>Ga0209594_1000400_pt1 | contig 27465 bp, 18 predicted proteins | sample AshMeaCrysSpring_FD_184126 | JGI IMG/M metagenome (GOLD analysis project Ga0209594, IMG submission 184126) | Groundwater microbial communities from Big Spring, Nevada to study Microbial Dark Matter (Phase II) - Ash Meadows Crystal Spring... | ecosystem: Environmental > Aquatic > Deep subsurface... | reverse complement strand
CAGCAGCACCAGCTTAACCCTCTAGACCTGTTTAACCACTGACGACAGAGCCTGGAACTAGCTACGCATTCCAGGGTGTCGTAACTCAAATAACGTAGTTCAGTAAAGAACTTAGTCTGGTCAACTAGGGCTGTATTTCAAGCCCCCGTTAAAACGGTACTCCGTTTAACGGTGGGTTGTTGACATTTTCACCCCAAGATTTATTGCTTTATTTTTCTCTATTTTTGACCTTAGCTTATTTCGGTGTTGTCTAACTTACTTTTCTTTTATTTTTGATTGAAGTTTTATTTCTTTTATTTTCTTTTTGTAAAGAAGCTTTACCGCTCACTTTCTAGAAGAGAGGGGAAAGGAAAGAATGATGAATAAAGTTAAAGTAAGAAGAGGTCGTCTCTAGCGATGAAACTGGGGTCTATCCCCATCAAAATGGCTAAGTCTTGGGTGTCAGTGGCGATCGCTGTATGCGCTTTATTGTCTGATAAAATCTGGATTGGCCATCCTTCGAGTTTCAAATTATCACTTAAACCGAGCATATCTATCTGATCTTCAAAGTCTAGGATAGTCATGGGTTCTGTTTGTTCTTTTTCTCCTAAGACAAATAGATCGGAGTCTTTTCCTCCTACCATCATATCTTTCCCTTTACTGCCTATGAGAATATCTTCACCATTATCACCATAGAGAATATCGTTACCATTACCTCCATTAAGGGTATCGTTATCCAACCCACCTATAAGAGTATCATTACCATTACCACCAAAAAGATAGTCAGAGTTTTGGTGGCCAAAAATCTCATCGTTACCATTACCTCCCTCAAGACTATCAGCTATTTCCCTCCCTCTAACGGTAACATCTACCACAAAAACATTGTCCTGAATGTTAGTTGCCGAAGTATGTCGCTGAATAATATCTGAGAGTTGAGTTGCTTCTAACTCTTCTAGAGAAATTATTTCAGGGAGATAGTGATCATTGAGGTAGAAAAAGCGATCGCCGTCTCGAAGACGAGTAAACTGATCTATCAGGATGCTTGATAACAGTTCCCCCACTAATCCCTCATTCACGTTTTCTTCTGCTACCGCTCCCATCCACAAATCTACTTCATCCACAGATTCATAAACCGAGGCAAAGCGAGCAACAACTTCAGGATCAGGAGAAATTTGGTCAAAGCTGGTGTATTCTTCTAACCCCAGTCCTTCACGAGCATCATTATAACTAGGTAAACCGTGATCCCTTCCCCGTTGCAGATTGAGGGAAACTAAATCTAAACCACCTTTAAAGCTATCAAAGAGAAAATTTCTTACATCATCAATGACCAGATGGTCAACAGCTTGTGCCGTTTGGGCGGCCAAACCGAGAAGAATTTCATCTACACCATTTTCTCTGACAAATTCTGGATTAAAAAATGCATCTCGGAGGGCGATCGCCGTAACTATATTACCTTGTTCATCAACCAGCAAAGTTTGGGGGGAGAGTAAAGTGTGACCTACTCGATAAGCAGCATTAGCAAATTCGTTGCTAATACTGGGGTTAATACTGGGATCATAACCTTGATATTCAGGTAAAGCATCAGCACCGAGGAGAATGGGTAAAAACTCGTTGTAGGTAATAATCTGAATTTCTGCGCCCACAATTTTACGGGCTACTTGATAAATATATTCATCGACTTCTGGGGGGTTATGAGGATTAAAACCTGCATCGATCAACCAATTATTTAATTGAGGATCTGATGCGAGTTGATCTGCCCAGTAATTATGTTCCCGTACAAAAAGACTGTGAACCCCAATTAAGCCTATTTGTTCATTAACCCGCACATCCCCTGCAATAAACATTTCTTCTGGGGCTTGTGGTTCACCATTTGGTTTAGTAGAGCTAGCATTGGGAAAAGGATTTTCTGGATCATTGTAGGGGAGTAATATTTCTCCATCAGCTCCAAAAGTGGTTTTTAGTTTCCCGTCATTGAAAGTGCGTAAAAAATCGGCTCGCTCTTGATCTGATCCATAAACTGATGACCCATCAATGGTAGCGCTAATAGCATTAACTTGTTCTCTGGGAATATTACCTATACCTGTCCCCAGTGCAGGATCATTACGCAGAAAAGGAATGTAGGGGAAGTCTTGATTATAAAGTGGATCTGGTTTTCTTGTTACTAGGTTAATGTCTGGGATGGGGATTAAAAAAGGCTCGCTGTCTGGGGTAGGTTCCGTCAAACTTAAATCATGGTCAATAAATTGCCCCCATTGCCATAACCAGTCACTAGCGTTTAGCTCGTTGGTTACGTTGGTATTTCCTTGAGCGGCGATCGCATTGCTAATGTCACGGGTATTAGGAAGCTCAGAAACTCCAGTGATGGGATCTAAATAACCACCTCTTGGGGAATTTATGCCATCTGCATAAGCAGGAGCGAGGAGATAATAATTAAAATCAGGGTGATTGCTATTAATAAAAACATCACGAATGCGAACAAGGGGGGTTTCTGCTTCCCCCCATGTTGGGTTGTTTAAGTTGTTCCCTGAACCATTAAAAGAGCGAACTTGTAGATTAATCACAGTTTATGCCTTACGCCTTGAAAGTTATTTTTTATCTCAATTACAATTTTCTAAGCTAGTTTAACCTAAATTGTAAAAGTTTATTAAAATTATCTAAAGTTTTTTTCTTCAATAGTTACTGGGGCTTAACTTAAGAATATCAAAGTTTTTGTTTTTTCAGTGAGTGAGTATTAAATTTGCATCTGGTTATAAGGGGTTAAAATTGTTTTTATCTCTCAGTATTTGGAGATTTATCTTTCAAAAATTCCGAAAAATAAGCAAATTAAATGCGGAGAAGAAAAGCGGGGAAATCCTCACCCTCAGCCCTTATCCAGGGGTAATGTACTCTAAGCTAGAAGGAAAGTGAACAAAAGCCCATTGTTCACAAAGAAGGTAGCAAAGGGTTTTTGTGAAACAAAAGCAACTCATGTATTTGTGAAATAAACAGAAAAAAAATTTTGCGATTGAGAGCTATTTGGAGATACTAATCTAAAAAAAAGAAAGGAGTTTAAACTAATGTAGGAGCTCAAATAAAATCGTTATGTTATCTAATGTATTTAAATTTTTCCAACCAGGTGGCAATTTAGAAATTGCTCGTGGTTTGCGTACTATCTTTGCATTTGCTGTTCCTTTGGTTATTGGGAAGTTTACTCCTATACCAGATTTGGGTTTTTATGTGGGTTTAGCTGGGATATTTTTTGTGCTCGGAGATGTGGGGGGTTTATATAAAACGCGGGCTATAACTCTCCTGGCTACTATTTTAGGCTGCTCTCTTTCTTTATTTATTGGTAGTTTGGTGGCAGATGTACTGTGGCTGAAGGTTTTAGTCACTGGATTGTGGCTTTTTGGGGCAGGGTATGCAACAGTATATGGACATCCAGGCACTACGATGGGTATTATTACGGGGTTGTTTTTTCTGTTTGGGATTGAATTACCAGCAGGGGATTGGTGGGATGGGGTGCTACGAGTTTCTATTTGTTTTTTGGGTGGAGGTTGGGCGATGTTTCTCTGTCTGGTAATGTGGCCTTTTTTGCCTTTTCAGCCTTTGCGCAAAGCGGTGGCGGGTTGTTATCAGGCGATCGCTTTATATATCGAAGACTGTCGCACTCATCCTACTGCTGAGTTGGAAAGGATGCTTAAACTGAAAGAGGCTTTACAAAATGCGCGGGATGCTTTGACTTTTCAGCGTATGGGGCGGATGGGTGGTAGTCCGATGGGAGAATTACTAATTGTACTTATTGAGGATGCAGACCGTTTGATTGCTTCTGTGGTGAGTTTGATGGAGTTGGTGGAATTTTACCATGATTCGCCTCAATTACTTACGGTGAGGATTTTAATTGATGATGCGCTCTCACAAATTGCTATTGTTACTAAAAATTTGGGAAAGTTGATTTTAAATAAACCAGCGCTGGTGGATTTGGGAAGTTTACAATTAATTGCTAAGGCGATCGCTCAACAACAACAATTCCAAAGACAACTTATTCAAGATAATCTTGATAATTATTCTAGTTTAATGGCTGTGGATCGGTTGGTGGTGATACTAGAGGTATTAATTAAACAATTAAAATCTACCTCTGCTATTGTTGAGGAAATGGATAGTATTCCCCGCAAAGGTAAGGGAAATTCTAAAAATGAAATAACCATTTTAGAGTCTAAAAAAATATCTTGGTATGAACCCTTACTAGATAATTTTACTTTAGACTCTTCTTTTTTTCGTCATGGAATCCGTTTAGGAGTAACTAACGCTCTAGCAGTAACTATTTATTCTCTGGTTAATATTTTTCAGGGTTTTTGGGTGACTCTTACTATTATGTTGGTTTTACAACCTGATGTGGGTAAAACTTTTCAGCGTTTTTTCCATCGGATCATGGGGACGATTTTAGGGGCTGTTTTCACTTCTATTTTGTTGGCAATTATTAGTAGTGAGGTTATTTTAGAAGGTATCAGTGTTTTATCTATTTCTATTGCTTATTCTCTCTTGCGGTTTCATTATGGTGTCGCGGTGTTTTTTATTTCGATTTTTGCCATGATTTTGAGTGAGTTAAGGGTTCCTGTGGGAGATTGGGAAATTGCTATAATTAGGATTGGTTGTACTTTATTGGGAGCGTCGCTGGCGGTTTTTGCTGTGTTTTTTCTGTTTCGAGAACAGGAAGAAAAACGACTTTCTGGTTATATTGCAGCTCTGATGGAATCTACTTCTAGTTATTTTAAAACAGTGATGGCGGTTTATTTGGGAGAAACAGAATACAATCAGATAGTTATTGGGAAACAAAGACAAAAAAATCGACTTGCTTATTTTAATGCTCAAGCTTCTTTTCAGCGTTTTAGTAGTGATCCTCAAACTAAAACTGTTGAAGTTGAGCCTGTATTAACTGTTATTAATTATCTTAATCGTTTTAGTCGTTCTGTGACGGTTTTAATGGCACAATTAGAGCATTTTAAGGGCAGCGATCCCGTTCCAGAATTAGTTAAATTTGTTGCTCTAGTTGAGGATATTTTTGTTGATTTAGCTAATGCACTTTTCCATGATACTCCCATACCATCTTTAAGGGATTTAGAAGTAAGTAAACAGCAAATTATGGCTTGGGTTTATGAGTTGCAAGCAGTGGGTTTAGAAGAAGTTACTGCTAATTTGGAACACAAACAAACTCGTCAAGTTTTGCGGGATTTTAGTATTTTAGAGGTGGAAATTGAGGCTATGACTGACCAACTTACGGCTATTCATTCTGCTGTTTCTAGAATTATTAACAATGAAAACTATTAACTCTTATTTTTTTAAAGTTGTGAAATAGATTTTGAATTTCAAATTATTTCAAAATCTATTTGTTTGTTTTAAGTGTCTAGCAGTTACAAAGCGTGTCAGGAAATAAATTTCCTGGCTCATAGTTAATGTTTTAAAAAAGTGGACTTATATCATTTTTTTTTCCAATTAGACTTAAATTGCTACATAAACGCCAGAAACATTTTAGTTTTACCTAAAATTTGCTTTATGGTAGCATAAACCGCCATAGGTTAAAACCTATGGCTAATAGCTAAAGTCCGTTAAAACGGACTATAATATTTGATTTTTGACAAAAAAATCAGTCCACTTTAGTGGACTTCAGCTATTAGCCTGGGAATTTATTCCCAGGCGGTTTATAACTCTCTCCGTTAACTCTCTCACGACTTTATAAAAATGGCATTAAGTGGTAATTAAACCAACAATATAAAAATGGTATTAACTGTTCACTGTTCACTGTTCACTGTTCCCTGTTCCCTGTTCAGTGTTAAAACCTTTGTTGATATTCAATTACTCCTCTACTTTCATTTTCAAAGTTACTAGAACCTCGCAGAATTATTTTGTCATTTAAACGATATCTAAAGCCAAATTGTGGTTCTTGTTCATTGGTTAATATTTTGAGGATAGAAAAAGAAAATCTATCAGCAATATCTATCCCTATTTCACCTCCTAATCCTAAAGTTGCAGTTCTTTTATTTTCTTCTATGATTCTTGTGGGAAAAATCGAAAATTGGGACAACCCAAAAGCATCTGCTACTTCTCCTTGAAAACTGCCAAAAAATACTTCTCCTGCTAGGTTTGCTAACCCTAAAGTACTCTCACCACTCCCAAAGTTATTAATAAAACCACCGCCTAAAAGAGCAATTATTTCTTGTTGGCTACGGGGCGGACTACTACTTAAATCAATGTTATTATTAAGTTGACTAGCAAACCCATTAACATTTGCTTCTATGCGAATTGTTTGTAAAGTTCCAATTGATTCTTGGGGAATATCTTTAATTTCTGGGGATAAGGGATCTAGGGGAATTTGGTTACGATTTGTTTCTGATACTGACCCCACTAATTGTATATTTAAATATGGATCTAGTCCCCGATCTGGTAAAAATTTTGCTGTATTTTTTGCACTTTCTTCTAATCTTAATTGACTGGCAAAAAGATTTACTTGACCTCCTTGTAATTCAATATTTCCTTCTGGTAAAGGTTCAAAAATATTGCCCTTTAAGTTTAATGTTCCTTTGGCGAAAAAGTTTAAAATTGGTATTTGAATAATTTGCAGATTTTCTCCTAGTGTTAGTTTTAAGTTGTTGAGTTCGGGAATATAATTAAAATTTGTGTTAATATCAGTATTTATTCCTGTTACTGTGTCTGTTGGTGTAAGTTGTAGTTTTCCATTAAATAGTTTTAATTTACCGCCAATATCTGGCTCAAAAAGAGTGCCAGTTATGTCTATATTACCTTCTACACTTCCCTGGTATATTCTTTTGAAATTTAATACTATGTTTTCAAGATTTATAGTTAAGGGTTTCTCCTGGGGAGTTGTTTGGTTTAAGGGTAAAATTCCTGTTGCTTGAATTTCTCCTCCACTAAATTTACCTTTAATATTTTTGATGTTAATTCTATCAAAATTAAATTCTATATCCCCATTAACTTCAGTGAAGCTATCTGTGGGGAAAAATTGTGCGGTAATGGTTGCATTTTCAATTTTTGCACTGCCTAATGTTGTTAACTGTTCAATTTGCAGTTTTTCTTGGTTGAAAATTCCTTCTATATCTAGTTTTATTTCTCCTTTTCCCTCAACCCAGTTTATTTGATTTTTACTAAGAATACTTAATAAATCAAGTCCAGTGTCTTTGATATTAATTTTTAAGTTCAGTTGTTTATTTTGGGGTTTTACTGATCCAAATGGTAATTGATAAGGAAAGCTTCCAGTAATTAATAAAGGTGCATCTTGCACAACTTTTTCATTATAATTTATGTCTCCTAACTGCCAATTAATATCTGGTAATACTATGTGTTCTTCAGACCCAAATGATTGAAATACAAAGTTAAAACGGGCGTTTTGATAATTAAATTTTCCTTGGGTAGATTTGATAGATTTTTGGTTGATTGTTGCCTGATTAATTATTATTTCTCCTGTAGCTATGGGGTTGTCTTTACTCCCTGTAAATTCCACGTTTCCGTTGAGCATTCCTCCTATTTCAATGGCGGAAGGTAGATAGTTTTGGATTAATTCTATGGGAATGTTTGTGAGTAATAATTCTCCGTTTTGATTCTCTCCTCCAAAGTTTCCTTTGAGGGATATTTGACTGTTTTCTCCTACTTCAATTTTGATGGGTTGAAGATTAATTAAACCGTTTTTATAGTTACCAGCGGCGATCGCTTCATTGATTTTGTATTCTTCCCATTCCCACTGTTTCCCTTTTAAATCAAATTTTGCTTCTGTTATCTCTTTTTCTTTCCCTTCTACTGATATTATCCCATTGATTGTTCCTTTTAGGTTTGCTAATTTTGGTAAGGTATCTGCTTCTTTTTTACTTTCTTTTTCTTCTACTTCTGTTTGAATTTGTGCTAGTAACCCTAGCTGCTCTAATATTGTTTTTCCTGGTAAACCAACCCTAAATAATGGTTGTTTTTCGTTTTCTTCTCCGTCGGAATACAATTCTGATGTCTTGCTGTATTTTTTTGAATATATTTGCTTGATTAAATCTGATATTTCAAAGATTTCTAGGGTTTCTAAAATATCTTGTATCTCTCCTTCTACAATTTCTACAGAGGCTATTAATGGGTTGGTTTCACCCCAACTACCATTGAGGAGATATTCACTTTTTCCTTTGGTTAATTTCCCTTGAGTAACTGAGTAAGTGTCATTAATATATTTGAGGGTGCCAAAAAAGCGATCGCCTGTTACTCTTCCTAACACTGGTTTCTCTACTTCTACTTTTGCTATTGTTGCTTTAGTATTTAAATTTATATTTATTTCCCCATCCAGTTTTCCTCCTATGGAAGTATCAGTTATTTGACTTACTTCTTCATCAGGTAAATGTTGCAGGGTATAGTTTTTGATCAAACTCAGAGGTACATTTTTTGCTTCTACTTGCAATATTTCCCCTTTTCTCAAACCTTTATAACTTCTTTCATTTTGTTGGATAAAAAATGTTTCTGGTTGGTTAGTTTCATCCAATAGTATTTCTATTTTGTCTGTGTCTCCTATTAATTTTAGCTCTACTTTTTCTGCAGGTATTATTTCTATTTTTCCTGTGAGTAAGGTTGCAAAAGAATCCTTTAAACTACTACCAGCTTTTTGTGTTCCTGTTATGGCAAAATTATGCAGGTTTAAATTACCATTTACTTTTGGTGTATTGGGGTTTCCTATTATCTTTCCTGTAAAATCTGTTGTTCCTAATAATTGGATTTTTGCTAATTCTAATCCTGGAATTGGTAATAATTCCAGTTTAATTTCTTCTGCTTTTATATCTAAGTCTAGCTCTTGAATTAAATCAGTGGTTTTCCCATCTAAATTAAGCTCTATTATCCCACTTCCACTTACTCCTTTTCCTTTTATTTCTCTCACTTCTATTTTTTCCCCAGTCCAGTTTATTACTGTAGTTAAAGGGCGTTCAAGTAAGGAAATTCCTTCACTAAAGTTTAACTCACCTTTTGCTTTCATTGAGTTTAAGTTTAAGTTGGCTAGCTCTCCATTGACTTTTAATTCTCCTGAGAGTTTTCCTCGAAACTCTTCTGAAAAGTTCTTTAATTCTATTCCTTCTGAAACCAGGATAGTACTAAATCCCCCTTGAGCAACTTCTAGATTTTTTGCAGTTACTTTTCCTCCAGTAGCGGTTAAATTTGCTGTACCATTTCCTTTAATATTCTCCCAGTCACCCCACTTTCCTCCTAAGTTTAAGTTACCGTTTATTTCCCCTGCTAACTGAGGTAATATTTCTGGAAAAAGCTCACTTGTTTTGAGATTTTCCGCTGTTAAAATAGTCTCCCAGTTTCCTTGTTTTAGTTTAAAGTTTTTGGCAGTAAAACCCCCAGCGGTTGCTGTTCCTGTTGCGGTTATACTTTCTGGTTGATTCAAGAAACCAGATATTTGTGTTTTCCCTGATATTTTCCCTAAATTAAAGGGTAAAATTGTCTGATAAACCTCAGCTATTTTATCAGTGGGAACATTGTTTGCTTGCAACTCAAACAGATAACTAAAATCTTCTAATTCTATTTTTCCTTCACCTTTAATTTCTCCTCCCACTCCTGGTATGGCTTGCATTTGTTGGATAAATAAAGTATACTCTTTTAACTGTAAGTTTGCCTTAACTGAGTTAAATTCTACCTTGTCAATGGTGGCGGTTTTAGTAGTAGTTACGTCAAAATCTATTAACGGGTTTAATAATAGCCCTGTTACCTTAATTTCCCCTTTTATTTCTCCTGAAATGGGTATGGGTGGCTGAGGTAATAACAGGGTTTTGATCACAGCTTCGGTTTGCACAGGTTCAGTTTTTATTAACAGGTTATAATCTTTTTTAGTATCTATTATTCCCTGAGCTTTTCCAGGAATTAAACCGAAAATAGTACTTACATTGTCAAACTCAATTTCAGAACCCTTAAATAACAGATTACCTGTTGTTTGAGTAAAAGGTTGAAAAACTACTGGTATCTCAAAAGTGACGTTATTAACATAAGTGTTTCCTTGCCAATTTTCTACTTTCCAATTTTTCAAGTTTATGGTAAGATTTCCATCTGCTGTACCCGCTTGTAAATCCAATGGAAGAGGTAGTAAATTACTAATTTCAGTTACTGCTAATTCTTTCCCTTTTATGCCTAAATTCATCTCGTTGGTTGAGATATTCCATTGACTATCAACTAATTTTAATTCTCCTCCCTTTTCTAGTTTTCCAGTAAGCTCAAAAGTGATTAAATTCTGAAGAATACGCCCAGTTGCACGAGATACATTTATTTCTACAGGAGGTTTCAGATTACCTGTTACTGATCTGGCTACCAGTGTCACCTCAGCATCTTTGATGCGTAGTGTCTGCAGTTCAACTTTTAACCCTTCTCCCCCAGGGGTTGCGTTAATGTCTGTGGATACCCACTTTCTCTGGGTGTCTTGTTGCAGATACAACTCAGGTTTGACTAAAGTGATGTTTAACTCCAGTTTGTTGTCTAGAAGCAATTTTACGGGGTTTATCCCCACATTTACTGTTTCTATTGTCACTCGATTAGAATCTGTGGCAGTTGCTGGTATTTCACTGGTTGCAAAACTTACACCACCAAAAGATAAGCCTTTTACTTCCCCAATATTTACAGGGCGTTTCAAAAGCTTGGTGAGCTCTTTTTCTGCTATTGGTGGTAACTTACGGGTGAGTAAAAACCAACCATAGGTAAAACCCCCGCCCATACTTAAAAGCAAAACCGATAGAATAGTGATTAAGATGCGTCGCCTCAACCCATTCTTGTTGTTACTATTTAAATTTTGATCGGGTTTTTTTGGCGGTTTTTTCATACTATATGACACTGTTTTTACAGGTTTCCTCCACAGGTTTAAAGGTAAAATTATTATAATTCCCCTTATGGGTTGATGATCAATTTTAACGCAAGCCTCTATTTTTTCATTATGAAACTTCAAGTAAAAGTTAAACCTAACTCTAAGCTACAACAAATCGAAGAATCTCTTGATGGTAGTCTTACTGTGCGCCTCAAATCTCCTCCTATTGATGGGAAAGCAAATAAAGAGTTAATTGCATTACTTGCTACTAAATATAACGTATCTAAGTCCCAAATATCCATTAAGTCTGGTTTATCTTCCAAAACTAAATTGGTTGAAATTAATCTTAACGATTAAAAGTAAGGCAAAACTAAAATTCAAGACATTTTTTAGCTTTAAAAGTTCCCGAGCAATCAGTTTTTTTCTAACTTTGACAACCTGTCTTTTGACATTTCCTCTCTCTCTCCCACATAATTAAAGATGGTAACTAAATTAAAACCATCTAGCTATGATTTTACGCTCTCTTACCAGTTTGGTTTTGGCAATTTTAATAGTTTTTTTGACTTTTAACAGCACTAAAGCAGCAACTTTTGACAAGACTCAAGATTTCTTTAAATTAGGTGTACTTAACACTAACTTAGGCAATTATTCCCAAGCATTATTAGATTTTACTCAAGCAATTGAACAACAACAAAATGTAGCTGCTGCTTATACTAACCGTTGTTTGGTTAATATCCATTTGCAAAATTATCTAGCAGCTAAAGAAGATTGTACTCAAGCTTTAAATTTGAAACAATATGACGCTTATTTTCACCGAGGTTTAGCTCATTATCGCCTCGGAGAATATGAAGCTGCAATCAATAATTATAATAATTTTATTGCCTACAAACCCTATGATAATAGTGCTTACTATAACCGAGGTTTAGCCTATTCTAGTTTGGGAAAATATCAAGAGGCGATCGCTAATTTTAATCAAGCTTTGCGTCAGTTATCTCCCCCAAATAATGAGCAACTTGCAACCATTTACAATGACAGAGGTTTAGCTTATCTCAGTCTTGGTAATTTACAGGAAGCTACTACTGATTTTAACCGCGCTATCAACTTAGATAATAATAACCCCTGGGGTTATTATAACCGAGCTTGTGTCTGTCACAAACTGGCAAATTATCATGATGCTGTTAATAATTTTACAGAAGCGCTAGTGCGTAACCCCAACCATCCAGAAGCTTTAATTAATCGTGGTTTAGCTCTTTATCAACAGGGTTATATTCAAGCAGCTTTAAAAGACTTGCATCAAGGTGCTCAATGTTTTTGTCAACAAAATCAACTCACTGCTTATCAACAAACCCTCAAATTAATTGACAAAATACAACAGCGTTTATCTCTGACAGAAAATGTCATTGTTTGAATTTTTCCTTGACAAATATATTAGCAATTTTCTTGAGTTTAAACTCAAGAAAATTTTGCCTATTTTACCTCTATCTTTTCAAAAATTGCGTTGGCAATATAAGATTATTTATTAATACGAAATAAGACAAGGGGCTTAAGCCCCTTGTCTATAGCATCAAATTTATTTTTGATTGCTCACAAATCATAAAGGAGCTATATAATTAAGTTAAAATAAAATAACTGAGAAAAGGTTTAAGCAATTTTCAGCAATTTCTCAGAAAAGCAAGGCATACTATAACAAACCTAAATTAGTTGTGAAAAGACAAGGGGTTTAAACCTGGGGTGTTGATTTTGGCTCAAATTTAACAACGTAATTTCATACACTTTTTATTTGAAGTAGGGTGGGCATTGCCCACCACAAATGCTATGGTGAGCAATGCCCACCCTACTATAACTATAACTTGATAAATAATCAACACCCCAGTTTAAACCCCTTGCCTGAAATTCAGAATTATTCTTTAATTCATAAAGCAATTGTTATCATAATTAATAAACTGAGAAAAAAGCACAACCATGACTATTTCTAGATTAAAAAACCCAAACCCAAAGCTAAAAGTACCCCCAGCAACCCTAATCATGGTAAGTATTGTACTCATGGCTGGGGTTATAGTATTAGCTTGGTTTGCTGGAAATAACACAATAGCAGGAATTTTTACCCAACTTCAGACTATACAAAAAACTCCACCTCTCTGGTTAGAAGTACCAATGGTAACGGGCAAATATTTGTTATTACCTACAGTTGCACTATTTTTAGTCGCTTTGATAATCACAAAAATCTCTCCTCAACCGCAAAATTGGTCAAGAATATTCCTAGTATTAATTTTATTAATTTTGACCCTACGTTATATCCTCTGGCGCAGTTTTTCTACCTTAATTTTGGATACTCCTCTCAATGGTGTTGTCAGTTTAACTTTATTTCTCCTCGAAATGTTCATGTTATTAAATAACACCATTCAGTTATTTTTAATGTTAAGAGTAAAAGATCGTCGCCGTCAAGCTGATAAATTAGCTCCCGCTATTATTGATGGTACTTTTGTTCCCACTGTTGATATTTTAATTCCCACTTATGATGAACCAGAATTTATTTTACGCCGCACAATTATCGGTTGTCAAGCGCTAGAATATAACAACAAAACTATCTATCTGTTGGATGATACTAGGCGATCGCCTATCCAACAATTAGCCGCAGAATTGGGTTGTGAATACATTACCCGCCCCAATAATAACCATGCAAAAGCTGGCAATTTAAACCATGCTTTTACTAAAACTAACGGCGAATTTATTGTGGTTTTTGATGCTGATTTTGTCCCAACTAAAAACTTTTTACACCGCACTTTGGGCTTTTTTCAAAATGAAAAAGTTGCTTTAGTCCAAACTCCTCAAAGTTTTTATAATGCCGATCCCATTGCTCGGAATTTAGGTTTAGAAAACGTAGTTACTCCAGAAGAAGAAGTCTTTTATCGTCAAATTCAACCCATAAAAGATGCTGCTGGAAGTGTGGTTTGCTCAGGTACATCTTTTGTTGTTAGACGCAGTGCTTTAGAAACAACAGGCGGTTTTATTACTGAATCTTTGAGTGAAGATTATTTTACAGGAATTGCTCTATCAGCTAAAGGTTATCGTTTAATTTATTTAAATGAAAAATTAAGTGCAGGTTTAGCAGCTGAAAATATTTCAGCTCATGCCACTCAAAGATTGCGATGGGCACAAGGTACGTTACAAGCATTTTTTATTAATGCTAACCCCCTCACTATCAAAGGCTTAAAACCTATCCAAAGATTAGCCCATTTAGAAGGTTTATTACATTGGTTTAGCAGTATTGCTCGTATTGGGTTTTTACTAATGCCATTAACTTATGCTTTTTTAGGTGTTATTCCTCTCAGTGCAACTTTACCAGAATTACTTTATTTTTTCCTTCCTTATTATTTAATTCAACTCACAGTATTTTCCTGGTTAAATCATCGATCACGTTCAGCATTACTCTCAGATATTTACTCCTTAGTCCTAGCTTTTCCTTTAGCAATAACCGTAATTCAAGTCATGTTAAATCCCTTTGATAAAGGGTTTAAAATAACCCCCAAAGGATTGTCACGCGATCGCTTTTATTTTAACTGGAAATTAGCCTTACCTTTGATTATTTTATTTATCCTCACAGCCATTAGTCTTTGGTACAACTTAGGTTATTGTTTAATCAAACTTAACTTAGAAAGCACCACCCCTGATGTAGTTCAACATTTTAAAGGTGTAGGTTTAGGTTGGATTTGGAGTGCTTACAACTTATTAATGATTGGTATTGCTTTATTAATTTTATTAGATGCACCCAAACCCGATATTTATGAATGGTTTGATTTACGCAGGTTAGTAGAAATTTCTATCAATGAAAATAAATTTTGGGGAGTAACAAACTTAATTTCTGAAGTAGGAATGCAAGTAGAATTAACTACTACTGGTTTTCCTCCTATTTATTCCCCCGAAAAATTCCCAGTAAAACTAAAAATTTTAGAAGAAAATCTCGAACTTTCTGGAGAAGTAACATTTACCAACTTTAAAGGCGAGTTTCCCACAGTACGCATCTTTTTTACCGAAGTAAATTTAACTCAATATCGCTCTTTAGTACAAATGTTATTTTGTCGTCCAGGTCAATGGAAGAGTCGATATACCCCAGGGGAGTTTCAATCTCTTTTGCTCCTATTTCAAATTTTACTCAAACCTCGCATTTTATTTGATAAAGCTGAAGAAATTCGCCCTGTTACTGTTACTAAAGTTTAAAGTTATTTTACCCCTAAAAAAATCCCACCAATACAAGGGCGTTGCTGAATTGAAGAATGAAACCTTAAAGTAGGGAGAAGCGGAGTTGCGGAGTGGGGAGAGGGGTTTTAGTTTGGTTAGTAGTTTTTGTAAAAATATAATTTATTACTCAAAAAACGCAACGCTAATATAATATAAGGTTTTGCTTCATAGCCAAACTTTAAAAACCACAATAAAAGCAGGAAAAAGTTATGAAATTTGTAGATTTTATTGCCCTAATTCATCCAGTTTTAGCAGTTGTTTTTGTTTTTCCCCTCATCGGCATTACAAGTTACTTAGCTTGGAATACTCGCCAAAGACGCTTACAAATAGCTCAAGGAAAAAAAACTCAAATACCTCCCATTTCAGGTAAAAATCACGTTAACATTGGACGGTGGTTAACTGCAGGAGTAGTAGGAATAACATTAATCGCCCTTGCTTATTCCGTAGTCTATGGAAGTAACGGGTTTATTGACAAAGCTTCATCAGGAAACTTAGAGTTATTTTCCACATTTTTTATCTGTTTAATGTTTGCTTTTACTATTACTTCCCTAATCTTTCTTTACCGCGCAAGACTCCCAATATGGCGAGGAATATTTGCTACTTTAACAGGAATGGGATTAATTGTAATTGGCGCTCAAGATGGGGTTTGGCGCTTAAGTAACCAGTGGTATTGGTCACATTATTATATTGGAATTGCTGCTGCTTTATTAATGATTTTTTCCCTAGCAATTGTTCAAGATATCTATCAAGATCGTACCAACAAATGGCGTCAAGTTCATATAATTTTAAATTCCTTGGCTTTATTGTTATTTATCGGTCAAGGAATGACAGGAACAAGAGATTTATTAGAAATACCCTTAAGTTGGCAAAAACCCACCATTTATCAATGTGATTTTACCAATAAAATTTGTGAATAGTATTAAAGCACCTTCTCTTTTTGAGATTTAAATAAATACAGATATAAACCAAAAAATCCATCATAAATTTGCCCAAAGATGGAAAAACATGACAAAATGTAAAGAAAGGTAAAAATTTTTAGGATAAGTCACATTTATGTTCGGATTATTTGGATTAGGCAAAAAACTTACTCTACCTTCCGCTCAAGAAGCACTACCAGGACGCAAAGAAACAATGCCAGTTCCCAAACAACACTATGTCAATAGTAATCCCCTCAAGGGCCCATTTCCACCTGGGATGGAAATGGCTATGTTTGGTATGGGTTGTTTTTGGGGTGCAGAACGCAAATTTTGGCAGCTTGAAGGAGTTTACACCACCGCAGTGGGTTATGGGGCGGGAATTACCCCTAACCCCACCTATCACGAAGTTTGTACGGGGATGACAGGTCATAATGAAGTAGTATTTGTTGTATTTGACCCAGAAATTGTAAGCTATGAACAATTACTCAAAGTATTCTGGGAAAGTCACGATCCTACTCAAGGTATGCGTCAAGGTAATGATGTGGGCACTCAATACCGTAGTGGAATTTATGTGTATTCTGAGGCTCAAAAAAAGGTAGCTGAAGCATCTCGAAACGCTTATCAACAAGCTTTAAATCAAGCAGGTTATGGCAAAATAACCACAGAAATTCTTGATGATCCTGAATTTTACTACGCTGAAGATTATCATCAACAATACCTAGCAAAAAATCCCAATGGTTACTGCGGTTTAGGTGGTACAAAGGTTGAGTGTCCTGTGGGTATCGCTCTATAATAGTAACAGTTAACAGTTATTATTAATAACTGTTAACTTAACCCAGATAATTGTTCACCAATAACTAACAACTTGGTCAAATAATATGCCTACTTATCCTGGAATTTCTAGCGAAGCTTTTAAACACCCTCTCGATCAACAAGCAGAACAAACTTTACGCAGTGTTCCTGGTTTTGATATCCTAGCAAAAAGTTTTGTAGAATATCTCTATGAACGCCCCCAGCAAGTATTTTTAATGGGAAATAATCTTAAAGTTAGTCCCCGTCAATATGCTACTCTCTATGGTATTTTTCGGGAATGTTTACGGGATTTAGATATTAAAGACCAACCTACCATTTATGTTAATCAAAATCCCCAAGTTAATAGTTATGCTTTAGGTCACGAACAGCCTTATATTGTGGTTAATAGTGGTTTATTGGATTTACTCACTGAAGCAGAATTGCGCACTGTAATTGCCCATGAATTGGGCCATATAAAATGTGAGCATAGCATCTTAATTCAAATGGCAATTTGGGCAATGGGCGCCGCTTCTTTGCTCGGCGAATTAACATTAGGTTTGGGAAATATTATCAGTACTGGTTTGATTTTTGCTTTCTATGAATGGCGACGCAAAGCAGAATTATCAGCAGATAGGGCAGCAATGTTGGTAATGGATGATTTAAACCCCATTATGTTAACAATGATGAAAATGGCAGGGGGAAGCAATAAATATGCCCATGAGTGCAATCTTAATGAGTTTATCCGTCAATCAGAAACCTATCGACAATTAGATCAAGATAGCTTAAATCAAATTTATAAATTCCTTATTTATAACGGCGGAAATGGTACTTTTCTTAGTCATCCTTTCCCCGTCGAAAGAGTTTATTATCTTCAAGAATGGGTAAACTCTGATGAGTATCGTCAAATTCGTTTAGGTAATTATCAACGGGTAAATTATCAAAATTCTGTTAATGTTGAGTCTAGAGAAAATGAAACTGAAGTGGAAATTTTACGGCGACAAATTGAGGATTTACAAAGAGAAATTAACAACATTCGCAATCAAAATAACTCTTAGTTCTGACAAATTTAAGCTACAGATATACTATTGAAACTAAGTAAAATAATCTTGAGTTTCACTGGGAAAAACAGGTGTAAAATAATTTCAGTAATTAAAACTTAAATCAACTCAAATGACAAAAATTATCTGGCAACAAAACAGCAGCAACCCCAATAACATTGACAACCTAACTACCATCAGTCAATGGTGGGAAAACCTCAACGGGAAAGAAATATCATTTGCACAAAGAATTATTCCCCCAGGAGGCACAATAGAAGAAATAGACTGGCAACCACAACGTTTAGATGAAAATATTATCATTCATCACCCCCAAATTCGCGGCATAACTGTTTTTTGGTACAAACCTGACTCTGAAGCAGAGCGCAATATTACAGCCACTAAATTAGAATTAGACAATGATAAACAACAAATATATATTTATCCTTTATCTCAGTCACACATAGTAATTAGAGTAACTGTCAAACAAATAGTATATAACACTGTAGAGTTAAAAAATCCACAAATAGCAGGCACTTCTATAGGAGAAAATTATGTGCTTTTATTGCGAGATCAGCAACAACTTCTGGAAATAAAAATTATTCTTAACCCAACAAGTCTCACCCAACTACTTGAAAAGCTCCAAAATCGCCACAACTCTTAAGCGTTATAATAACAGCAAAATACTTTACAAAAATTAACAATAAAACGGTGACTACTCAGTTAACAACAACCAACACTTTTGAGAAATTAACCTGGACTTGGCAGGGTCACAAAATACAATATACTGTTATGGGAGCAGGACAACCACTATTACTTATACATGGGTTTGGCGCTTCCATCGGACATTGGCGCAAAAATATCCCCATATTTGCAGCTAAGGGGTATAAAGTATTTGCGATCGACTTACTGGGGTTTGGTGGTTCTGATAAACCAGGGTTAGACTATAATTTGGAACTATGGAAACAACAAATTAAGGACTTTTGGGAAGCTGAAATTAAACAACCTACCGTGTTTGTGGGCAACTCCATCGGCGGTTTACTCAGTCTGATGGTAATGAGTGAGTTTCCACAAATAACTGCAGGGGGAATATTAATTAACTGTGCAGGAGGATTAAACCACCGCCCAGATGAGTTAAAATTCCCCCTGGGTTTCATTATGGGCACTTTTACTAAGTTAGTTAGCTCTCCTCTCACAGGGAAATTTATTTTTAATAACGTCAGACAGAAAAAACGGATTCGTAATACTTTGTACCAAGTTTATCGCGATCGCGCAGCGGTAACAGATGAACTGGTAGACCTGCTGTATGAGCCTTCCTGTGATTCAGGAGCAGCGCAGGTATTTGCCTCAGTATTAAGCGCACCACCTGGGGCTCATCCCAGGGAATTACTGCCAAAAATACAGCATCCTTTACTGGTATTATGGGGAGAAGCGGATCCTTGGACTCCTATTGCTGGGGCTGCAATTTACCAAAATTCACCCAATATTGAGTTTTATCCTATCCCCAATGCAGGACACTGTCCCCATGATGAAAAACCAGAGATAGTTAATGAGCTAATTTTAACTTGGTTAAAAGGATTAGCCTAAAATCAGGCGATCGCCCAGAGTTGAGTCATTAGTCATTAGTCCTTAGTCCTTGGCTAAATGTTATGTTTTAAGATAAGATTTTTTTAGAATACATACTGATGACTAATGACCAATGATAATAACTAACGAGTAGCTACCAAAGCATCAGAGAGAGTGAGAATTTCCACTCCTTCTTTAGTTACCGCAATGGTATGCTCAAACTGAGCTGAGAGTTTGCGATCTTTAGTGAGAGCAGTCCATTTATCAGGCATAATTTCAGCTTCATGGGTTCCCTCATTGATCATAGGTTCGATAGTGAACACCATTCCAGGGCGAATGGGTTTACCTTTTCCCCGTGTACCATAATGGGGAATTTGGGGAGGTGTGTGAAATACACGATTTACACCATGCCCCACAAAATCCCTCACCACAGAAAAACCATGGGCTTCAGCATATTCTTGAATTGCAGCGCCAATATCACCAATGCGTCCTCCTGGTCTAACTGCAGCTATACCTCGCATCAGACATTCTTCTGTGACTTCAACGAGTTTTTTGGCGATGGGGGAAGGTGTACCCACAAAGAAAGTTCTGGAAGTATCCCCATGATAACCATCCAAAATGGGAGTCACATCGATATTAATGATGTCCCCATTTCTAAGAATTTGTTTAGCACTGGGGATACCATGACAGATAACCTCATTAACGCTAGTACAAATTGACTTAGGAAAGGGTACATTAGCAGGAGGCCCATAACCCAGAGGAGCGCTAATAGCTCCGTGCGATCGTGTCCAACGTTCCGCCTCATCATTCAATTCTAGAGTGCTCACTCCAGGTTTAACCATTGGTGCAAGATGATCTAAAAGTTGAGCTGCTAAACGTCCCGCTTGACGCATTTTTTCTATTTCTCTAGCTGAAAGCAGTATAAGTTTTTCGTTTCCCATAATTCTTGAAACTATTAAGTTTTACCTCCAAATTTAGTGGTGAATCTCTAAATGTATAATATAATGTCCTAACTGTATCTTATCAGACCATAACTCATATTCTACCCGTAAACTCTCAGGTAAAGGGCGACCTTTTAATTGTAAATTACGAGTAAAATTCCGTAGACGTAAAGAACCATGCTCTTTTGAATTATAGTTGTTGAGCCAATAACGACTGACTCCATAAACTCCATTTTCCCAAAAGTGACGATAACCTAAACTCCCATTACCCTGCATAGTCATAATCGCACGATAAGGGGAAATTTCTAACCACAATAATCTTTTATTTGGGGAAGATGGTTGAGTTTCCTCATCCGTTTGAGTTTCTGTTACTGAGCGAGGAATTTCTGGCTGGTTTAACAAGATATGAAATTTGTCCTTGTCTCGCTCATATAGAGTTGCACCAGCTTCTACAGTAGCTAAAATGGGCAAGTCGGTGGAAATGAAGGAGAGACAGATCGGTCTGTGGTAATGGGCTAGCATAATTTTATGATTATTGATTAGTGATTTTTTTTGTAAAACTTTATCCTACTTGTCAGAGATAACTGGTACAAGAAATAAGAGGGGGCATTTATAAGATAGCCTTCAGACGCGCTCTCTCACAACTAGAAAAACTCGCAATTTACGACTGAGTCAGGGTTTAAACTCATTCCGCAAAAAAAATTTACAAAAATACTTGACAAATTGGCTTTTATGCCTCTATAATAATTAACTGTTGGTGAGCAACATTCCTCAGTAGCTCAGTGGCAGAGCGGTCGGCTGTTAACCGATTGGTCGTAGGTTCAAATCCTACCTGGGGAGTTAACCAACAAAACCTGAAATTTAATTAGGTTTTGGTTGGTTGAAAGACATTCCTCAGTAGCTCAGTGGCAGAGCGGTCGGCTGTTAACCGATTGGTCGTAGGTTCAAATCCTACCTGGGGAGTTATCATTATGTAGGGGCGGGTTGAGGGATAATCTTTTGCTCAAAGCAAGGTACTCCATATCAAAACCCGCCCCCTCCGTTATTTATTTCACAATTTCATACCGTAGGGGCGGGTTGAGGGATAATCTTTTGCTTAAAGCAAGGTACTCCATATCAAAACCCGCCCCCTCCGTTATTTATTTCACAATTTAATTAATTCATTAATCTACAATTTCATTATTTCGCATATAACTGTCAATTATCCCCACAAAATAATTAGTACCAGATTTTGTGATTTTTAACTGATGATAGGATTGTAAAAGTTTGAGAAACTTGCTTCCTAACTCTAAACGTCTCATTGTTTTAGTAATGGCTACAGCATACTCTTTTTGAAACTCTGTAGCGACATAACCAATAGGGACATATTCCTTTTTGTATTCAGCAGTTAAAGAGCGAACTATATTAACCAAAGCTGTCTCTAAATCTGATTTAGAATTGAGATTTATTACTTGTTTTTTTGGGGAAGTAGGGGTTTTTTTAGGGGGGGTTTCTTGAGGTAATAATATATCAAATAAGGTAATATATACATGGGAGTTATCCGAGAGTTGGTGAACAACAAAATCCTGTTTTAAATTAAGAAAAGCGTCAGCATTTTTTTGCTCAGGAAAATGATGAGCTAAAACTTGAGTGAGAGTAAGTTTATACTTTTCCTGAAACAATTGATCCAGTTTAGCCAACTTGATCCAGATAGTTTTAGTTTTTGTTTGTTCCTCCTGAATAATTTGTTTTAATTGAGCAATAAAGTCATCTAGAGAAGGAATAATTGGTTTACTAACCAAAGAATAAATCTCAGTTTTTCCAGTTTGACTATTAAAAACTAAGAGCTCACTGCCTTGGCGAGAAATACGATAGACATTTAAACCATGATTTTGTAAAGCAGTAGATAAATGATGCAAGTCACCATCAGAAGAACAAATTAACACCTCTTTTGCAGTAGGATAATTGATCCAAATAGATGATCCCAAAGAACTCATTTTTAAATCTGCGTTATTTTTTCCTGCAGGAACATGAATAAGTTCATAACCACGACTATGAAAATCAACATCTTTTTTTCCTAGTCGTCGCCAATTACCAAAGGCTAATTTAATTTTAATGGGACAAGTACAAATTTCCCCCAGAATTTTTTCTAGGTTGGAGTCTAAAGGCAAATTTTCCGCATCCAGGAGCAAAATAGCAAATGCAGCATCTGGTTGGTGGATGCGAGAATACCAAAAGGGATAATGTTTGGCTTCAATTTCTAGTCCTGGATGAGTATATTTACGGATATTCCCCATCAATTCCGTAAATTGATCGGAGACAAAAAAAGTTGGTGACAGAAAACTCTGTAGCAGTGTAAGTAACTTAGTTACCATTGCATCGCGGTTTTGTGTCTCACTAAGTTTTGCTCCTAACTTAGCAGTAAATTTACCCTTAAAAGCAATACTTTGCCAAGGATATTTTCTATATTTCTCACTAAGCCATTGAGGATGACTATCTAAAGTTACAATAATTGTTTGATAGACATATTCGCTAATTGAATTGATTAAAATTGCATCATCTTTCATGAGTTAGATGGGTTATCTCTACTATTATTATACAATAAAATAAGGGAAGAGTGGGCGAAAAATTCAGCGCAGGGAAACACGATATTTTTTGTTTATTTTCTCTAGTTTTATTTCTGTGCAACCCTCAATAAAACATTTTAAGTTTTTACCTGAATTTAACTTTTTTGTTATTGTAGCAATGGACTCTTGATATATTTTATGAAATTCCATTCCCAAAGTTTCTAAAGGAATTTTTTTTTGTTGAGTTGTTTTCATTAATTCTTTTAATATTTTGATTAAAACCTGTTCTAGAGAATTTGCTGAAGTGATTTCAGAAATTTCTGGTAAATCTTCTTCTGCTAATAAAACATCATAAGTTATTCCGTTCTGTTTGAGTTGAAATTTTGGGTTAGATGCTAAAAATTTAGAACCATTACTAGCTATTTTTAATCTAGTGACTAATTGATTGAGTGTTTCTCCACAAATTTGTTTCAGTTCAATACTTAATTGGGAAAGGGTTATTTTTTGGTCAGGAAACCTGGTTTTAAAATTTAATAAAATATCTGTTATTTTGGTTTCTAATTCTTCTTGAGAATTAATAGGATTCAATCTGAAACTATCAAGGTTTTGATTTTCAATATTAGGAGGATTTGGTCTAATGAGAGTAGCTTTTTCTGTTTCTTTAAGCTGATGATTATTTTCATAATTTTCCCCATCAAGATGGCGGCGAAATTGAAAAAGATTAGCTACTTTTTCTAAACGTTCTAAACGCTCATTAATAGATTCATGTTCAGCTTCAATAATTTCCTGAAACTTATCAATAAAACCAGCAAAAGAAGGGATTTCTGTATCTAAGTCAATGGCATAATTATTAACTATACCAGTCTGACGATTTTCTATGAACAGTAATTCATTTTCTCTCCGTACCCAATATACAGTTAAACCTCGATTTTGTAAATCAGTACAAAGATGAGTAAAAATCCAATCGCTCGAACAAATAAAAACTGTTTTTATCTGAGGATATTGGAGAAAAATAGAAGCGCCTACTGAAATCATTTTTCCATCTGCGCTGTCTTTTCCTTCGGGTACATGAATTAGCTGATAACCTCTTTCATGGAGTTCTAAATCACGTCTAGTTAAACTGGTAATGCGCCAATTAGCAAAGGCGATTTTAACTTCTAATGGATGGGAAGAAAGACGAGATAAAAAATTTTCTATTTTCTGGTTGAGTTTGATATTTTCTGCATCTAAAAGTAAGGCTGAAGTCCCTAAAATGGGAGCTGGTTGATCAGCAGAAAAAGCGAAAAATTGCCTGCCACAATCTTTACACCGATAACGTTGTTTATCATTAACTTTACCATTTTTTAGATATTGAGAAGATTGACATCTAGGACATTTTATGGATTCATAATTTAACATAGGAAAAGATAATTATTCTTTTACTGGCAGGAAGTTCTCTATTGGTTCATAATAAAAGAAAAGTTATTATTTCTTAATTATGGCAAGAGATCTGCGAGGATTCATTAAATTATTAGAAGAACGAGGACAGTTACGACGGATAAGTGCTCTGGTAGACTCGGATTTGGAAATTGCGGAAATTTCTAACCGTATGCTGAGAGCAGGCGGACCTGGGTTACTATTTGATAATGTTAAAGGGTCAGACTTCCCTGTGGCAATTAATTTGATGGGTACGGTGGAGCGCATTTGCTGGGCGATGAATATGGAAAACCCCCTCCAGTTGGAAGACTTGGGGAAAAAATTATCAATGCTACAACAGCCTAAACCTCCGAAAAAACTCTCTCAAGCGGTTGATTTTGGTAAGGTGTTGTTTGATGTATTGAAAGCTAAACCAGGGCGGAATTTTTTTCCTCCTTGTCAACAGGTGATGGTGGAAGGGGATAACCTGGATTTACATAAACTCCCTTTAATTCGTCCATACTCGGGGGATGCAGGACGCATTATTACTCTGGGGTTGGTGATTACTAAAGATTGTGAAACTGGTACTCCTAATGTGGGGGTTTATCGTCTTCAACTCCAGTCTAAGAATACTATGACTGTGCATTGGTTGTCTGTGCGGGGAGGAGCTAGACACCTGCGTAAAGCTGCAGAAGCTGGGAAAAAATTGGAAATAGCGATCGCCCTTGGTGTGGATCCTCTCATTATTATGGCTGCAGCTACTCCTATTCCTGTAGATTTATCAGAATGGTTGTTTGCTGGGCTTTATGGTGGTTCTGGGGTACAATTGGCAAAGTGTAAAACAGTAGATTTAGAAGTACCTGCAGATTCAGAATTTGTGTTAGAAGGGACCATAACCCCAGGGGAAGTGTTACCAGATGGGCCCTTTGGTGACCACATGGGATATTACGGGGGTGTGGAAGATTCGCCATTGGTGCGTTTCCACTGTATGACTCATCGTCAAAACCCTATTTATCTTACCACTTTTAGTGGAAGACCACCGAAAGAAGAGGCGATGATGGCGATCGCGCTTAACCGTATTTATACACCTATTTTGCGTCAACAAGTTTCAGAGATCACCGACTTTTTCTTACCAATGGAGGCGTTAAGTTACAAAGCTGCCATTATTTCCATTGATAAAGCATATCCAGGACAAGCAAAAAGGGCTGCTTTAGCGTTTTGGAGTGCTTTACCTCAGTTTACCTATACTAAATTTGTGATTGTGGTAGATAAAGAGATTAATATCCGAGATCCACGTCAGGTAGTATGGGCGATTAGTTCTAAAGTTGATCCATCCAGGGATGTGTTTATTTTGCCAGAAACACCTTTTGATAGTTTAGACTTTGCGAGTCAGAAAATTGGTTTAGGGGGAAGGATGGGGATAGATGCAACCACCAAAATACCCCCAGAAACTGAGCACGAATGGGGGGAACCCTTAGAGTCAGATGCTGATATTGCGGCGATGGTAGAGCGACGCTGGGCAGAATATGGGTTAGGTGATTTAAACTTAGATGAAGTTGATCCCAATTTATTTGGTTATGAAGTAAGGTAGAATTTTTCATCAATGCCGTAATCAATGCCGTAGGGTGCATGTTCCGCGAGGAACGCACCGCTTTTTTTTTCAAAAATACGTCCAATGTGAATTAAATTAAAATTAATTGTTAACCATTCCCTGAATCTAACCTGTGCGCAGGGGGTTTTGTCTAAGTAACCATAGCACAAGTTTAAACAGGTTAGCATTCGACAAAACCCCCCTGCGCGGATTGAAATTAACCAGTCTAAACCTTAAAATTGTAAAAAAACCAACTTTGATGAAAAATGACTTGTAACCATCAACTATCTTTACCCTCCATGGGATGTGGAACCTGGGCTTGGGGAAATCGCCTTCTCTGGGGGTATAATCAGAGTATGGATGCACAATTGCAAGAAGTGTTTAACTTTTGTGTTGCCCACGGAGTAACTCTGTTTGATACAGGAGACTCTTACGGTACGGGTAAATTATCAGGTAGAAGTGAGAGTCTTTTGGGAGAGTTTTCTCAAAATTATCATGGAGTCAACCAGGAGCGCATCTGTTTGGCTACTAAACTCGCTCCCTACCCCTGGAGATTAACACGTAATTCCTTTAAATCAGCTTGTAGTGCTTCAGCTAGCCGTGTTCGCCGTAATGTAGATTTAGTACAAATGCACTGGTCAACTGCTAATTATGCACCTTGGCAAGAATGGGCGTTATTAGACGCTTTAGGAGATTTATATGAGCAAGGAATAGTAAAAGCTATTGGTTTGTCTAATTATGGCTCAAAACGCTTAAAAACAGTCTATCAGCGCTTAAAAAGTCGCTCTATTTCCATCTCTACTCTGCAAGTACAATATTCCCTACTTTCTACCTATCCTGTTACAGAATTAGGCTTAAAAGAAGTTTGTGATGAGTTAAATATTCAATTAATAGCTTACAGCCCTTTAGCATTAGGAATACTAACAGGTAAATATAATGAAAATACTAAGTTACCTTCAGGTATTCGGGGCATTTTATTTAAACAACTTTTACCTAAAATTAAACCCCTGCTTTTATGTTTAGAAGAAATAGCAAAAAACCGCAATAAAACCATGTCTCAAGTTGCTCTTAATTGGTGTATGTGTAAGGGAACAATTCCTATTCCTGGCGCAAAAAATATTGAGCAAGCTAAAGAAAATATAGGTGCTTTAAATTGGCGATTAGATGCAGGAGAAATAATAGAGTTAGATCAAGTTGCACTTAAAATTGAGGGGAAAATGGTACAGAATATTTTTCAAACTAAATAATCAAAGCAAATATATACTTAGTCTTAAGTAAGTAATAATAAGACAAGGGGCTTAAGCCCCTTGTCTTGAACCCCGAGTCCTAAAAAATATGACCTGTGACTAATGACTAGAAAACAAAAATGTCATGAACAAATAATTCCGCTATGTTACTTAAGGTAGCTAGTACCTGAGAGTTATTAGCTCCACTACCATCAGAGTCGTACAATAAATTTCCAGTGGTATTGTCGTATATAAATCGGTGAGTACTTTCAGTCGCTGCATCTCCTAAAACAAACTGGTCTTCTGTTAAAGTGTTCTTATTTAGTACCGTTTTCTCGACTAAATCTGCATATATCTGACTTATCAGGAGTATGAGTATGAATACCCATCTTTTCCATGAACTTTTACTAGTGAATTAGTTTTTGGGTTTGCTTTTAT
>Ga0209594_1000398_pt1 | contig 27533 bp, 23 predicted proteins | sample AshMeaCrysSpring_FD_184126 | JGI IMG/M metagenome (GOLD analysis project Ga0209594, IMG submission 184126) | Groundwater microbial communities from Big Spring, Nevada to study Microbial Dark Matter (Phase II) - Ash Meadows Crystal Spring... | ecosystem: Environmental > Aquatic > Deep subsurface... | reverse complement strand
GTCTAGGTTCGAGCGCTTTCGGAGGTTGTGCTTTCCTCGAGCGCATTTACCAATGTATATCCTTTACCTGGGAATGTCAACCCCTTTTTGCTCTTTTTTTTGAAATCCTCTCTTCGATCCACTGTATCCCTTAACCAGTAACGATTTCACGGATGCAGACAACTCTCTATGTCTGTTAAGGGTTCAGAGTGAGTCCAACAAAAATCCTACCTCATTTTTGGGTGGGGGTGATCACAGCTTCGAGTAATCCTTCACAAGCATCTATTAACAGATCAATCACATAATTAAATCCTTCTGACCCACCATAATAGGGATCGGGGACTTCTCGCACTGCATGATGGCGACAAAAGTCACACATCAGTTTCACTTTATCCCGATATTGACCTATGGGATCTAAATAACAGACTTGTTCATAATTATCCCGATCCATTGCTAAAATCAGATCAAACTTCTCAAAATCTTCAATCACAAACTGACGTGCTTTCCCCGGCATTGCAATTCCCCGCTGACGAGCCGCATGAGTCATGCGGCGATCAGGAGGACTACCAATGTGATAACTAGATGTTCCAGCAGAATCGCATACAATTTGATCTGCTACCCCAGCTTGGACAATCAAATGATTCATAATATTTTCTGCCGATGGGGAACGACAAATATTTCCTAAGCAGACGAACAAAAGCAGCTTAGGATTAATTTGAGACATTATTTAATTCCTATACTCCTAAACATTGACAAATTCAGAGAGGTTTGTCACTTGATAGCAGAATAGGAGCAAAGAGCCGTGACAACGTAAAATCTCTTTACTCCTCAAAATAGCCCATTGGGATCGCTCAATTACATTCCCGGCAAATTTAATCCCCCAGTAAGTTCTTCCATGCGCTGTCTCATAGTTGCTGTCGAATTATTGTAAGCTTCTTGCATTGCGGTTAGCACTAGCTCAGAGACAACATCGGCTCCCTCTCCCAATACATCTGGAGAAATTTCAACTCGGCGGGGTTCTTGGTTACCACTCAGATAAACTTTGACGAGACCGCCCCCTGCTTCGCCTAAGACTTCCAATTCATCCAGTTCTTCTTGTAACTTTTTAGCTCCTTCTTGAACTTGCTGAGCTTTTTTGAAGGCTTCTGTGAGTTCCTTCATTTTGCCCAAACCGAATCCAAATCCTCCTTGTCCTTTACCTGTCATAATTTTGACTTCATCCAATTTTCAAGTGTTTTACACAATATCTTCCCAAGTCCACTTCATCCAATTAGAGGTGGCTTTTGGAAGAGCAACGGTTACATCCTACATTTAAAGGCGGTGTACCAGTGCGGGAGATTTCAGAGATACATTATAACGGGTTGAGACCCTGCATCTGTTTTTTCCTGCGAGGATTGAAGGTTCAGCGATTGAACCCCTTTGGCATAATCACAGTCTAAATGAGTTAATTGGACTTGATCAGCATCAGGAAGTATCAGAAGGGACTGACTCTCCCCAAGCCTTTAATAAATCCTAGCTGGCTCAAACCGTTCAAGATTGATTAAAACTCTCCGAGTAGTTTAACTTCAGGTTTCAGCCAAACAGACCAATGAGATTTAACCTGATCCTGAACATAACTAATCAATTGAAAAATATCTTGGGCACTGGCTCCACCATTATTCACAATAAAATTAGCATGACGTTCGGCTACTTGAGCACCTCCGATTTGATAACCTTTTAATCCAATTTGTTCGATTAGCCAACCCGCAGCCTGAGGGGTAGGATTGCGAAAAACACTCCCACAACTGGGTAAATGATAGGGTTGAGTACTACGGCGATGGTTCAGTTGTTGAGTCGTTTCCGCTAAAACTGTTGTCGGTTCAGCCCCAGGTTTAAGTTGAAACGTTGCTTGAGTGACTAAGCTACTACTCCCTTGTAGATTAGAACTGCGATAACCATAGCCTAATTGTGAGGGAGTCAAGATGTTCATTTCACCCGTTTTAGAGAGCACATGAGCCTCAACCAACAGATCAGCCACACAAAAGCCGTGGGCACCTGCATTCATCACCACTGCTCCTCCGACTGTCCCTGGAATGCCAACTGCCCATTCTAATCCTTGCCAACCTAAACGCGCCGCTGTCCAAGCTAAACGCGGTAAAGCTTCTCCTGCAGAGGCAGTCAGTCGTCCGGTTTGGGGATCAAAATGATTTTGTCGGAGATACCGGGTACCAATGACCAAGCCAGATAAGCCCAAATCACTGATGAGTAAATTAGAACCCCCTCCAATTAAGGTAATGGGTAAAGCCTCCCCCTCAGCCCATTCTAGAGCAGCAGTGAGTTGTTCTAAGCTACGCGGCGCAATAAACCATTCTGCTGCCCCCCCCACCCGATAAGAAGTCAATGGAGCAAGGGGAACTTGTGAGCGAATGACGCAGTCAGTTCCAAGTAGTGTAATACTCCCTTCCGGCTGCCAGTTTGCTTGACTTGGAGAGCCATAGGACACAGTCATAACCATAGTAAATTTTGTAATAAATCTGATGAAGTCAACAGTTAAATCAGGTTCGCGTCAGGGAACGAAGGTTCCTCAGGGGTAGGACGTTTAGCTCAGATCCCATCCAGCCAAATAGAGAAAATCTCATCATTGCATCCAAAAATACTGCTGATGACAGAGCCTGTTAATGAGTACCAACTGGCTGATTATCTCTGGTGGGAGAGGGGTGTAGCCGTTGGAGTGATTCTATTGTTTCTGGAATAATTTGATTGAGATTACCCGCCCCCAAGAAGATGGTTAAATCTCCCGGTTGCAAGCATTCCGTTAATTGCTGTTGAACATCAACCAGACTAGGCTGATAACAAACTTTGGGGTGATAGCGGGCAATGGCATCCACCACCTGTTGTCCAACAATTCCGGCTGTATTCAGCTCTCCGGCTGCATAAATATCCGTTACAATCACCCAGTCTGCATCCGTGAAACATTGGGCAAATTCCTGTAAAAAAGTTTGAGTCCGGCTATAACGATGGGGTTGAAACACTGCCACAATTCGCTGATGCTGAGACTGAGTTGGGGTTGGGTTTGAAGACTGAATCTGCAAACGAGCTGCAGCTAGGGTTGCTCGAATTTCACTGGGATGATGAGCATAGTCATCGACAAAATAGATGCCATTGTGATCTCCGCGATGCTCAAACCGCCGTTTTGCCCCCTCAAAATGTTCCAATGCCTGAGCAATGATCTCAAACTCTAATCCGAGTAAACGACCCACAGCTACCGCCGCCAGTGCGTTACTGAGGTTATGAGAACCGAGTAACTGTAATTGCAATGAACCCAGTAATTGACCCCGTTCCCAAACTTGAGCAGAAGAGCCGTTACCGTTATAGACAACTTGATCAACGTTGTAGTCAGCTCCGGTTTCTGGGTGCAAACTGTAACTCACCTGGGGTTGAATGTGTTCCCGCACCATCGGGCAGTCAATACAGCCCACGATCATTTGACAAGACTGCTGAAAAACTTGAAACGTTTTAATCACCTGATGCAGGTTCTCATAGTGGTCTGGATGATCGAGTTCAATATTGGTAATGACCCCAATTTGAGCTGCAAGTTTCACCAGTGACCCATCAGACTCATCCGCCTCCGCCACAAGGTAAGGACTAGTTCCAACTCGGGCATTCCCCTCCCAAGCCTTTACCTCCCCTCCCACCAGAACCGTTGGGTCTAACCCCCCTTCCAGTAGAACGTAGGAAATTAGGCTGCTGGTGGTTGTTTTCCCGTGGGTTCCAGCAACTGCAATACTTTTGTATTCTTGAATCAGAGCTGCTAATAAATCTGAGCGATGAAAAATCGGACAACCCAGTTCAAGGGCTGCCCGATATTCAGCATTTTCTGGATGAATTGCAGTTGAGCAAATAATCTGGGGAAGTTCACTCCCCTCTGAGGGCAGAGCTGCTTGAGTCTCAAAAATCTCTAAATTACGGGCTTCTTGACCCAAAAAAATGTGAACTCCCAGGGCTTGTAGGCGCTGAGTAATATGACTCGGTTTTAAATCTGAGCCATAAACAGGCAAATTCCGCTTCGCCAGAATGTAAGCAAGGGCTGACATTCCGATTCCACCAACACCGATGAAGTGAAAGGGTCTGCCGTTGAGATCGATCAAGTTAGGCATCGAATCGCTCCTTAACACACCACACAAAGCCAATAACAGGCGATATCATATCAAGAATTGCCGTTTCCGGATAGGCTTTGGTCAACATTTCTCAAAATGCATTCTAAGGGATTTTTCCCATTTAGAACATTCCAAGTCTCTAGTAGTTGTATACTATATCCCTGCTACAGAAGGAAATGACCGGAATAACGCTCGAAAGAAAAAAACCCTGATCCCCCTCTGGATAAGCCTCGCTCTCCCGAAAAAAGGGGAGGGATCGCAGAATTGTACAAGTTTAATCAGCTAAACGTAAGAATGGGTCAGCCTTTGCTGTATGATTGGGGTCAATAGAAACTTATGCTTAAGAAGGCTTGCGCCTCAGTTGGGCGATGTTATTGTTAGGAGGAACAAGGTGATCAAAGTCGCAATCAACGGTTTTGGACGAATTGGGCGCAACTTTATGCGCTGTTGGCTGACTCGGGAAAACAGCAATCTGGATTTGGTTGCTGTTAATGATACTTCAGACCCCAGAACCAATGCTCATTTGCTGAAGTATGACACCATGCTGGGAACCCTCAAAGGGGTAGATATCAGCGCTGATGAAAATTCCCTGACCGTCAATGGCAAAACCATTAAGTGTGTCTCGGATCGCAATCCCCTGAATTTACCCTGGAAAGAATGGGGAATTGATCTGATTATTGAAGCAACGGGTGTGTTTGTTACTGATGAGGGAGCCTCTAAACACCTCACAGCCGGTGCGAAAAAAGTCCTGATTACAGCTCCTGGAAAAGGTGGCAACATCGGTACTTTTGTCATGGGTGTGAATCACAAAGATTACAAACATGAAGATTACAATGTCCTCAGTAATGCCAGTTGTACCACAAACTGTTTAGCCCCTGTGGTCAAAGTGTTGCACGAGAAATTCGGCATCATTAAAGGGACAATGACTACTACCCACAGCTATACCGGCGATCAGCGTTTGTTAGATGCTAGTCACCGGGATGTACGGCGGGCACGGGCTGCGGCAATGAATATTGTGCCTACTTCCACAGGAGCTGCTCAGGCTGTTGCTCTGGTTATTCCGGCACTCAAAGGCAAACTGAACGGGATTGCCATGCGGGTTCCCACCCCCAATGTGTCTGTTGTGGACTTAGTGGCTCAGGTTGAGAAAAAGACGTTTGTTGAAGAAATCAACCAAGTTTTACAAGAAGCAGCAGAAGGTTCCATGAAAGGGATCTTGGAATACAGTGATTTACCACTAGTTTCCTGTGACTATCGAGGACATGATGCTTCCTCCATTGTGGATGCCAGCTTAACCATGGTTATGGATGGCGACTTAATTAAAGTGGTTGCTTGGTATGACAACGAATGGGGTTACAGTCAACGGGTGGTTGACTTGGCTGAATTAGTTGCTCAGAAGTGGCAATAATCAGATAACAATAATAGGGGATTGGGAGTTATTCGTCATCGGTCATTCGTTATTCGTCATTAACTTAGAAACCTGTAAAATGACAAAAAATACAGGACAAATGACGAACTCCCTATTTCCCTAAGTTTATTTTAAAAATGTTGAAATCCTTGTTCTAAACTCAGGGATTGTTGAAATTGCAGATCGTTTGCATCCACTAACACTACAGACTGTTCAGTGGTTGTTTGCCCAAAAACAAAAGCATGATTAAATTGTTGTAATAATTGCTGTGTCAACTGGGATGGCACACATAGGACTAACTCAAAGTCTTCCCCCCCATACAATGCCCAATTTAACGCTTGCTTAGGTGAAACCAAGTTGTGCAACGCTGATGAAATTGGAATTTGCTGTTGGATGATGTTTGCCCCTACTTGACTCGCGCGACAAATTTGTAAAATGGCATCGGCGAGTCCGTCACTGCTATCCATTCCCGCGATCGCAATTTCTGGAGTCTTTGTCCACAGTTTTTGCAGGATTGGGATCAAATCTAAACGGGGTTGAGGACGTTGATGGGCTTGAATTAAGGATAATTTCTCGGCTTCAGAGAGCGAGTTTCCCAGTTCTGGATGCAATAATAATTCTAATCCGCCTCTAGAATCCCCATGAAACCCTGTGGCAATGATATCGTATTCAGGGTGAGCCACAGAACGTCGGATAGCAAACTGGGGTTGAACTTGTCCCAATGCAGTGATCGACAGCGATCGCAACGGTGCGCGGCAAATATCACCCCCGATAATAGGAATATCAAATGATTGTAAACAGCCCACCATCCCTTGATAAAGTTGTTCAACCCAACTCACAGGCGTATCTCCTGTTACCCCTAACGCTACAGTGATACCTAACCCAGAAGCACCCATTGCTGCTAAATCGGATAAATTAGCAGCGACCCCTCGCCAGCCAATATCCTGGGGGGAAGTGGTGCGATCGCTAAAATGTACCCCATCTACTAACATATCTGTGGTCACCACGAGAGACTGATGCGGATCGGGGGTTAGTAACGCGGCATCATCCCCAATCAATTCTGAAGGACAAAAACGCTGTATCACTTTCAGCAGTCCTTGTTCTCCCACATCTTGAACTGTTAAATTAGATGTCATATACAACTCATTTCAAATCTTTAATCAGAATAGGGAGATCAATTACTATCTAGTTGATGCATGGTTTAGTACAATTGTCAACCCCATCCTCAAGCAAGGTCTTTTATAGATGTTCTTCGCCTATCGTTTTGAAGTGACAAAATTTAGGAGAATTTACTAACTTGTGTTGACAACAACTACGATAAAATCAGGGTTTGAAGAGAATAATTGAATCTGACTGATTTTTAAGTAAAAAACAACCTATCTTACTTTATTTTTTAAATTTTACTCAGCCCGTTTTCAATTTGTCAACCCCTACAAGCCCTATAAACTCGTACAATCAATAGTCGTAATGTTTTGTTACAATATCATCAAAACTTAACAAATATATAAATTTTAAATGTTTAGAGTTTTTGGGTTAAGCAAAGTTTATTTTATTTAGAATAAACCTTAAAATCATTATAGAGACGTTCCGTAAAACGCCTCTATAGTGCTTCTAATTTCTCAATTTGAGATTATTGTACTGAAGCATAAGCCTTAGGTTCTGAAACTTCCAGATAAGCTGCTAATTGATTGCCAATTTGCTCCCGAACAATTTGACGATACTCAATAAAGTGTTCTACGTGAGCGCAAACGGTAACATAGGAGGAAAAGGCAGCAGGTTTATGGCGCAGAATTTGAAATAAGCGCATCCAGAACTTCCAGCGAGTTTGACGAATCACTCCTTGTCGCCAAAATACAGTTGCTAATGCCTTCACTTTAATCCAATTTAAATCCAACTTGCCAGAAGAATGCTTCGGCTTACCGAGCTTCATAAAATAGCGGAATGTCCGATCTAAATATTTCCCTGGATCATAAAGTTTACAAAATCCTTCGATATATTCTTTTGTGATTTCTTCAATTGGTCGAGTGGGAATAAAATTCATTAACGTGGTTTGATTAATATTAGCATTCCCATGAATCAAGCGATTTTCCTTTTCTAAACGATGCCAAAGGGCAGTATTGGGTAAGGCTTGCAACATACTAAACATAGCGGTTGGAATAGCAGTTTGTTCCACAAACTCAACAATGCGGTTACCAGCGCCTGGTTTTTCCCCATCAAATCCCATAATAAAACCCGCCATCACTCGAATTCCTTTCTCAGTAATCCGATCTACTAAATCAACCAGAGAATCTCGAGTATTTTGGAATTTCTTGGTTTTAATTAAACTTTCTTCATCGGGCGTTTCTAACCCGAGAAAAACCACAGTAAAATTAGAATCTACCATCAGATCCATTAACTCTGGATCTTGGGCTAAATCAACTGAGGCTTCAGTGGTAAACACAAAAGGATAATTCTTCTCTGCCATCCATTCCTTTAATTCCTTCAGCAATAGCTTGACGTTACGCTTATTGCCGATGAAATTATCATCCACTAAAAAGACAGGACCACGCCAACCCAACTCATAGAGAACATCCAGTTCCCGAAGCAATTGTTCAGGGGTTTTAGTCCGAGGTTTACGACCATAGAGAATAATAATATCGCAGAATTCACACTGAAAAGGACACCCCCGTGAAAACTGGATTGACATATTATCATAAACATCCATTTCCAGTAAATCAAAACGCGGGATAGGTGTTGTCGTCACATCCGGTTTAACTCCATCAGAACGAAAAATTCCTGATGTTTCCCCTTTTTCGATGGCGGAAACAAATATCGGCAGGGTAATTTCTCCTTCATCTAAGACTAAATAATCAGCGCCCATGGCTTCAACTTCTTCCGGTAAGCTAGTGGGATAGGGGCCACCCACAGCCACCCGTTTGCCCCTTTGTTTAGCTTCTTGAATTTGAGCCATAAAATCAGGTTTTTGGACAATCATTGCCGAAATAATAACTAATTCTGCCCAGTCCCATTCAGCCTCAGTTACCTCACGGACATTGCGATCAACGAGCTTTAATTCCCAATCTTGAGGTAAAATTCCTGCGACGGTAATTAATCCGAGGGGAGGCAATAAAGCCTTACAATTGACTAAAGCAAGAACCTTTTCAAAGGACCAAAAACTCTGCGGAAAAACTGGATAAATTAATAAAGCTCGCATAGATTTTTAAAGGAAGGTTGTCTATTTCTGTTATTGGTCATTCGTTGTTAGTCATTCGTTGTTGATGAATCTCTAGAAATGATTCAAACATCCTGAGATTCCATTCCTGACAAATAACCAATAACCAATGACCAATTATCGATCACTAAAGTTTTGCCACTTCTTTAGCTAATGTCTCCACAGTGTAACGAATTTGTTCCTCAGTATGTTGGCAAGTGACAAAAAAGCGCAGTCTGGCACCATTTTGCGGCACTGAGGGATGTATCATAAAGGGCACGTTAATGCCAAGCTGGAACAGCTTCTGAGACAGTTGCACAGATTTCAAAGAATCTCCCACAATAATAGGGATCACGGGAGAGTCCTGACTGGTGCCGGTGTTGAGTCCAAGTTGTTTTGCCAACTCCAGAAACAGTTGTGAGCGTTGATGCAACTGTTGAACTCGGTGTGATTCTGCTTTTAAGACTTCAATGGCAGCTAATACTGAAGCTGCATTGGGGGGTGAAATGCCGACGCTGTAGACAAAACCTGGAGCGGTATATTTGAGATATTCTACAACTGCCTGACACCCAGCAATATAGCCCCCACAACTGGCAAAGGACTTACTCAGGGTTCCCATCCACAAATCTACATCGTGAGGATTGACCCCAAAATGTTCGCCAATGCCTCGGCCGTGAGTCCCTAATACCCCAATAGAATGGGCTTCATCCACCATCAGAAAGGCTTTGTGACGCTGTTTAACCGTGATAAATTCGGGTAAATTCGGGATATCACCATCCGTACTATACACCCCTTCAATCACGATTAAGACCCGCCTATAACGATGACGGCGATCGCGCAGAATTCTGTCAGCCGCATCCCAATCATTATGGGGAAAAGCAATTGCCGTTGCTCCTGACAATAAACAGCCTTGCAATAAGCTATTATGGCTGAGGGCATCATGGAGAATCAGATCATTTTGGCCGAATAAATGCCCAACAGTAGTGACATTGGTGGCATGACCGCCCACATAAACGATACAGTCTTCTGTGCCAATCAGTTGAGCTAAAGCCGCTTCTAATTCCCGATGGAGGGGTTTTTCCCCCGATAACAACCGACTGGCTGAGACAGAGGTACCGTAGCGATCAATGGCATCCTTCGCGGCTTGAGACACCACCGGATCTCCCGACATCCCCAGATAGTTGTAAGTGGCATAGTTAATCAGTTCCCGTCCATTCACCACCGTGAGATGATTCGTCAGACCCTCTTGGGGTGTAAAAAAAGGATTGTTTCCCCCTAACGCCACAATTTCTTGTTGTTGCTGTTTGAGTTTGAGGTACTCTGGATAGAGATCAAAGCGATAGTGTTCAGGCGGGATCTCTGGGAGTTCTTTAGATTGGGCTTTTTGACGCAGTAACTCTGCTAGGAGTGATCGCTTTTCTTGAGCAGATAGATGAGCCGCACGTTGAGATAAATCGCTCATGAACAATCTTCCTCATTAGACAACATCGAATTGAGCAGAGCATCGACTTCTGCATCAGAAAGTTGATCCAGTTGATCTAACAATTGTTGGGCTTCTTTCGGGGAAACCGTCTGGCGTTGAGATCGGCTGAGGGTATCTTGAGATGTATCTTGTGCCAGATATTGAGACAACTCATGAATATTGGGATAATCCCACAAAATCGTGGGGGGAAGTCGTCGTCCTAACAGATTCTCTAAATCACCGGAAAGATTAACTGCCTCAATCGAATTTAAGCCGTAGTCTGCAAAATCCTCTTGAATATCAATCTCATCCGGTTCAAGTCCTAATCGTTCAGCAATCTGGTTGACTAACCAGAGTTGAAGCGTTGTCGCATCTTCAGGCAACGCCAGGGAGTTCACAGGAAAGGTAGGATCATCACTAACAAAAGTTGGGGGTTGGGCAGATTTCCCATTCAAAGACTGGTTTAACAGGGGCATGATTCACTCCTCTATCACGCTAAAAAAGTAGCATTCCTCAGATGTTTAAGGCTAGCCCTAACAAATTGATGTCCTGTGTCTCCCAAATGTCCATCCATGCTGGATTTTGACGATTGATGGGGCAAGACATGATGGTTATTGTGCCATGATAGTTCTAAAAGTATAAAGATCAAGGTAAAAGTCTTTATTGGATTATTGGTTAAATCCGGGGAACTGAATCACTGTTCTATCAAATCCGACTCAATCACCGCTAAGGTTCCCGCCAAAAATCTAGCCCGACAGGCATGACGTTGAATTTTACCACTGGAGGTTTTGGGTAAACTGCCCGGTTTGAGTAGTAAGGCTTTGTACACTTGCAAATCATGATGTTTTGACACAGCCCGTCGAATAGATTGAATCAGTGCTTGCGGATCAAAGGCAGACGAGGGGTGTTCTGGGGTTGAGGGGGAGACACGACGACGTTCACGATAATGACGTTCGACTTCAGCCACTACCACTAACCGTTCTTCTCCATCCACTTCAATCGAAAATCCCGCTGAACTATTAGATCGGATTAGGGGATGACTTTGTTCCACAGTCCATTCAATATCTTGGGGATAATGATTACACCCATTAATAATCATCACATCCTTCAGTCGGCCGGTGACAAACAATTCCCCGCGATCAAAAAACCCTAAATCTCCTGTGCGTAAAAACGGCCCTTTACCTGTCTCGGCTAAAGTGGCTTGAAATCCCTGTTGAGTGGCTTCCGGATTACCCCAATAGCCCTGGGCAACACTAGGGCCATTCAGCCAAATTTCGCCCACCGTCCCATCCGGACAAGGGATACCCGTTTGCGGATCAACAATCATTGTGATTTGATCGGGCAAAGATTGACCACATCCCACTAAGGTTCGCTGTTTATCCCCCGCGCTAGCCTCCACAGCATCACCTTTTTCTAAAGCCGAAGCAGAGACTGTTTTAAAAATAGGTTGCGCCGCTTTTAACCCCCCTGTAACTAGCAGGGTAGCCTCTGCCATTCCATAACAAGGATAAAAGGCTTCGGGTTGAAATCCACAGGGTTTAAAGGCTTGAATAAACCGCTCTAATACAGCATGATAAATCGGTTCTGCCCCATTAAATGCCAATTCCCAGCAACTTAAGTCTAGCTGTTGTCGTTGTTCTGGGGGAATCCGACGCACACACAAATCGTATGCAAAGTTTGGCCCTCCACTGACAGGAATTCGATAACGGCTGATTGCCTGTAACCACCGCAAGGGCCGCTGTAAGAAGAGTAAAGGAGACATCAAGGTGACGGGAATACCTGCATACAGGGGTTGTAAGACACCGCCAATTAATCCCATATCATGGTACATCGGTAACCAACTCATGACGGCAGAATTAGGATGAAATTCAAAACAGCGATAAATAGAAGCTAAATTATGCAGCAAATTTCCATGACTCACCATCACGCCTTTGGGGACAGCGGTTGAACCCGAGGTGTATTGTAGAAAGGCGAGGGTTTCTGAAGTGAGGTGAGGGGATTGCCATTGAGTGGCTAACGCTTCATTTAAAGTATCTGTCGTCAACCAATGTAACGTTTTAAAATCAGGATCTTCAACAAATCGCCGTTGTAGCTGGGTTAAAATCGATTGAGTGGTTAGGGCAACGGTTGCCTGAGCATTGGAGATAATGGCTTGTAAGCGAGATAAGGAACGGTTGGGACGAGGCGGATAAGCCGGAACCGCAATTACACCCGCGTAAAGACAGCCAAAAAAAGCGCTAATATACTCTAATCCGGGTTGATACAGGAGTAAAGCCCGATCCCCTGGAGAACAGTAGGATTGTAAGTCAGCCGCAATGGCTTTAGCTTGCTGATCTAATTGTGCGTAGGTGAGTGAAACGATTTCTGTTTCTCCATCAACTAAAAACCGATAAGCCGTTTGCTCAGCCTGATGAATGCCGCGATATATTAAAAGGCCGATTACAGTTTGAGCGTTGAATGGGTATTCTAAACCAGTCATAGACGTTTGTTCAGTCTGATACGGGACTGCTATCGTTTCCAGTCGGTTCTACTCGCGCAAGTCTCGAAAACCTCCCCGATAACAGAGACTACTCTATCTTAGTGATATTCAGACAACTGTATCATGGTTCAGATTTCATTGCAGAAGTCCTGAGCCTCCCTCACCCCCTTCAACTGTCTATAATTCTTGTCCTCAAAGTTAAACATTTTTATCCCAATGGGCAATATAAAATTAAGTGGAATTCAGTCATTCACTCCAGTGCTGTTGATTCCAACTGGATTGTATAGAAACTGATAACTCAACCGTTCAGACATTATTGTTATTTTTCTCAAAGTCAACCCTAATTGATCATTATATTTTGAATATGGCAAACCTTCTTTTGATTCACCCTTTCACTGATGATCTGATCGGCATTAAAGATATCCTCAAAGAAGCTGGATATCAAGTCATGATCGCCGAAGATCAAGACACCGCTTTATCTCAGGTTGAACAACTCCATCCCGAACTGATTATTTGTGCCCAAAACGCTGATTCAATTGATGGAATAGCCCTCAGTCAAAAATTACATCTAAATCCCCATACTATTGTTCCGTTTTTCATACTCTTGACTTCCAAGTCAGATGAAATAGAATCCCTTTGTCAAACCCATCCTGACATTGATGATGGCTTTAGTTTGCCGATTACAAAAGCAGATATTTTAGGAAAAGTTCGTCTAGGTTTACGCATTTATCAGCTCAATCAAAGAATTGATAAAGCTCAAAATCAACTGTTGCAGAATGAAAAAGTCTTAAGTTTAGGTCAAATGGTTTCGGGAATTGCTCATGAAATTAATAACCCCGTTTCATTGATCACAGGAAATATTAGCCATGCCTTTGAATACACACAAGATTTACTGGAGGTTATGCAACTTTATAGAGAAAAATACCCCGAACCAGAACCCGAACTTCAAGATTTAATTGAAGAAGTTGATTTAGAGTATTTAATGGATGATTTACCGCAAGTCCTGAATTCGATGAAAAGCGGCGCTGATCGCATTCGTCAACTGGTTCAATCTCTTAGAAACTTTTATCGGGCGGATGATGCTGAACAAAAATTGACAGATATTCATGCTGGGATCAATGATATTTTATTAATTTTAAAAGGGCGATTAAAAGGCAAACAAGGTCAACCAATTCAAGTGATTCAAGACTATGGTAAAGTGCCGAGTATAGAGTGTTATCCTGGTCAAATAAATCAAGTCTTTATGAATTTGTTAAATAATGCCATTGATGCATTAGATATTCAGCGTTTAGAAGATGCTCACTTTGAGCCGAAAATCTGGATCACCACTGAATCAATTGCATCCAACTCTCAAGTCAAAATTCGGATTAAGGACAACGGCATAGGAATTCCTGAAAATATTAAAGATCAAATCTTTGATCCATTTTTTACCACTAAAACGGCTGGAAAAGGGACAGGATTCGGACTCAGTATTAGTCACGCGATTATTACAGAAACCCATCACGGAACCATACAATGTTTGTCGGAAATGGGAAAAGGAACAGAATTTATGATTGAGATTCCTGTAAGTCAGCCCCTCAAATGATAGCTATTAATTACTCTTCTATCAGTCTCTGAATTTAAGCACTAAGAAAGAAAAAAAGTGAGTTAATCTGGGCGTAAAGCTAATGAGCAAAACACTGACTCAATTGATTCAATTGAGCTAATTCTTTAGCAACACCGTGGGTATCAAAGGGATGATCGATAATCGAAACATGGGGACAACCTCTCAAATAATTTGCTCGACGATAATCCCATTCACGACCACGAGAAACATGAATATTGTATTCTGTTTTTCCATTCCATTTCGATAAATGAGGTCGCAAATCTAAGTAGGGTTTCACTGCATCGGGAAATTCATCTAGTTGTTGAGTAAATCTTCGTATTGATTTTTTAATGGGATCTTGCCTTTTTCTTGCTTCTTTAAGACTTAAGTAAGGATAGGGTGCAAATGCCACAGCTTTATCTACTTTTAATAAATGTCCGAGTAGTAAAGCCGTATGTCCTCCAGCGGATGTACCAGTTGTAATGACTTTTTTAGGTTGAAGAGAAGATATTCTTTCCTGAAGATAATTGATGACATCAAAGAAGCAAGGAAATTCAGGAGGCAGTCCATACAGCGTTTTTCTTCGAGTTGGATCTGAGACGATAATTTTAGAGGTTTTTACCAAGTTCGCACTTTCAAAAAAATCAGGAATTTTAAGACTAAGTTTATTTTTAAATCCTGTAACTGCAATTACAAGCGTATCTGCATTTACTACTATTTCAGTTTGAATCGGCATAATATATGTCTATTTTAAGACTTGATTTTTATGGAATTTGATATCATCTTAATTTTTCCAACAGATCTTTGTCATCAAGACTTTGTAAAGTTCATGCTGTTTTTATAAAAATTCTGTAAATAGAGAAGGAAATTTTGCCTTAATCTGGCTGTACAGCTTCTTATTTAAAAGAATCATCTAAATCAACTATTTTAATGAATCTATATTTCTGAACTCATCCTAAAGTCGTTCAGGTGTTTTTTCAATCGACTCAATAAGTCCTTCTCTCTAAGTTGTCAAAAAAATCTCACTGTACTCCTGAAACGGGCAATGGGTACGTCATTCTCAGCTATAGGGGAATGACAAGTGGGGTTTTAGATTTTTTTGACAGATTCTAGAGTTTTTCACGAATTATTTCTGATTGTTATATAATAAGCCATAACCAGAGAACAATGCATTATTATCTCAAGGAGATTCTGGCTTTCATGGGCTATCAATCGATTGAAAATTATGGAATTATTGGCAATATGTACACCACTGCTTTGGTGGGATTAAATGGCTCAATTGATTGGTTTTGTTTTCCAAATCACGATTCCCCAAGCGTATTTGCCAGCCTGCTAGATGAACACAAAGGCGGACATTTTAAAATTGAACCAACGGTAGATGACGTTAATCATAAACAGCTTTACTGGCCGGAAACCAATGTTTTAATTACTCGGTTTCTTACCGCAGATGGGGTAGGAGAAATTATTGATTTTATGCCTGTTGGATTAAAAGATAATGAAATAGGTTATCACTCCCTCATTCGCCAAGTTAAAGTTATACGGGGTTCGATGTCATTTGACCTGGAATGCTTTCCTCGGTTTAACTACGGACGGGATGATCATGAATTGACAGTCACCCCAAAAGGGGTATGTTTTTCCTCTCAAACCCTGAGTTTAGGCTTAGCCACTGATATTCCTTTAGAAGATAAACTTGGAGGGGCAGTCGCCCAATTTACCCTGAATGCCGGGGAAATGGCGGTATTTGTCCTTCAGGGAATTGAGTCAGGTGCAGGCTGTGGTCTGCCCATTTCTCCATCCCACGCAACTAAACTGTTTAAACACACGGTGAAATACTGGCGCAATTGGCTGTCTCAATGCATTTACCGAGGCCGTTGGCGGGAAATCGTAGAGCGTTCTGCTTTGGTGTTAAAATTACTTACTTATGAACCTACAGGAGCAATTATTGCTGCCCCCACCTGTAGTTTACCGGAAAACATTGGGGGTAAACGCAACTGGGATTATCGCTATACTTGGATTCGGGATGCTGCCTTTACTATATATGGTTTAATGCGAATTGGCTTTACAGAAGAAGCTGCCCAATTTATGAATTGGATTGAATGTCGATGCCAAGAACTGCATAATGGTGGCACGCTACAAATCGTTTATGGCATTGATGGTCGTCATGATTTAACGGAAAAAACCTTAGATCATTGGGAAGGGTATAAACAGTCTAGTCCGGTTCGCATTGGTAATCAAGCCCACGAACAACTTCAGCTTGATATTTATGGTGAATTAATGGATTCGGTTTATCTTTATAACAAGTATGGTGCAGCCATTTCCTATCAATTTTGGTCAGAATTACGCAAGTTATTAAACTGGGTTTGCGATCATTGGCAACGCGCTGATCAAAGCATTTGGGAAATTCGAGGCAAAGATCAACCCTTTGTTTATTCTCGCCTCATGTGTTGGGTGGCTTTAGATCGGGGCTTACGTCTGGCGGATAAACGATCCTTTCCTGCAGAACGACAGCGATGGCTGGAAGTCCGGGATAAAATCTATGAAGAAGTGATGGAAAAAGGCTGGAATGAAGAGCGACAAGCCTTTGTTCAATACTACGGTAGCGAATTTCTCGACGCAGCCAATTTAATTATGCCGTTGGTCTTTTTCATGTCTCCCAATGATCCCCGGATGCTGAAAACCCTCAATGCCATCAACAAACCACCGAAAGAAGGGGGACTGGTGTCTGATAATTTAGTTTATCGCTATAACACTCAGGAAGCCAGTGATGGTTTAGATGGTAAAGAAGGAACATTCAATATCTGTACTTTTTGGTTGGTGGAGGCTTTAACCCGCGCTGGCCGCAATGACCCGGAACGTTTAGAAGACGCTCAACTGATGTTTGAAGGGATGTTGGGCTATGCTAACCATGTGGGATTATATGCCGAAGAAACGGGTATGAGTGGGGAAGCGTTGGGTAATTTTCCTCAAGCCTTTACTCATTTAGCCTTAATTAGCTCGGCTTGGAACTTAAATGAAACGTTAGGTTCTGATATTGGTTGTTAGTTATTAGTTATTTATTGTTAGAGGCAATAAGCTATTTCTAACAAGTTAAGATTATGGGCAATTTGTCAAGCCCTAGACATTGTTTTTTATGAGGACTTTAGCCAATTCACCTTTCCGGCGGATTGGAGGCCCGCACTGTAATCTTCGATTCAGTGTCGGGAGGAAAATCCGCACAGGGTTTATTGGTATGGTAATATGTCATGACGTGAGTTTTCAGATGTTGTGAAGCAAATCCTGACAATTGTTGTACGAATTGAACCTACCGCAGAGCAGTATAAATTGCTGAATGATACTGCGGTAGCGTTCGCGTCAGCTTGTAACTGGATTAACGACAATGTTAACTCCAATCTGACCAACAGAAATGCCATACAAGCCGTTTGCTACAGCGAAGTCAAATCTCAGTTTGGGTTAACCGCTAATCATGTGGTTCGCGCAAGCGCGAGAGTCGGGGCTAATCGATTAACCGCTAAACAGAAAAGACGGAAGGTAAAGGGATTTAAGCCGACCAGTTTTGATTGTGATGCTAGAACATTCCGAATCATAGAGGATGGTTATCTAGTTAGCATCAGTACCACTGGAAAAAGAGTTAAAGTACATATGCGAGTGAGTAATTACCATATCGGGAAACTCAAGGGTCAAAATCCAACTTCTGCTCAAGTTTGCTTGCACCGGGATGGCAATTTCTACATCCACATTCAGCTCAAAACCGATATACCAAAGGTCAAGAAATCTAAGAATGTTATTGGTGTGGATTTTGGACGTAGAGATATTGCAGTAACATCCACAGGCAAATCGTGGTCAGGAAAAACTATTCAAAACACTAGAGACAAATATTCTAGAACGAGGTCATCTCTTCAGAAGAAAGCATCTCAGGGCACAAGGTCAACTCGGCGTCGATGTCGATCCCCCCTACCCCCCTTAATAAGGGGGGAACAAAAGGGGGGATCGGGACGCGAAAGGAGATACCAACAGTGGTTAAACCACAATATTTCAATTGCAATCATCCGTGAAGCAATTGCTACAAATTCAACAGTAGCTATTGAAGAATTAACCGGAATTCGAGAAAGAACTAACGAGAAGCCCAGGAACAAAACAGAACGTAGACGCTCTAATTCCTGGACTTTTTATCAATTGAGAACTTTTTTGGAATATAAAGGTGTTAAAGAGGGTGTCAAAGTGGTCGCGATTCCACCCGCTTATACAAGCCAAACTTGTCATCAATGCCTATATATTCATCCAGTTCAAGGCAAGTCTTATCGGAGTGGGAAGAACTTTAAATGTAGCAACTGTGGAAATTGCTGTGATTCCGACTACAACGGAGCAAAGATGATTGAACTATGGGGCGCATCTGTAACCGCGCCTGGAGGCTCGAAGATTCTTAGCTGTGACCTCAGTTATGATTCTTCAGGGCTACTGAAAGCCCGCACCATAGCATAGCTTGGTGTCGGGAAGGGTTACAGATACCATAATCCTAGAACGTATCTGGGTCGATGCCCAACTCTTGCAGTTTTGCTAAGGCTTGGTTCAGTTTGGCTTGGGCTTGTTCTTCCCTCAACAAAGCCTGATCCCGTTCGGTTTGGGCTTGTTGTTGTGCCAACCGCGCCGCGTCCCGTTCTACCTGTGCTGCGTCCCGTTCTAACAAATTGGCTTCTGGTTCAGCAAACGGCTCACCATCAGGATAAAACACTGCTAACCCATCGGAGAACAGTTCAAACCGAATCTGCAACAGGGGTGATGTCCAGGGCAGATACAACGCTGTAATCAATGTAAAAATATCATCCGACTGTTCTCGTACAAACCCCCAAAAATCCTGGCGTTGGGGGTCATAATAATAGGCTTCTAGCACCCCGTAGTCTTCATAAAACTTCTGTTTTTCTGCCATTTCCCGGCGGGTATTGCTAGGAGAAAGAATCTCAAACACTACTTGCGGGGCAACGTTGTCTTCTTCCCATTGTTTGTAACTGCCGCGATACCCGGTCGGACGACCCAATGCAACCATCGCATCGGGTGCTTGGCGTGGTGCAGGGGGTTCCTCGACTTCTACCGGATACCATAGCAAATCCCCAGCCACAAATGCTTCTTGATCTTTCAGTAAGTGCTTTAGATTCGTGACCAAACGGACAATCCATTCATACTGTTCGGTATTGTCAGCCATGGGGTTGCCGTCAGAGTCAGGATAGAGTGTTTGGGCAGAGAAGGGGACTTGAACCATAAGTTACACGATAGTTGGTCAAGGTCAATTTATTATAGCTATAATTTTTGTACAAATTTTTAGATCGGATGACCATTGGTTAAACATCAATCACAGCCGATTATAGGCTGGCGAGAATGGGTTGCACTGCCTGATTTAGGCGTGAAGGCGATTAAAGCCAAAATCGATACAGGCGCTCGTTCTTCAGCGATTCATGCCTTTCATATTGAACGTTTTTCCAAGGGAGAACAAGACTTTGTTCGATTCCAAATGCATCCAATTCAACGGGAGACGAAACATACTGTTACGGCGGAAGCCCCCCTTTTAGATCAACGTCATGTTCGGAATTCTGGCGGTCATGCCGAGTTAAGATTGGTGATTTTAACCCATGCTGAATTGAAAGATCATCGATGGCCAATTGAATTGACGTTAACTAATCGAGATGTGATGGGTTTTCGGATGTTATTAGGACGCGCAGCGGTTCGAGAGCATTTTTTAGTTGATCCAGGTCATTCTTATTTGCTCAGTCATAAACCCAATTAGAGAAGGTTCCAAACTCAACATAAATTATGATGTAGATCACCGGATTGACTCTTAGCAAGTCACGCTGTTGCGATGAAATTCGTTACCGATCTCACTTCTAAGCATCACATCAACATGATTCCTGTATCACGGTAATCTAGAAGAAATTTTGAGAATATTCTTGACAAGAAAACAGCTACACTTACTGAGGTGAAAGGGGTACAAAATCAAACTGCAATTTTGTGGTTTTCCAAATTAAACTTAATTTAAATTGAAAATCATGTCAAATTTGATCAACGGATTTTGTTTATTAACGGCTCAAGCAGATGCCTTTACAGTGACTCCTACAGACTTAAGCGGCGCATTTGTCACCCTGTCTGAGGAACAATTTGCCATCGGATAATTGGTCTTATCATTTTAGTACAGCTTGCAGGGACATTTTGAAGATTAATGTCTCTGTCCAACCCCTCATGCCACAAAATTGAGTCCTGATTTTTCGGTTAAGTTAGGAATACTTGACTGTTGAAATCTTCTGCTGACAACTACTGATCTCAATGTGATATCAATCTCAAGGATTTGATGACTCTTCAAACCAATTAAGCCCATTTAGCTCAAGTTTATGAAATTTACTGTTGTCACAATCCGGTTTATTCTATCATTTTTACTCAGTTATTTCCACTGTTCTCAAACAGTGCTGTCTCAATTGATTCCTCAACCGATTCCTCCCGCTTCAGAACCGTTGCCTGAACCAGAACTGTTGCCCCCTCCTGAGGAATTGTTACAACCCCTTTCTCCGCCTCAAACCCCAGAAAAACCGCAATTAGAAATTCCAGGAACCATTACTGTGACAGAGTTTAACTTTGTCGGCAGTACGGTGTTTACCCATGAACAGTTACAAGCGGTTTTGCAGGATTATCTCAATCGTCCTCTTTCATTTACGGAGTTATTAGAAACGCAACTTCTCATTACCCAATTCTATCACGATCAAGGTTATATTACCTCCGGTGCAATTCTGCCTCCCCAAACTTTAACTGATGGTATTGTCACCCTTGAAATTATTGAAGGGGAAGTAGAAGAGATTCAAATTAGTGGATTAGAACGACTGCAAACGGGTTATATTCGCAGCCGTCTTGAACGAGGAATTCAAGCGCCATTTAATCGAAATCAACTGTTAGAAACTTTACAACTGTTGCAGCTTAATCCGTTAATTCAGCGCCTATCAGCGGAGTTATCAGCGGGTTCTCGGGTAGGACAAAGTCAACTGAGTATTCAATTTGAAGAAGCTGATGCGATGTCGGCTGAATTAACAGTGGATAACCAACGTTCTCCCAGTGTAGGCAGAATGCGCCGTAGGATACAACTGACTCATCATAACTTAACAGGATGGGGCGATCGCCTCAATATTACTTATTATAATACAGACGGCAGCGATACTTTAGATGATTTGAGTTACACTTTGCCCATTAATGCAAATAATGGCACTCTTTCTGTGACTTATCGAGGCACGGACAGTCATATCATTGAAGAACCTTTTAATGAATTGGATATTGATTCTAATTCTCAAACCTATCAATTTTCCTATCGTCAACCTTTATATCTAACGCCTAATACTGAATTTGCATTGGGAGTCACGGCTGCCATTCAAGACACAGAAACTCAATTGGAAAATGAACCGTTTCCCTTATCTTTAGGGGCAGATGATGAGGGGAAAATTCGCACTGCAGTCATCCGGTTTTTCCAAGATTATAGCACTCGTTCGGCTCAAGATGCGTTTGCCTTGCGATCACAATTATCCATAGGAACCGGATTATTGAATGCCACGGTCAACAATAATTTACCCGACAGTCGTTTTATGGCTTGGCGAGGACAGGTACAATATTTAAGATTATTAGCACCGGATTTTATCTGGTTGTTACGTTCTGATGTACAATTAGCTAATCAATCTTTATTGGCTCAAGAACAGTTTAGTTTAGGGGGTGCATCGACGGTTCGAGGGTATCGTCAGGATGCATTACTCGGAGATAATGGGGTGTTTTTATCCACTGAGTTGCGCGTGCCAGTACTAACTATTACAGATTGGGATATGGTTATACAAATCATTCCTTTTGCGGATTGGGGAATGGTCTGGAATCAGGAAAAAAGAGATGAAATGGATTGGGATTCTCATACTATCTTTTCAACGGGTGTAGGGTTAAGATTGCAACTGAAGGACAATTTAACGGCTCAGATAGAGTGGGGAATTCCATTAACTGATATTAATACAGAAGGCAACTTCTCAGCAGAAAGTCAGCTTCATTTTTTGATTCACTATAAAATTTATTTTTAGTTTTAGAACACGGGTCAAAAGGATGAAAAAGCGCCTGATTGGATTAGGGTTTTTATGGGTTATTTTTATGAAACTGTTTTCTGTTCAAGTTTTAGCAACTGTTGAATCCACGCAATTGCTAAAAAATCAAGATGTTGATTGTTATCACTTACAAGAAGTTACAGCTTTAGAAACCTGTAAAATTCGAGAACGGCAAAACGAAAATTTAGAAAATAAAGCCCAGCAACTGTATCAGCAAGGAGACTTGCAGCAAAGCCTCTTATTATTAGAAGCAGCGTTAAAACAATATCAAGCTCAAAATGATCAGATTGGGATAATTAGAGTGTTGAGAAATATCGCTTTTATTTATTTAAAACAGCAAGAATTACAGAAGGCTCAAACCGCAATTTCATCCAGTTTAGAATTATTAGAACAGCTTCAATCTTCTCTTGAACAGCAACAGCTTTATGCTTCAGTGTTAGATATTCAGGGACAAACACAACTGTTCATGAGTCAGCCAGAATTAGCTTTAGAAACCTGGAAGCAAGCCGCTCAAATTTATCAAGAACTTGAGAAAATTACAGACTTTATTCGGGTTAAAATCAATCAAGCCCAAGCTTTACAAGCGTTAGGGTTATATTCAAAATCACGCAACATTATTGTAGAAGCTGAAAAAAAATTAATGTTTCAACCCGATAGTTTACTCAAAGCTAAATCTTTACAAAGTTTAGGAGATGTATTACGAGAACTCGGAGATTTAGAGTTATCATTACATATACTTTATCAAAGTTTAGCGATCGCAGAATCTTTAAAAAATCCTGAACAAGAGGCAATTACATTACTGAGTTTGGGAAAAACAGCGACTTCACAGAATCAATTTGAATTAGCAAATGATTTTTATCAAAGGATTATTCAAGCTGATGCAGTTCCGGCTGTAACAATACAAGCCCAGTTGAATTATTTAAAGTTATTAATCCAACAAAATAAAATTTCGGATGCTATGCAACTTATTCCTCAAATTCAACAGAAAATCAATCAACTTCCAATTTATAAAACTAAAGTTGATGCCCAAATTAATTTAGCCGAAACTTTAATTCAGCTTCGACAGAAAGATGATTCACTTTTCTCTTTGTCTACAATTGCTCAACATTTAACAGAAGCCATTAAAATGGCAAAAATCTTACAAGATCAACGTTCAGAATCTTATGTAATGGGTTTATTGGGAAAATTATATCAACAAAATCAACAGTTAGAAGCAGCCCAAACTGTAACGGCAGAAGCCTTACAAATTGCTCAAGCGATTAATGCTTATGATATTGTCTATCAATGGCAGTGGCAATTAGGACAAATTTTAAGGAGTCAGAAACAGCCGAAACTTGCTATTAAGGCTTATATGCAAGCTTGGAAAAATCTTCAATCCTTGAGAAGTGACATCATTAATATTAATTCTGAAATTCAGTTTAATTTTCGCGAAAAGGTAGAACCAGTTTATCGAGAATTAGTCGATTTATTACTCTCTTCAAAGCCCAATCAAAGCGAATTAAAAATGGCGAGAGATGTGATTGAATCATTACAGTTGGCTGAATTAGATAACTTTTTTAAACAGGCTTGTTTAGATACAGAAGCTATTAATATTGATGACATTGATCCCACGGCTGCTATCTTTTATACCATTAGCTTACCAGATCGCTTAGAATTAATTGTGACTTTACCTCATCAACCCTTAGTTCATTATACGGCTGTTATTTCTGCCAGAGAATTAGAAACCCTCATTCATCAAATGCAAGAGGCAATTCTGATTCCAAGAGAGCGAATTTTTATTGAAAATTTTCTAGAGCCTTCCCGGCAACTTTATCTACAGCTTATTCAGCCCTTTGAACAATTTTTAAAAACTAATAATATTCAAAATATAGTCTTTGTTTTGGATAGTGGATTACGAAACATTCCTATTGCTAGTTTATATGATGGTCAACAATATTTAATTGAAAAATATAATGTGGCGATCGCTCCTAGTTTACAATTAATTGATCCTCAACCCCTGACTCAAAAACAGCTTAATGTTCTCGGCGGTGGCTTAACAGCAGCAAGACAGGGATTTTCACCGTTACCGAATGTAGAATTAGAATTACAACAAATTCAAGCCCAAACTCGAAGTGAAATTTTACTCAATGAAAACTTTACTGAACCTCTATTTAACCGAGAAGTTAATCAAGTTCCGTTTTCGGTGATTCATCTTGCCACTCATGGAAAATTTAGTTCTCAATTGGAAGATACATTTATCCTCACTTGGAATGAAAAAATTAATATTGAAGAGTTACGAAACTTACTGAAAGCAGATGCAAAACAACTGAATCCGATTGAGTTACTCGTGTTGAGTGCTTGTCAAACGGCAGCAGGAGATGAACGAGCCGGATTAGGATTAGCAGGGATGGCAGTTCGTTCGGGAGCACGCAGTACTATAGCCAGTTTATGGTCTGTTAATGATGAATCAACTGCTTTATTAATGAATTATTTTTATCAGGAACTCAGCCAGTTAAACCGAACAAAAGCAGAAGCTTTACGGCGGGCACAACTGAAAGTTTTACAACAACAAGACTTTGCTCATCCCTATTTTTGGGCAGCCTTTGTTTTGGTGGGAAATTGGCTATAATTAAAGAATACTGAGGGAATGGAATAGAGATTCATCAAAAATTTATCTCTCTTATTCGGTTTATTAATAAGTTAAGTTTAACGGATTATGATTAATCAATTTAAAAAATATATATTGGTTAAATTATGATAACTTTTTTATCAGAAATGAAGCGAATTGATGGCACGAATTTACAAGGGTTGACAGCTCAGACTCCAGTTTTGTATGATATGTGATAAGGAGTAAAATTTCCCTAGCTCTTGCCCACCAACAAAAATTATGGTTAATATGCACTTCAAACCCTTATTTTAACCAATCAGTGACCGCAATCAGACTCAGTTAAAGTGACCTCACCTGCATACAAATAGAACCAGATTCACAGTTCTGATTTGGGAGAGAGTTGACAAAATCACAAAAATATGCATTGCTTCCATAAGAATGTCTAAATTCATCATATCTAAATTAATCATAAGAGTCAGCAATTATCCACTCTGATGAAAGAATTGAGTTAAGGTCTTTGTTTGATGATGGTTTCAGAGGAGATTTCAAACGGTTCCTATCCAGAAGTTTCGTTAAAAACGAGCTGCCAAATATGACAAGATAAGAAGATGTTGCGATCGCCATCTAAGTTCATGTCTGCATCTGATATTCCGCTTAATCTTCCCTTTCAACGGTTACGACAACTCCGTACAGGGCTATTACACCTGCATAAGGCTTTATTAGAGTCGGAAAAGGTGATTTATGAACAATCCCATGGCCGGATACCCTCTAAAGGAGAGTTTTTCCGCCTTGTGATTGGAGATGATTGGTTTAGTTGGTTGCGAGACTTTTCTCAATTTATCATTCGGATTGATATTGCTTTGGATGAAAAAGAACCTGCCACCTTAAACACTGCCAATGAACTGTTGTCAGAAGCCCGAACTTTACTCAGTCCAGCTGAACTCGGTACTCCTCAACAGCAACGATACTATCAAGCCATTCAGCGAGATCCCAATATTGCGGTAATGCACGCTGAACTCTCCCACTTATTGGATATCAAGCGATGATAGAACAAAATCATCAGTCCGCTCTCATCCCGACCTCGCTTGCGCTGAGGGTAGGGACTTCCCGCTCACACAGTTAAGCTTATTGATCTTCAAGATATAATGATTGGAGTAAATTCTCTAGCTTTTCTTCTGAGCAGCACTCAATTAGCATCTCAAATGCATCTAACAGTTTAGCGGCACTCTCCCCCAGAGTGGGACTCATTCCCCACACATCCTGTACCCACTCCTGGGGTGGATCATCGGCAAAAATTAGCCGTTCTAAAAGTTGCTTCGCTTCATTTTTGGAAAGAGACATACAGGGATATTAATATGATCCAGAACACCCTTCAGAGTATCATTCTGTTGGCAAGGGTGAACCCAATTGCGTTAAGTTGAGAACATAACCCCCTGTGACTAAATAGACGGTATCGGCTATTGCCCCCACACGTCGTACCAAGCTGCCTAAACGATCTCGAAAGGTTCGACCGATCGGATAGGCAGGAACTAACCCCCATCCTGTTTCTTCCGCCACTAAAATCACATCAGCCGCCGTTTGAGTAAGACTCGTTTGTAATGAATTGACTGTCTCTATCCAGGCTGTCTCATCCTGTTCTAAATAATTGGCTAGCCAGGTTCCCAAAGAGTCTACTAACACACAATAATTAGATTGGGAATAGGTTAATAAGACTTGAGATAACCCCGTGGGTTCAGCCACAGTTAACCAGTCCGGTGGACGACGTTGTTGATGCTGTTGAATGCGAGTGATCCATTCTTGATCATTGGGATCAACAGCAGCCGTTGCCACATACACTACAGACTTTTTGGACTGAGATGCCAGGGTTTCAGCCCATTCACTTTTTCCTGACCGACAGGGGCCAGTTACAAGAATAATAGATTTGTTATTCGTCATGAGTCATTGGTTGTTTGTGATAACATTGCATTGGCTATTAGACTCTATGAATATCAAAAGCTAGGAAAAGCTGCCCCCCATTGCCCGACTTTAAATAAACCGTTTTCAGGTTGTATCTTACTCAATGACCCAAGAGTTCAGCAAGCAGTAACCGAATATCAAGAGATTATATCCCTTTCAACGATTAATTAGCTCTTCTCAATTTATAGTTCTAGAACTCTTGAGGTGTTAGAATTAGCTCAGCAGCATTCTGATATTAAAGCTCAGATTCTTTATGCTGTGAAGGCTGAATTTGCTCAAACTTTTGTGGATATTGCTCGCCGCCGAACGGTTTTAGCCATGCGAAGGAATTATGGGTTAGATTTACTTCCCATTTTTAGTGATGTTCTACAGAAGTATGGGGATTGGAGTCAGGAAGATTGCGATCGCGCTCGGGAAGATTATTCAATTTATATGAAAGAAAACTGTATTCCTGACTTTGAGTTATCTTCATAGTATTAGTATCGTCAAAAAAGCCCTAGGGTGTGTCAATGACGCACCCTATAATATCAGATCCGGGTGTATAATAGACGTATGAAAACAGGAGGCGATCGCTTCGGGACTAGAGATGCCAAGAAGAATTTCAATAGTACCTCATCTAAGTGTCAAGCAACTGTACTCCAAGTATCGG
>Ga0209594_1000397_pt1 | contig 27555 bp, 22 predicted proteins | sample AshMeaCrysSpring_FD_184126 | JGI IMG/M metagenome (GOLD analysis project Ga0209594, IMG submission 184126) | Groundwater microbial communities from Big Spring, Nevada to study Microbial Dark Matter (Phase II) - Ash Meadows Crystal Spring... | ecosystem: Environmental > Aquatic > Deep subsurface... | reverse complement strand
TTAATTCAGGGAATTGTGGATTTAATTTCTGTGAAATAAATTCCCCAGAAATTGTGAAGAGTTCCCTCAAACCCGCGCAGGCGGGTTTTGTCTGTGTAGCCATAGGTTTTAACCTATGGCACCCAACCTATGGCACCCAACCTATGATTCCTGGGGCACAACGGGTTGAAACCCGTTTGCACTTTCGACAAAACCCGCCAAGAAATGAATCAAGGAAAAATGAAATTGGGGCGTTTATTTCTTGAAAGGGAATATTTAGCTACTGAACTAAAAAACGCCCCAATTTCATTTTTCCTTGACTTTTTTTAGCGCGGGTTTCAATTGATTACAATGAATTAACATGATTTAAGAAAAATTGCTCACTTAGATGATCAACAATTTATTGATTTTTGGTAATTTTTTGGCGCATCAATGGATATGATTAATATCTGGGGAATATAAATAAAAACTATTAACAAATATGTCGCGTATCCCAACTTTAAAATATGATCGAGGTACTTTAATTCTCCATCCACCCCCCAGGGGAAAAGTTTGGATCGATTTTGCAACTTGGGATGACAGGATCGAAAAGTTTCGTATCCGCGCTATTGATTATCGTCCACTAGTGGAAACTTTACAAGCAAATAATCTTGATTTTGTTGATGAAGCAAAAGAATTTTACCCCTTAGAATTAATTCCTAGTTTCTCTATGCAACCTTATCCTCATCAAGAAGAAGCGCTGTATGCTTGGAAAAAATCAGGACGTTGGGGAGTTGTGGTTTTACCAACTGCTGCGGGTAAAACCTATTTGGCACAATTATGTATGGAACAAACTCCACGCAGTACTTTGATAATTGTGCCAACTTTGGATTTGATGCACCAATGGTATGCTCAAGTAAATGCAGCTTTTCCTGATGTGGAAGTGGGGTTACTGGGGGGAGGTTCACGCGATCGCTCTCCTATCCTCATCGCAACTTATAACAGTGCGGCGATCCACGCAGAAACCCTGGGTAATAAATATGGGCTACTCATTTTTGATGAATGTCACCATCTCCCCACAGATTTTTTTCGGGTAATAGCAGAATATGCGATCGCTCCTTATCGTCTTGGTTTAACTGCAACCCCAGATCGCAGTGATGGGAGTCACCATGAGTTAGATAGTCTGATTGGAAAGGTAGTCTATCACAAAACCCCAGAACAACTATCAGGTCAAGCATTAGCAGAACATCAGGTTGTTCAAATTAAGGTTAAATTATCGCAAAAAGAGCGGGAAAGGTACGAAAAAGCCATTAAACTGCGCAATGAGTTTTTAAGCAAGTCAAATATCTCTTTGGGGAGTCTGAAGGGGTGGGAAACCTTTGTTAAAGTGAGTGCTGGTTCTACTGCAGGTCGTCGTGCGATGTTAGCGCATCGGGAAGCAAAAGAAATTGCTGCTGGTACAGATGGTAAATTACGCACCCTCACTGAATTAATTTGCCAACATTACCCAGAACCTATTCTTATTTTCACTAACGATAATGCCACTGTTTATCGCATTTCTCAAGAGTTTCTTATCCCAGCAATAACCCATCAAACACCAGTTAAAGAACGCCATCATATTCTCAAATGTTTTCGGGAAGGAGAATATAAAACCCTGGTTGCATCCCATGTATTAAATGAAGGGGTAGATGTACCAGAGGCGCGTATTGCTATTATTTTATCTGGTACAGGTTCAACCCGCGAATATGTGCAGCGACTGGGTAGGGTTTTGCGCAAGGGAAAGGGAGAAAATAAATTAGCTATTCTGTATGAAGTTATTGCAGAAAATACCTCTGAAGAGGGAACATCTCAACGTCGTCACGGGGAAAAACAGAAAAAGACTGAGAAAAAACAACAGCTAGAAGTTATCCCATCTCCCTATCAAGTTAAGCGCAAAACCTCTTATAAAGCGGCTGAGTCTTCTCCAAAATGGTCAGAAAATGAGGAATAAAACAATGAAACAAGAATTATTAAAAAGAATCACTTATAATCCACAACAGTGCGGTGGTAAGCCTTGTATTCGTGGTATGAGAATTAGAGTTACTGATATTTTAGAAATGTTAGCTTTAAATGTTGATACAGCAGAGATATTAGCTGATTTTCCTGACTTAGAACCTGAAGATATACAAGCTTGCTTAATGTTTGCAGCACAACGTACTAATATACCAAAAATAAAAGTATGAAGTTTTGGATTGATGCTCAACTACCACCTCAACTTGCTTCATGGTTAACTAATACTTTTGGTATAGAAGCAAGCTCTCTAAAAGATTTAGGATTAAGAGATGCTCAGGATTTAGAAATATTTCAACGGGCAAAAAAAGAAGGTATTGTAATTATTACCAAAGATAGCGATTTTATTGAATTGGTAACTAGATTGGGTACACCACCGCAAATATTGTGGGTAACAACTGGTAATGTAACTAATCGTTATCTCAAGCAATTATTAATAGTTGCTTTTCCCCAAGCTTTAAAATTATTAGAAGAAGGAGAAATAATTGTAGAAATTGGCGATTAACTTTTTTACTTTCCAGAAATCTTAGAAAATTTATCTAAAAAAAATTAACAATTATCCAGTGATAAGCTGCACCTTTTGTACTTGATTTAGATTTTTTAATCATAAGGTTAACTCAATCTCAGATTGTTCTCAGTTAAGGAAATTATTATACAATTAAAAAAGAAATTACTATTAAAGGGTTTAATTATGTTAGGTCAACTTCCCCAAGAAGCAGATAATGTTCTTTCCCTGTTATTTATGAGTTTTGATGTACAACCAAAAGATGCTTTATCTTTGGCTGAAGAGTGGTTTAAAAAACATCGAGATGCTTCGTGGAGCACTTTGGAAAAATCATTACGTACTGGTGAGGTAATTGTTAAAAACCAAGCACTATATGATGTTCCTGTAGCTGTTTTGGTTCAACAAATGCGGGGTAAAAATGGCATAGAAATTAAAGACCGTTGGTATAATCTTAAACTTTATCATCAATGTTTTATTGGTTCTGAAGCTGTGGAATGGTTGATGCAAACTCAACAAGTGTCTAAAAAAGTAGCTCTTCTTTTGGGGCAATTATTAGTTGCAAAAAATATTATTCACCATGTCACGGACGATCACGATTTTAAAGATGAATATCTTTTTTATCGTTTCTATCTCGATGAATAAGATAACAATTCATTTAGAAGTTGTGAAGAGACAAGGGGCTTAAGCCCCTTGCCTTCAAACCTATGAAAAGATGAATATCTTTTTTATCGTTTCTATCTCGATGAATAAGATAACAATTCATTTAGAAGTTGTGAAGAGACAAGGGGCTTAAGCCCCTTGCCTTCAAACCTATGATTTGATTTTTGTTTTTCACAATTCATTTAGACTCGCTATTATATTATTAACCATGAATAATTAATAATGAATAATTAATTATTAATTATTCATTATTCATTTAATTAACCATTAATATAAGGACTAAATTAATTGTTTGCGATCGATTTTACCGTTGATAGTAGTAGGTAAAGCTTCCAGGTAGTGAATTTCACTGGGTATCATATAACTAGGTAAGGTTTTGCCACAAAATAAACGTAGTTCTTGTGGAGTGGGTGGTTTTTGTGGTGACTGGGGGACAATATAAGCCACCAGGATCGGGTCATTTTCATGTAACTTGGTGGTGGCGGCTGCTGCAGTAACTTGAGGATGAGTTGTAAGTATGCGTTCTACTTCTTCGAGTTCTACTCTGTTTCCTCTAATTTTTACTTGCAAGTCTCGACGACGGACAAAATATAGTTCTCCTCCCTTACCTTTATAAGCGAGGTCACCAGTACGAAAAACTTTTTCACCAGAAAATGGACGTAAGGGGTTATCAACTAATACTGCTGCTGTAGCTTCAGGGTTACGCCAGTAACCAGAAAAGAGATTTGCACCGCGCAGGTATATTTCTCCAATTTTTCCTGGTTCTTTTATTTCCTGTTGTTGGTTGTCTAATAACAACATTTGCGCTCCAGGATGCGCAAAACCAATGGAGAGGTTATCTGTGTCTGGGGGGAGGGGGTTGGGTACTTCTGTAAATGAACAAGCGATGGACTCTGACTGACCAAAACAGTTAATAATGCGCAGATGGGGGAGTAAACTCTGAAGACGGAGTAAGTCAGGTATGGAAAATGCTTCCCCCGCAAAGAAGATGGTTTTTAAATATTGGAGTTTTCCTATCTCTTCTGATGCGTGAGGAAGAAGTAGTTTACTCCAGAGGGAGGGAACACTATTCATTTGACTAACTTGGTGTTTTTGCAAATATTCCACCAGTTGTTTCGGTTTGAGAAAGTTGCGGGGTACTTGTACTAAAGTTGCACCACTTCCTAATGTTAAACCCATGTCTAACAAAGAAAAGTCAAACTGAAGAGGAGCGATGGTACCTACCCTCTCTGTTGGTTTGAGTTGGCAGTAGTTGACTAATGGGCGGAAAAAGGCAAGAATGGCACGATGAGTTATCATTATGCCTTTGGGTTGACCCGTTGTCCCTGATGTAAAAATTATATAAGCTAGGTCTGTTTCTAATACTGGTGCTTTAGGCGATCGCTCGCTCATAGGGATATTCCCATTTATTTTCAGGGTTTGGTTTTCCAGGATACCTTGCAATATTTCTGGGTTGGGATCTCCAGGTTGAGTGCGGATGTGTAACCTTGCTTCAGTTATGGTGAGTATTTGTTGTATGCGTGGTTTCGGTGTTTCTGGACTGACTGGTATAAAAACTAAACCCAGGAGAGAACAAGCAGTATAAAGGGCGATCGCCTCTGGACTTGGATCCAATTCTAATAATATTCTCTCCCCTGCTCCTAAACCTGAGTTATTGAGAATTTCTGCATATTCATAGGAGTAGTTGGCGAGTTTTTGATATGTCCAGTTTGCGGGGGCGATCGCTATTGCATTTGGCGTTATCTTTGCATATTGCAGTAAGTGGTGATGCAGCAGTACTGGCGGCCAGTTGGGGGGATAAGAATACATAAATTTAGCGATTAAAATCGAAATCTAATTATAATCAAATTATCGTAGGGTGTATGTTCAGCGGTGCCGTAACGCACCTAATCATTTATAAATATTAATCATGGAAAAGTTAGTTATTTTTGTGCATATTCCGAAAACAGCAGGGACAACAATGAGGCTAGTTATACAGCAAAATTATTCAGAAAAGAATATTTACCATCATCATAGCCAAATCAGCTCAGAAGTTGCTCAACAGGTTTTCTCTTCTCAACACAATTTTCAAATAATTAAAGGTAATTTAGGTTTTGGTTTCCATGAACTTTTACCGCCTTTATCTCCTAATGATTTTACTTACATTACCATGTTGCGTGACCCTATTCAACGGACAATTTCCCATTATTATTACTATCAACAGGAGTCTCCCATTAGTACTCCTGAATATCCCCTTGACTGGGATGAGTTTTGTGGGCGAGTTGCTAATAATTTAATGACGCGGTTTTTATCTGGGTTAGAGTTTTACTATGAAAGAGTTTTTGGCTGTTATTTTAACTTACATTTGGCTAAGGTTAAAGAGGATAAAAGGTTAGGAGGATATTATCATTATTCCCCTGAGCAAATGTTAGCTCTGGCGAAAAGAAATTTAACAGAATATTTTCGCTTTTTTGGGATAACAGAAAAATTTGAGGCAAGTATGCTGTTATTAAAGAAAACTCTGGGCTGGAAAAAAATGTATTTTACTCCTATGAATAAAGGAGAGAAAAAACCTTTAGATTTTGATTTGTCTCCCACTACTTTAGCTATAATTAACAGGTATAATGAATTAGATATAGAGCTTTATCAATATGCTCAAGTTTTATTTGAACAAAGAATAAGTGAACAAGGAGATGATTTGGATCAGGAATTACAAAAATTTCAAGCGAAAAATCAACGTTATTCATTATTGGTTAACTCTCAACAAGTACAGGAAATGTTTAATAAAAGATAATCTGGCGATTAAAATCGCGCCTATAGAGGCGAAGTCCGCCTGCGCGGACTAGATATCTGGTAAGATATTTAATGGCATATTATTATGTTAGTATTTTAGTCCTTGTTATGCGGACTTTGTCTCTATAGCCGCGATTTCAATCGCCAGATATTTTGAATTATTTATAATCAAAAAAAATGAAACTTCCAGATTTAAATTTAGGTAAAGAATGGGCATTATTAGAGTTACTTACTCTTGGGTTAACTTCTCCCCAGGAAAGGGAAATGTTTACTCAGTTATTGAGTGAAAAAAACTTGAATTGGAAATTATTACTCACTCAAGCTGAACGTCATAAAATGCTCAATTATTTGGCATTTGAAGTTACTGAAAATTACCCAGATTTTCTCCCCCAGGTGGTTAAACAATATTTAGATGATCTGTTGTTTTTAAATCGACACAAACTAAAAATATATCGTCGAGAAGCAGCTAAAATTGTGACAGCATTGCAACAAGAAAAAGTGCGGTTTGTGGGGACTAAAGGTATTGTTTTAGAGTCAACTATTTATCACGGAAATGGTAGCCGTACTTTGTCTGATATTGATTTTATGATAGCTCCTGAAGATCGGGATGTTGTAAGTAAAATTTTGCCAGACTTGGGTTATGAAATGGGAAGTTTTAATACTAAAACAGGGAAAATAATTCCCCATAGTCGCGAAACTTTGATAGGATATAAATTAAACCCAGATCATTTACCTTCACGGGTTAAATTAACTGGGGATGTGATAATTCCTTGTGTTGAGCTGGATATTGCTAATAGTCTCACTTGGACTTTATCTCCTTTTCAAGTACCAATAAAAGCTGCACTTGCAGAAGTTATTTATCAAGATATTCCAGGAATAAATGCTGTGCAACTTCCTTGTTTTTCTCCCTCTTTTCAGTTTGTTTTTACTGTCCTTCATTTATTTAAAGAAGCTTGGATAGTTGGTTTAACTTTGGAAATAAAAGATAAAGATGTTAGTTTGAGTAAGTTTGCTGATGTGGTAAGGTTATGGCAGTTACATCAGGATGTTTTAAAAAGTGAGGAATTTAAGCAAATGTTGCAAGAATTTGGGATAATTGATCCTGTACTTTGGGTACTTGAACACTTGGATCGTACCCTCAATACTGACATTGTTTCTAATTTAAATCAAACAGGAAAATTGAGGGAAGAATGGTTATTTAGTGCTAGTGGTGCTCAGGGAAAAAAAGTTCAATGGAAGGGAACAATGCGCGATCGCCTTTATTCTTTCAACCGTCAACAGTTTTTTTAAAAGTTCTGTTGTTTCCCTTCCTAGGAGGGGTTAGGGGTGGATTAAGTGGCTAATATTTTACTTTTTATTAATTGGGTAATATCAGCGATCGCCCTAAAACTTTCATAACTTATTTCCTCCATATCAAACTCAAACCCAAAGGTTTCTTCTAACCCTAATACCAGGGAAACTGAGTTTAGGGAGTTTAAACCTAAACTAAATAACTCCACATTATCTGTTAAGTCTTCTTCCTTAATTTCTGTCAAATTTTCTAAAATTATTTGGCGTATTTTTGTTTTAATTGTTTCTAAATTCATGGTGATTTTTAAACTCCAACACTAAACAACATTAAATAAGAGGTTTAAACCCCTTCTTCTGCATATTTCCCAGCCCACCGATAACAGCTTTCCCTTTGTTTTCTACCCAAGCATGAAAAATCATTTCTCCTGCTTGATTTTTTGCTGCTCCAATGCGTAAGTCGGTGGGATATCCTTGTTTTCTAAGTAAAAATTGGGCAGCCATTGCTCTTTGTAAACATACTATCCCAGGAATATAAGGGCTAATTATTGTTATCGCCCAAATTATTTTATATTGGGTATATTTTCTCTTTTTTTGCGGTTGAGATATTTTCTCCAAGAGACTTTGCAATGTTTGAAATTTCATTACTTTTAATCCTAGTTTAATGGTGATTAAAAGGAGAGTTACTGTTAGGAGAAGAGGGCGATCGCTTGCTGGTTGACTCCAAATTTTTTTGATTAGTTCCATTTTTTTCCTCTATCTTAATAACTAATATTTTGCCATTCTTTTGCTTCTGCAAATAAGCTTAAATGCTTAACATTTGTTGTACTCACAACAATGTATCTTCCTGGAAATTCTCGCTTTAAAACTCGCCAGTGTGCAGCGATAATTATATCTACATCAATATTTTTTTCCTCCGCTGTTGGTTGATTTTTTAATCTTGCTTCAGCCCAAATTTCTGCTGCTTCTTTTACAACTTCTTGCGTTACTGGGAAAAAATCTACAACAGCTCTTAAAGCATTTAATTTATTAATTCCTGCACTTGATTTTCCTGTTGTTTTCGCCAAAATCAATCCTCGTCTCAATTCATAATCACAAATTTCTGAACTAACAACATAAGCTCCTCTAGCTAGTAACTGTTCCAACCAAGTCTGACATCTAGTTGCTTTTAATACTTGATTAGGATTACATACAAGTCCCAATATTCCTGTATCCAGAAAAACTATCATATTTACTCAAATAACTTACGAAGTCTATTTTCATCAACAAACTGCTTAACTAAGTCCCAAGTATTCTGTGCTTCTTTTAACTCTTCTAGCTCAAGTTTTTCTTCACGCCAAGAGCGAATTAACTCAATAGCTTCTTGATTTTTCTCAACTTGTTCTTCTCTGGTTTTGCCCAAATGTTTTGCATTTTGCCCTAGGCTTGATACCTGAGTCACTACTCCTTGATTATCTGATTTTTCCATAACTTTTCCTCCTGAATCCTTCTTTATTATAACTCATTAATTAACTTCTTGACTCCAGATTTTTCTGAGTAGCTACTATATTCTTTTTCCATCCAGATCACAAACTTTTGCAGCATTTGATAACTTCTAGGCAATTCTAAATGCCAAATATTGACTTTATCTGCAAAATTAGTACAGCGTTGAAAATGAGTTTCTAGAGTTTTCCCTTCAAAAATAGGATTAGGACAAAAAAAGAAACTGGTTAACTTAAAAAAAGCTTCAGATTTTGCCATTTTAGTGAGGGTTGGTTGAGTAACTGTTGCTCCTTTTTTTAACACAAAAATCTGGGCGAGGGGAAGAGGAGTTATAGGAAAATCATCTTTTGGTCGCAAAACTCGTTTTTGAGAACCTGGGAAGATAGGAGATAGGGAAGAATAACCCAAACCTTGCATTGTATCTGGCCAAATTTTTACTTGAGGAAAAGCTGGGATTACCATAGGTTTTTCTTTAATATCAATTGCCGTAATATCATCAGCAAATACCCAGTGACCTCTCTGAGAAAAAGCTGCAGCAGTAGTTGATTTTCCTGCACCTGACTCTCCCATAAACATAAGTGCAACTTTTCCTATTTGTACCGCACTTGCATGCAGTAAAAATAAGCCTTTTTGATATAAAATTAAAGCTAATGCTTCACTTAATAAGTATAAATTAAGTAATTCTTGGTTAGTTTCTTCTGAGTCTGGGTCTACTATTAGGGTTTTTCCCTCTTTTGCGAGGATAGTCATTAAACCTTCCCAGCGCAAATAAGCTGTTGTTTCATTTCCTCCAAATAAAGCTTCTCTCCCTTGACGTTCTATTGTTGTATGCTTTAAATCAGGAGGGGTGAGTTTTCCTCTAATAATTTCTAAGTCTTCCCCAGTTCCCCCTTCAATTAATTCTGGGAGAGGTAACTCAGAGCGAATATTTAACCCATAAGCTTGATATAAATAGTTCATTAGGTTATCAAATTGACTTTCATTTTGGGATTTTATCTTCTTTTATCTTTTTTTGTTAACATCAAAATACATTGGTTCATAACAATTATAGCAAAGAAAGAGGTAGTTAGGGCTATTAACAATGGGATGGGTATAATTGTCTGTGGTTAATAGAGTGCATCTCAATTATGTAAATAAGCATTTTTTTATTAATAAAAAAAGTTAACTTAGTCCGCGCAGGCGGACTTCATTTGTGTAGCAACGGGTTTTAACCCGTTGCTATTTTTGAGGTTTTTACTTCGTTTATGTAGCAACTGGTTAAAACCCGTTGCTATTTTTGATATTTTACATAATTGAGATGCTCCCATTTTGGAATTATTTAAGAGTTAACAGTTATTAATTTTTTGGTAGGTTAAAAACAATCTGATCTGGTGTTCCATCTCCATCAATATCTAATACATCTGCTGGACCTTCTTTTATTAAATCATTAACTTGATACACCAGACTTTCTCCCCCAGCTAATGGTAAAAAAATCTCATCAAAGATCCCATCTCCATCTGGGTCTTGAATACCTGCACTTGCTACCATTAATTTAGTTAATATTTTGATGTTTCCCCGCTTGGTTATGGTTGGAGGTTGATAGGGGAGGCGATCGCCTTCTTTCAGTTTATTTATAATCATTACTTTTTCCTCTTTTTATTTATTTGCCTTCACTTTTTATATTCTATCTCATTCTTCATTTAATGGTGCTCAATTTCTGGATTTTTCTCAATTTTCTCAAGTCTTTTGCCTTTAATTTGCTTATTGCTTATTGCCTGAAAATTCATAAAATCAAGAAAAACCCAATTAACTTTGTGCAATTTATTTGCTCAATAATTTTAGCTAAAAGTTTTGATTGCTTCCATTTTTTTTTGCCACAAAACACCTCACAGAAAGGTTATTGTTGGCTCTCACTTAACAAGTTTAAGCAGTACTTTTATCACGTCTTTTGTGTTTAACTTAAGATTTGTTTTAGGGATAAACAATATAAATAAAGATAAAATTACTCTTTTATCAAAGAAATGAATGATAGACAAGGGGCGATCGCTCCTTGTCTGGATAACTTGATAATTTAATTAGTTATTTCTATCAACTCTTCTTCTGCTAGTTTTTCCAAAAATTCCATCATATCTTGTTCTAACTGATTGGGTTCCACTGTATAAGTTTTATTGATGTGATCGCTTATTTCTTTTACCGTTTTCGGTTCTTGAATATAACCCCAAATAGTTGAACCTACCTCATTTAAGTTATAGTATTCTTCGTTTTTTAACGCTAAAATTACCACCTCTTCATCTAGTTTAGAATACCGTTGTTCTTTAATGGCTACTATTTGGGTTTGATCATTAAATATTGATTGATTATTCATTGTCTTTGAGTTATTGGGTCTTTGTTTATTATAGATAAATTGGGCAATTTTTTTGACCCCAGATAAAAAAAGTTTGGTATTTCTTGACTAATGTGCAAAAACAAGTTATCATAAAAAAAGGCGAAAAGTTGAGACTAATTGATACATATAGGAGACAAATAGGATGCCCCAAGAAAAAGAGAGAAACCCAGAGAAACAAGGAAAAGATTTCTGGCTGGCTGCAAGAAAAATACTTGCCAACCAGCGAAAAGCACCACCTCTAGAAAAAGCGCCAGAAAACATTCCTCTCCCCCTCTCTTTTGCTCAGGAAAGACTCTGGCAACTAATAAAACTTGACCCAGAAACCCTGGTATATAACATTCCTAATGCTTTTCGTCTGAGTTTAAAACTGGACATTTCCGCCTTAGAAAAGAGTCTGAGTGAAATTATCCGTCGCCACAGTATTCTCAGAACTATTTTCAAGGAAATAAACGGAGAAACAGTGCAAGTTATCGTCCCAGCAACCACCTTAAAACTGCCGATAATAGACCTAGAAAAACTCCCCTCAGAAGAGCAAAAAATCAAAACCCAAGCAATAGTTAGAGAAGCAATAAATAAACCATTTAACCTGACTGAAGAACCAGGTTTTAGGGGAAAACTGATCCGTTTCAATGAGACAGAAAGCATCTTATTATTAACAACCCACCATATCATTTTTGATGGGTTTTCCTTTGGGGTTTTCTCCAAAGAAATGACAAGCTTATATGAAGGGTTTACAACAGATAAAAATTCTGCCTTAAAAGAGCTTCCCATTCAATACAGTGACTTTGCATACTGGCAGAAAAAATGGTTAGAAGGAGAAGCGGGAAAACCCCTCATAAACTATTGGAAAAAGCAGCTAAGTGGTAATATTCAACCCCTAAAACTCCCCACAGATAAAACTACCGCAACTCCTAAATATGAAGGTGCAACTTTCCAGTTTTCTATACCTAATAATATCACCCAAGAATTAAAAAAATTAAGTCAAGAAACAGGGGTAACTCTGTTTACTACCCTCCTCGCTGCATACAATACTTTACTTTATGCAGAAACAGGACAAGAAGATATAATATTATGTTCACCAGTAGCAGGACGCGATCGCCCAGAAACCCAACAACTCATCGGTTATTTTAACCATCTCTTAGTAATGCGAAACAACTTAACAGAAAACCCAACTTTTCTGGAGTTACTCCAACGAGTAAATAAAGTAGTTTTAGGAGCAAGAGAACATCAAGACTTACCATTTCAAAAACTAATCGACTTTACCAATATTCCCCTAACCAAAGGAATGTTTGCACTGCAAAATTATAAAAGTCAACCTTTACAATTAAAAGAAGTAAAAATAAGCTCTCTTCCTCTGCCAAAAAACACCGCAAACTTTGACCTCTCCCTAACAATATATGACCGAGGAGAACAACTGTTAGGCAAGTTTCAATATAAAACCAACCTTTTTGACACAGCAAAAATCAAAGAGTTAGGAAAAAACTTCCCATACCTGTTAGAAAAGCTAGGAAAAAACCCAAATATCCACTTAGCAGACTTAGAAACAGAATGGGAACAAAATGTGCACCCAGAAATAGCTCAACTTCCCATACCCATCTCTCAAATAGAAAAAATACTAGCTCAACATCCCAACATCGAAGAAAACACCATTTTATTGTTAACAGATAGTCAGGGAAACAAAAAACTCACCGCTTATATAGTCCCCACCCAAGAAGAAGTACCAACCTTGACAGCAGTGCAGAGCTTTTTAGCAGCAAAACTGCCAAAATATATGGTACCAGAAAGCTTTGTACTGTTAGATTCCTTACCATTAAAAACAAACGGAAAAATAAACTATCGAGAGTTAATAGAAATAACTCAAGTCAGACAAAAACCCCCAACCACTCCACCAAGTACCCCAGTAGAACAAAAACTAGCAGAAATATGGAAAAGAGTACTCTGGTTAGAACAAGAAATAGGTATCCATGACAACTTTTTCGACTTAGGAGGACACTCCCTCCTCGCAGTAAAATTAGTACAAGAAATAGAACAGGAGTTTAATAAAAAATTACCTCTATCAGCTCTTTTTCAACTGGGTACCATCGCAGAAATGGCAAACTTATTGATAAGAGAAGAAGAAGAGATAACCCCAACCCCAGACTTAGCCCCAGAAATATATCATAAAATCCTCGCTTACACATCAGGATGGCGAGGAAAACGAATAAAACCCCATTCCTTAATAGTAGGAATGAATGAAAAAGGGACAAAACAACCATTATTTTGGTGTCTTCAAGGTTTTAAAGAACTCTCCCAACTCGCAAAATATATGGGAGAAGATCAACCAATATATGGAATGCGATCTGGTCATTTAGCCATGGAAAAAACCGAAGAGAACATCAAAGCCCTAGCAGCTTACTACGTAACAGAAATCCTAGAAGTAGACCCAGTAGGACCATATCTTATCGGTGGAAACTGTCAAGCAGGAAAAATAGCCTTTACAATAGCTAAAAAACTGCAAGAAGCAGGAAAAACAGTGACCCTCCTGTGCATTTTAGATAAATCCTATTTTCCCCAATATTATACTGGGAAAGTCGCCTTCTTCTTCGGGCGAGAAAGCTTACTTAACCCATACAAATATTGTAACATTCCAGAAATTGGCTGGCGCAAATACTATCCTGGTGGCTTTTCCCTAGATGTAGTTTCAGGACAACACGGACAATTCTTTAATGAACCCAACATCCAGGTTTTGACCGAAAAAATCAAACATTACATCAAAAAAGCACAAACAGAACCAGTTTTAACTCAACCAGAGCAATTAGATATATTACCAGAAGCAGCATATAAAGCCCGTTTGATAGTAGAAAAAGCCCTAGTAAGTTTACCAGAAACAAACGTACCCCTAGCAGTAAAAGTGCAAAACCTCAGCCCAGTAACTTGGCAAGCTACAGAAAAAAGCGGTATAACCCTAGTCAACTACTGGTCAGATAGTACAGGAAAAACCATTCAGCGAACAGACGGAATAGCTTATCTCCCCTCAGATGTACCACCAGAAGGAGAAATTAACCTAGAAATACAAATAACAACACCAATAGACCCAGGTAACTATTTTCTAATCTTAGATCTAGTAGAACAAGGAGTAACTAGGTTTAAAGAAAAAGGTTCTCAAATAACCATAGTTCCAGTAAAAGTTATCCCTTCCCAAACAGAAAATAACCCACAACAAAAATCTCAATTTTATTGCAGTTTAGCAGATAAACAATTTGAAAAAGGAGACGCTCCAGGAGCAATAGTAAGTTATCAAAAAGCGATCGCTCTTAACCCTCAACAACCATTTAAAGTATATCAAAACTTAGGAGATGCACTCAGTCAACTAGAAAAATATGCAACAGCAATAAGTGCATATCAAACTGCCATTGACATAGACCAAACCCACTCCGAAGTTTATTATATGTTAGGCAAAGCTCAACAAGAAGAAGGAGAGTTAGAAAAAGCAAAAATAAGTTATGAAAAAGCCATAGAGTTGGAGCAAAAAAAATATTGGTACTATCAAGCTTTAGGGAATATTTCTCAGAAATTAGAACAACATCAAACAGCAATAAAAGCATATCAAACAGCCATTGAATTAACACAAGATTATCCTGAAATTTATTGTCAATTAGGTAATGTCCAAGTCAAAGAAAATCAACTAGAAAAAGCCATAGAAAACTATGAACAAGCAATAAAATTACAGCCAGACAACCCAGGAGTTTATGAAAAATTAGGCACTGCAAAACGTCAGCAAGGAGATATAGAAGCAGCAGTAAAATACTATCAAAAAGCCATTGAAATTCAACCCGAAGCTATAGGAGTATATATCAACTGGGGGCGAACTTTTAGCCAACAAAATGAGGAAGAAAAAGCCCTAGAAATTTACCAAAAAGCCCTAGAAATTGACCCCAACCATGCAGGTGTTTATCGAGCGATCGGCGATGCTTTGTTAAAGAAAAAAGACTTTACAGGTGCAAGAGAAAATTATGAGAAAGTAATAGAATTAGATCCTGATAATTTTAATGATTATCGCAGGTTAGGTGATATTTTCAATCAACAAGGTGAACTTGAAAAAGCAAAAGATTGTTATAACAAAGCCATAGAAATGAACCCAGAAAACCCTGGTAATTATCATGTTTTGGGTAATTTACTTTTCAAGCAAAATCAAGTTAAAGAAGCACAAGAAAGCTATGAAAAAGCAATTAAATTAGGCATAAAAAATGCTGGTGCTTATAGTAGTTTAGCAGAAGTCTATTTTAAACGACAGAACTTAACAGCAGCAGAAGAAAACTGTCAAAAAGCCATAGAAATAGACCCAAAACATTTTGTCAGTCATAGAATATTAGGGGATATTTTCAATAAACAAGGGAAGTTAGAGCAAGCAATAACAGCTTATCAACAAGCCATAAAATTACAGCCAGATAGACCAGCAATTTATCAAAGTTTAGGTTATGTTCAGTTTAGGAAAGGGGAATTAAAAGAGGCAATAAATAGTTATCAGACAGCCATTAAATTAGAGCCCAAAAATCCAGGTGGTTATCGTGGTTTAGCAAATGTTTATTTCAAAAAAGGCGATTATCCTGCAGCAATAAGTAACTATGAACAAGCCATCAAAATCAATCCTCAACAGCCTTTTGAGATATATAAAAAGCTAGGAGATGCACTCAAGGAAATAGGCGAACAAGAAAGAGCTATAAAAGCTTATGAAGAGGCTAAGAAATTAGAGCAAAATAATCAATAAATTCCTCAGTTGCTAAGTAGCAAAATTATTTACACAATTTCTGTCAGAGCAGGTTTAGGGATAACTTTAACGTTGAAACAATATAGTATACAAAACCCGCTGAAGACGCGAAAAGCTTAAATAATCCAAAATCAAACTGGACTGTCTAGTCTAATTATCTCCATCAAACTAGACAGTATAGTCTAGTTTTCCTCCCCCGTTGTAGGATTAGTCCGCGCAGGCGGACTTCATTTATGTAGCAACGGGTTTCAACCCGTTGCGATTGATGGCGGTTTATTTGTTTGACAACGGGTTTCAACCCGTTGCGATTGATGGCGGTTTATTTGTTTGACAACGGGTTTCAACCCGTTGCGACTAATGGCGGTTTATTTGTTTGACAACGGGTTTCAACCCGTTGCCATTAATGTGGAGCGATTAAATTACAGAAGAACATCCACAGCGTCAACATCTATAAACGCACCAATATTAGCATTATTCTCTTCATTTGTCTCCACAACAGAGTTATTCCCATCAATCATCATGCCAATATAATAAGTTCCATCTCCACTCCAGAAACTATCTTCAGCTCCTGGTAAAGTTAAGATGGTATTTAGTTCTCCTGTAGTTGTAGCTCCTGCTAGAGAGATAATTGTGTAGCTTCCTAATAATCTATCGCTTTGAGATATCCAATTGTTATCAGATAAGTAAAATTCTACTAGAACCTCAGATGCGTTGGTACTTTCTGTATTTTCAACTTCAAAGTCAATAGAAAAGTCATCTCCAGCTCCTAAAGGTTCCCCAATAACATCAAAATAGCTACCAGATAAGTCTACTGGGGTTAAAACTGCTTTTACGGCGTTATCAAATACGTCTTTCGCATCAGTATCCCAGGGCTCGTCAAAAACAGAGTTATTCACAAAAACCCTACCACTTTCCGATGATGTCCTAGTCCCCGATATAGGAGGACTAAATACCCTAGTAGGAGAAAAAGGTAAATCTTCGTAATCAAGAAATATGCCCTGGTTGAGATTATTATCTTCATTTGTCTCCACAACAGAGTTATTCCCATCCACTACCATACCAAGATAGTAAGTCCCACTTTCCTCCCAGAAACTATCATTAGCATCAGGTAAAGTAAGGGTTTTGGTTCTTATTCCTGTGGCATTATTTCCTGTTATTTCTGATATCTCATCGCTTCCCAATAACTTATCACTATTCCAGATAACATTATTTTTAGACAAGTAAAAATCTACCTTAAAACCCCCTGCATTTGCTGCCGAGTTATTTTGTATTTGATACTCAATATCAAAGTTATCCCCTCCACTTAAAGGCTCTTGTATAATATCAAAATAATTACCAAACAAATCAGGAGAAGGAGGAGCAACATTATCAACAACAATATCTACTGTTTCCTGATCTTGCCCCTCACCGCGGTTGAAATTTACAGCCGCTTGTGCTGCTAGTTTCTCTTCATTTATTTTCATGCCAATGACAGCTTGCTGACTTGTTGACAGCAACTTACTCTCAATATTAAGACTTTTAGTTAAAGTAGTTGTTTGACTTTTTGCTTTTAACTCTGTTATTAGATATTTTCCTAAAAAGGTATCTTCATCGGAGATATTGTTATCATTTGAGAGATAAAATTCTACGTCAAAGTTTTGAGTACTTGCTCCTGAATTATTTTGAATCTCAAAAGTGACATCAAAGGGAGTTCCCGTGGAGATAGTTGCTGGAATTACATTAAAAGACTTACCAAATAAACCTAATCCTGTTACTTGGATATCATCATAATAATACCATTTTGCTTGTTTATAGTTCTCTTCATTCGTTTCCTCAACCTCATTTTTAGCATCTACTATCATCCCAATATAGTAAGTCTCATTAGCTACTGGTTTCTCCCAATAAGTATCAAAATTATCTGGTAAATTGATAGTTACTTTCTGAGTATCTGTCTCTTGGTTTCCTGCTAAACCGTTAATTTTATAACTTGTTAATAATCTATCATTCTCGTCGATCCAATCAGTATCAGATAAATAAAATGCCACTTCAAAAGAATCAGCATATCCTGCTTGATCATTTTTAACTTTAAATTGTATTTCAGAAGAGTTTCCTGGTGCTAATGTATCTGTTTTTGCGTCAAAAAAACTACCCCATAAATTTGGTTTTGATGTGTTTGACATACTCAGCACTCTCCCTTTTACTTCCTTAACAGCTTCATATACATTTAAACGCAGGTAATTTTCATTAGTAGCTTCAACATTATTTTGCTCATCATCGCCATCATAAATGGGTGTGGCAGTTTCTCTAATTATCTCAACTATTTCAGCAGTTGTTAATAACCGTCCCCCATAAGTTAGGGCTGCATCTTGCATTAAAACCACTGCACCAGTTACATGGGGAGCTGCTTGACTTGTACCTAAATTTTCGCTCAAATCATCGTTTTCCCCTTCCCATTCATGGGTTGTACTTTTAATTATAGCCCCAGGAGCAAAAATTGAGTTATCATTATTTAAACGCTGGGAAAAAGCGGTAAGGCGATCGCCTCCTGTTGTTTCTTCTTTCCAACTTCCGAAGGGAGAAAACTCACTATAAAAACCATTTTGCCAAACTGCACCTACTGCTAAAGTACTGTAAATTGCTGGTGCTGCCCAACCTTGTTTACTGGTGGGATAATAACCATTTCCCCCTGCAGAAACTACTGTTATTCCTGCATTTTCCAAGTCTTGAATTAAGTTAATTGGCTCAGTTTGCTCATCACTTACTTCTGAAACATCCTGATAAAATCCTGGAATTTCTAACGAAATATTAACCGCAATAATATTATAACTATCGTGGTTATTTTTAACCCATTCCAAGGCATTTGTCAAGCGATCGCCCTCTCCCCCACCTATAGAATTATATATTTTTACAGTTACTATTCCCGCTTTTGGAGCTACGCCCACATTCTCATCTGTTGCTGCTATTGTACCTGCTACATGAGTTCCATGTCCATCGGTATCATCTACATTGCTCTCATCTGAAACTAAATTCACTCCTGTTATATAGTTAGCTGAAAGTAACGGGTGAGTCTTATCTAAACCAGTATCTATTACAGCTACTGCCAATTTTTTCCCATCTACAATGCCATCAATATCTGCAAAAGCTGGGTCATTGCGTAATGCAGTTAGTCCAATTAAATCAAAAGCTGGGTTTTTTCCTGGTGTTGAAAGTTCCATTTCTCATGCTTCTCCATCTATAGTTTTATCATTTTCTGCTTTTAACTGGGCTAATAGACCTGTTGCGAAAATTTTTAAACCCCCCCTAACCCCCCCTTATTAAGGGGGGGAAATGTCTGTTTTTTGGTAATTTTCCCCCCCTTAATAAGGGGGGGTTAGGGGGGGTTAACACTACTTCGCAGCTTTTGGTCTAATGACTAATGACTAAGGACTTTGAATGGCAGTAATGGCTACTGTGTTAACAATATCAGCAACAGTACAACCGCGACTGAGGTCATTAACTGGTTTTTTTAGACCTTGAAGAATGGGACCAATGGCGATCGCTCCTGTTTCCCGTTGCACTGCTTTATAGGTGTTATTTCCTGTATTTAGGTCGGGAAAAATAAACACAGATGCTTTACCTGCAACAACAGATCCTGGCATTTTTTGATCTGCTACAGTGGGATCAACTGCTGCATCATATTGAATGGGTCCTTCTAATTTTAAATCAGGTCGTCTTTCTTTTGCAATTTTAGTTGCTTCTCTCACTTTTTCTACATCTTCCCCTTCCCCCGAAGTTCCCGAAGAATAAGAAAGTAATGCAACAATGGGTTCTATCCCAAAAGTTTGTGCTGTTTCTGCTGAAGTAATAGCAATTTCTGCCAATTGTTCGGCGGTAGGATCGGGATTAACTGCACAGTCACCATAAACCAATACACGGTCTTCAAGACACATAAAAAACACTGAAGATACAATCGAAAACCCAGGTTTAGTTTTAATTAATTGTAAAGCTGGTCTGATAGTTTGTCCTGTGGTGTGAACCGCACCAGAAACCATCCCATCTGCATCTCCTGCATAAACCATCATGGTACCAAAAAAAGAGACATCCATCAAATATTCTTTGGCTGCTTCTTCAGTCATCCCCTTATGTTTTCTTAGTTCATAAAATTGATGAGCGTATTCTTCAAATTTATCACTTTCAACTGGATTAATAATTTTTAGTCGTTTTAAGTCTAATTGTATTTGGTGTTTTTGAAGGCTATATTCTATTTTTTCTCGCTTACCCAAAATAGTTAGCTCCACAATTTGTTGTGCTAACAATACCGAAGCTGCTTGTAAAATTCGCGGTTCATCTCCTTCTGGTAAAACAATATGACGTTTTTGAGACTTGGCTTGTTGCAGCAAATTGTAGGTAAACATTTTCGGAGTAATTCCTTTAGCTTTAATTGTGTTTATTTGTGATTCTAACTTTTCTAAATCCACATAGTCATTAAAGGTTTTAATACTGAGATCAATTTTTTGATTATCATCAGGGGTTATGGAAGAATGAACATCATGGAGTAAAGAAATAGTCTCATAAGTATCAGTTTTAACTGATAATATAGGCAAGGGATCGTGCAGTCCATCAATGAGTTTAGTAATAGATGGGTCAGGTTTTAATCCAGTAGATAGTAAAATACCTGATAAGTTGGGGTAATTTGATGATTTATGAGCTTGAAGAAATCCAATAATTATATCTCCCCTATCCCCTGGAGTAATAACCAAAGTCTCTTCTTTTAACCAAGTAATAGCGTGCTGCATTTGCATCGCCGCTACTAAGTAATTAGAAACTAAACTATTAAGTCTCTCATGTCCATAAAGCACTTCTGCTTTGAGTTTTTCCACAATTTCTTTTACATTAGGACTAATAAGTTTTTGCTTGACAGGAATCACAGAAATAAGATAATTGTAATTCTTGTATTCATGGAAGAGTGAAATATATAAATCATGGGCAATTTCTGCAGCAACTTTATTCACCACAATGCCGATAATTTGACAATCTTCTTCTTGATATGATTCTAAGGCAATTTGAAGCGTAGAAAAAGCCTCTGCTAAACTTTTTTTATAAGCATTCCCTAAAATTAAAATGGGACAACCTAAGTTTTTGGCAATTTCTGTATTTAGGTTAAATTCAAATGCTGATTTATCACTGAGATAATCTGAACCTTCACAGAGGATAAAGTCACACTTTTGTTCTAAATTTTTATATTTGGCAATGATTTTTTCTAATACTTCATCATGTTTTTTGTCCCCAATTAAATCATTTGCCTCTTCATCAAATAAACCAAAAGATTCTGTATATGTTTGTTGCAAATTAAAATGAGATACGATTAAATCAATATCTTCATCTTTTTTGCCATTTTCTCTTTTAGCAATTATTGGTCTAAAGAAACCTACTTTCGTAGTTTTGTGCAGGATCATTTCAATAATTCCTAAACTTAAGAGCGCTTTTCCGCTTCCTGGTTCTGTTGTGCTTATATATAGAGAACTGGTCATATTTTTCTACCTCTTTAACACTTTTTAGTTATTGATTTTAATTAATAGACAAGGAACTTCAGACCAGAGGACTACCGCCCCTTGTCTCCTATTATTCATTGATTACAACCTCTAAACGGAATGCTATATTTTATAAATTTCCTAGCATATTTTTTGGGGTTTATTGTCAATCTCAACTAGATAATGGACTCGAGACAAGGGGTTTAAACCCCTTGTCCTAGCACTATTTATTTGGTATTTGTTAAATTTGACACACTAATTACAATACCTAATCACTAATTTAATTTTAACCTATTTTTGTTTTGGTTTATTCCTCTCCAACTCACTAAGCTTAGTTAATGTATCGCACAACACATATTTTTGAGTTCAGCTCTATTTGCTTGATACAAGGAAGTGAGAAAACTTAAAGAAAACTTAAGAAAATTTAATGATTTAAATTAGCTATTTTGCGCTAAGGTTTTAACAGTGATTGGTTATTTGTTAGTTGTTACCATTGATAACAAATTGCAACCACGAAATGGGTTAATATTCTACCTCAAAGTTGTAAACTTTGATTAAAATTTTCTCAGAAAAATAAATAATAAGGAGTATTCACATGGCTAACCTACTTGAACAACTGCGTTCAATGACAGTTGTAGTAGCAGACACAGGCGATATTCAAGCGATCGAAACTTTTACCCCGCGCGATACTACAACAAATCCTTCTCTGATTACAGCAGCAGCGCAAATGCCCCAGTATCAAGAAATTGTCGATACCACCCTCAAACAAGCAAGGGAAACATTAGGGCCAGATGCAGATGCTTCATCAGTAGCTTCTTTAGCTTTTGATAGACTGGCGGTTGCTTTTGGTCTGAAAATTCTTGAAATTGTACCAGGAAGAGTTTCAACAGAAGTGGACGCTAGACTATCTTATGATACTGAGGCTACATTAGCTAAAGCCCGTTACCTCATCTCTGAATACAAAGCTGCTGGTATCTCCCCAGACAGGGTGTTGATTAAAATTGCTTCTACCTGGGAAGGAATAAAAGCAGCGGAAATTTTGGAAAAAGAGGGTATTCACTGTAATTTAACTCTGCTGTTTGGGTTGCATCAGGCGATCGCCTGTGCAGAAGCTAGTATCACCCTCATCTCTCCTTTTGTCGGGCGCATTTTGGACTGGTATAAAAAAGAGACTGGTCGTGAAAGTTATCCCCCAGCAGAAGATCCAGGTGTTGTTTCTGTAACTTCTATTTACAATTATTACAAGAAATTTGGCTACAACACTGAGGTGATGGGAGCCAGTTTCCGTAACATTGACGAAATTATAGAATTAGCAGGTTGTGATCTGTTAACCATTTCCCCCAAATTACTGGAACAATTACAAAATACAGAAGGGGAGTTACCCCGCAAACTTGATCCAGCTATAGCTGCCAAAGCTGACATCGAAAAAATCTCCATAGATAAATCTACATTTGATAAGATGCACCAAGAAGATCGGATGGCATCTGAAAAATTAGAAGAGGGTATTAATGGTTTTACCAAAGCTTTAGAAACCCTTGAGCAACTATTAGCCCAACGTTTAGCTCGTCTTGAGGGAGAAGAAACCCTTAATCATGCAGCAGAAAATATTTTCCATGTCTATGATTTAGATGGGGATGGTTTTATTACCAGGGAAGAATGGGCAGGAACCGATGCTGTTTTTGATGCTTTAGATCAAAACCATGATGGTAAAATTAGCCCAGAAGAAATGGCCGCAGGACTCGGTGCAGTGATTAAATTAGCTGTTGCTAGTTAATCATTAAAAGGGTGTGTTTTATTCAGATAAAAACACACCCTTTTAAAATATACTAAGTGATGACTGTGGCAAATTCTCCCTGAATAAATTTCTTTTTCTGGTGTAAATTTACCTTGCATCACGGGAGCAAAGTATTTATTTTATCTACTACCTCACGAATTAAAAAAGTGGGTGCTTTACCAAGAAATTCTGCTTGTCGCAAATGCCAATCCAAAGATTTAATCTGATCGGCTAGTACCACGCCTGAAACTGCTAATCCACCAGGAATAACTACTTCAAAAGGATATCCTTTTATTCTATTAGTAATAGGACACACTAGAGCTAGTCTAACTTTACTATTATATTCAGAAGGAGACAATACTAAAGCGGGTCTTCTGTTGGCTTGTTCATGTCCTATTTGAGGATTAAAATCTAACCAAATAATATCACCTTGTTCAGGAGTATAATTCACAATTTTTTACCCAACCTCATAACCAACAGCATTACCTGTATCAGTTTCTCTGTGTATATTTTCAGGTGTTACTTCTGCCATTAGTTCACTCAATGTATAGGTTTTTACAGCAGAAGTTTCTCTAACAGACTCAGATTTTGCGACTTTAGCTAAGATAAAATCTAAGACTTCTTTTTGCTGTTCAGGAGATAATAAATCTAGATTTTTTAACACTGCTTCTTGAATACTCATAGCTCTTTTTAAAGTTGATTTTTTTAGCTTAATTCTAAAACTGATGTATTTTGCAAATAATACACCAGTTAAAAAATTGAATTAAGTTATCACAGTGGGAGCTTCCCGCTGAGTAAATTTCTTAATCTGAGCAATTTCTTCTGCTAGGTTAATTAGAGGTTCTAAAGCTTTTTGAGGATCCACATCATGTTTAGTTGCATCTGGCTCATAGCTCTCTATATAAACCCGTAAAGTAGCTCCTTTTGTTCCTGTTCCAGATAAGCGGAAAACAAGGCGTGAACCATCAGTAAAACCAATGCGAATACCTTGATTTTTACTAACACTACCATCTACTGGGTCAGTATAACTAAAATCATCGCTATACTCAACCTCGTATTTGCCAAATTGTTTACCTTTCATTTCTGGCATTGATGATAGTAAACGCTCCATTAATTCTGTAGCATTGGCTGCATCTACTGCTTCATAGTCATGGCGAGAGTAAAAGTTGCGTCCATATTTCTGCCAATGACTGCGCATAATTTGTTCTACAGATTCTCCACGTGCTGCTACAATATTGAGCCAGAAAAGTACTGCCCAGAGTCCGTCTTTTTCTCGTATATGGTTTGAACCAGTACCGAAACTTTCTTCACCACATAAGGTGGCTTTTCCTGCATCTAATAAGTTACCGAAAAATTTCCAACCTGTGGGGGTTTCATAACAGTCCATTCCTACAGCGGCTGCAACTCGATCTACTGCAGCACTGGTAGGCATTGAGCGGGCAACTCCTGCTAAACCTTGACTATATCCTGGCACTAAATGGGCATTTGCGGTTAAAACTGCCAGACTGTCACTGGGGTTGACAAAAAAATGGCGACCCAAAATCATATTGCGATCGCCGTCTCCATCGGAAGCTGCGCCAAAGTCTGGTGCATCATCACCAAATAAAATTTCTACCAGATCGTGGGCATAAACCAGGTTAGGATCGGGATGACCACCGCCAAAGTCTTCTAAGGGAGTACCATTTTTTACAGTACCCGTAGGTGCACCTAAAATTTCCTCAAAAATAGTATGAGCATAGGGACCTGTTACTGCATGGAGTGAGTCCATACACATTCTGAAATTCCCAGAAGTCAGGAGTGTTTTTATTTTCTCAAAATCAAAGAGAGACTCCATCAACTCTAGATAAGGCTTTACTGAGTCAATTACTTCAACGCTCATTGTTCCCAGTTTAAATGAACCAATGCGATCCAAATTTATATCAGCTGCTTCGAGAATTTTGTAACTGTCAATAACTTTTGAGCGTGCATATATCGCCTCAGTTACTTTTTCTGGTGCAGGGCCTCCATTTTTTACATTATATTTCACTCCGAAGTCACCTTCTGGGCCACCAGGGTTATGACTAGCTGAGAGAATAATGCCTCCAAAGGCTTGATTTTTGCGAATAACGCAGCTTGCGGCGGGGGTTGAGAGTATTCCTCCTTGTCCCACTAATATCCGCCCAATACCGTTAGCTGAGGCCATTTTTAAGATGGTTTGAATGGCAGTTCTGTTATAGTAACGACCATCACCACCAAGTACTAAAGTTTGACCTTCGCATCCTTCGAGGGAGTCGAAAATAGATTGTATAAAGTTTTCCAGATAATGGGGTTGCTGAAAAACTGGCACTGATTTACGTAGCCCTGAAGTACCAGGTTTTTGGTCAGTAAAGGGAGTAGTTGCAATAGTTTTGATGTTCATAAAACTCAGCCAATTTCAGCTTTTATATTTCTAAGTATACCTTGTAAGTGTCCTTTTTGAGCAAATTATTTTAATTCTTTCCTGTTTAAATCCTTTTACTCACCAGCCATTTTCTTGATGAGTGTTTCATTGTTCATTGTTTTGTTCTTTCTTTGGTTCAAGTAACTTTTGCACTTCATCAGCCATTAAATAATTGTTTTCGATTAAATAATCTAATTCTTCTGTTAAAAATTCTACTACTTCTTTCGGGACTAAACCTTTTTCTACTATGAGAGCTTTTAAGTGGCGATCGCTTTCTACCTTGTGTACTTCTATTAGTTTTTGTAGCTGTTCATTAGAAATTAAACCCTTCTCTGTTAAACGTTTTCCCAATGGTAAGGCTAACATTTTCAATGTTGGTGACAACTCATATTCTTGTGTTTTTGGTTCTAATAAATCTTCCACTTCATCAGGCGTTAAATAATTATTTTCGATTAAATAATCTAATTCTTTTGCTAAAAACTCAACTACTTCTTGAGGTAGTAATCCCTTTTCTACTATGATATCTCCTAATTGGCGCTCTTCTTCTTGTTTTTGTATTTCTATTAATTCTTGTAGCTGTTTATTGGAAATTAAACCCTTTTGTGCTAAACGTTTTCCCAATGGTAAAGCTAACATTCTTAATGTTGGTGAAAACTTATATAAATTCAACCTTTGTTGAATCACGAATTTAAATACTGGTAAACTTTCTACTAAATATCTTTTCCACAGACGTTGGGGTTCAGATAATAATCTATATAACCACTCTAAACCTAATTCACTCATCCATTTTGGCGCTCTTGGTTTATAACCTGCTTCAAAGTCTATGGTTGCACCTATTGCTAAAAATACCTTAATTTTTTTCAGTTTATTTTTATATTTATAAATCCATTTTTCTTGTTTAGGTGCTCCTGCTCCCACTGCCAAAACTGTGGCACTTGAGTGATTAATTTTTTCTATTATTGTTTGACATTCTGCTTCATTTTTCTCAAATCCCATACTAGGCGAATAAGTATCTATTACTATTTCCCTGCCCACTTTTTTATTGATATTAATTTGAGCTAGTTGAGCTATGCCTTGTTGAGCTCCTAATAAAAATATTTTGATTTTCTCGTTATCTTTATTATATTGATAAAAAGCAGGAAATAAGTCAGACCCTGAAATTTTTTCTTTGATTGGATGTCCTAAAAACTTGGAAATTAATTGAATGATTTTACTATCACAAACGCAATATTCTGCTATGTTATAAGCTTTAAAAAATTCTAAATCTACCTGTAATTTTACCAAATGATCTACATTGGGTGTAACAACAAAACCACCGTATTTATTTAACTTTTCCAATAGCTCATTCATGGTTAAGTTATCTATCTCTATGTTGAGAAATTTTATTTTATTCATGTTGTTAATTTTGTTTAAACATATCTTTACTTACCAAAGGCAAATATGTTTTTTTTGGTAACTATTTAAGTATAAAAAAGATATTCACAGCTTGGCAACAGTAAAAACAAATTATACCTTATAAAAATAGACAAGGAGTTGAAACCCCTTGTCTCGCTTATAACTAAAAATAGTTATTAGTCATTAGTCATTAGTCATTGGTCATTGGTCATTGGTCATTGGTCATTGATATGTATTCTCAAAAAATCTTAATTTTTCTTAAAAAGGTCATAACATTTAGCTATAGTCTATAGTCTATAGTTTGTTTATAGTCTATAGTCTAATGACTAACACTTCGACTGCGCTCAGTGCAAGTGACTAATGACTAACACTTCGACTGCGCTCAGTGCAAGTGACTAATGACTAACACTTCGACTGCGCTCAGTGCAAGTGACCAATGACTAACACTTCGACTGCGCTCAGTGCAAGTGACCAATGACTAACACTTCGACTGCGCTCAGTGCAAGTGACCAATAGACCTCTTGCGAAACCGTAAAAAACCCCACCCCAGCCCTCCCCGCAGGTTCGGGGAGGGAGCCCTACAAACTAGGCATTTTCCCCCCCTTACCAAGGGGGGGTTGGGGGGGGTTAACACCACTTTTGCAAGAGGTCTA
>Ga0209594_1000394_pt1 | contig 27668 bp, 18 predicted proteins | sample AshMeaCrysSpring_FD_184126 | JGI IMG/M metagenome (GOLD analysis project Ga0209594, IMG submission 184126) | Groundwater microbial communities from Big Spring, Nevada to study Microbial Dark Matter (Phase II) - Ash Meadows Crystal Spring... | ecosystem: Environmental > Aquatic > Deep subsurface... | reverse complement strand
GAAAAAATCCTGGACCCCTGGAATGACCAGTATATAAATAATGACCCTGCCAATCCCGGTTACATTCGCTACCCCAACCTGAAACCTTACCCCACCGGCAAAACAAGCGATATTGTAAGTGTTCTGGAGCCGGGCAAGCCTCAATACAGCTGGTCGCTGTCATCGCAAAGCTATCAGCGTCCCGACAAGCGCAACATCATCACTTACGAAATGCATTTGCGCGACTTTTTGAACAGAAGCGATTTTAAAACGCTTATCGATACGTTGAATTACATATCGGCACAAGGTGTAAATGCAATTGAGTTGTTGCCATGGACAGAATTTGAGGGCAATAACAGTTGGGGCTACAACCCTTCGTTCATGTTTGCCGTTGACAAGTTTTATGGCCCCGAAAACGACTTGAAACGCTTCATTGATGAATGTCATTCTCGTGGAATAGCCGTCATAATGGACATGGTGCTAAATCATCAGTTTGGCCAAAGCCCCATGGTACGGTTGTATTGGGATGCTGTCAACAACCGCCCCGCTGCCAATAGTCCGTGGTTTAATCCAGTTGAGAAACACGCATTTAATGTTGGTTATGATATGAACCACGAGAGCCAGGCTACCAAGGATTTTGTGGACAGGGTGGTGGAGCACTGGCTGGTGAGCTACAAAGTGGATGGCTTTCGGTGGGATTTAAGTAAAGGGTTTACGCAGAAAAACACTTGCTTTTTTGATCAGCAGGGTGTATTGAAATGTGATGTTGGGGAAATGGGAAAGAAAGATGATTCCAGAATAGCCATTCTGAATCGCATTTACGACAAAACCCAGCAGATATCGCCCGGGTCATATAATATACTTGAACACTATGCCGATAATGCGGAAGAAATAGTGCTTGCAGAATCAGGCTTTTTGCTTTGGGGAAATGGAAACAATCCGTTTGCCGAGTCTTCTATGGGTTATCATTATGACCTTGAAAACGGCCAGCCTAAATACGGAAAATCAAATTTTGGATATGTATTTCATACTACCCGGGGATGGGGTGGAAAAGACGGTGGGCCTAATGTGCCACACTTGATCGGCTTTGCCGAAAGCCATGATGAGGAACGCGTATTGAATAAGAATGTGCTTTATGGAAATACAGCCAATGGCACCCACAATGCCAAAAATGCTGCAACATATACAAAAAGGATGCAGGCTGTAAATGCCTTCCTGATGACCATTCCCGGCCCCAAAATGTACTGGCAATTTGGCGAAATTGGATATGATACCAGTATTACCTGGTGCTCTCCCGGGGTATACAAATTCGACTGCAGAATTGATCCCAAGCCACTCTTGTGGAACTATTATACCGGTCCTTCTGCGGGCCCCGGCAGCGCTGTATTTAATGCACGCAGGGCTTTAAGAACCAACCTGGCACGCGTGTTACGCTTGCGCACGCAGGCTCCCTCTTATTTGCCCACATTTACCACAGATGAACTGAGTTATGATTTGCAGTTCGAGTTCAAGTCTCAGGTTATTCAGAGCAATGCTCTGCGTATGGTTGTCATCGGGAATTTCGATGTGTTTCAACGGACTGGTTCTGTTACATTCCCCACTACAGGCAACTGGATTGTCTACGCTCACAACGTGGCCAACTTCACTGGTATCAACGGCAACCTGACGGCTAACTCCATAAATGTGAATACCCCTACACAATCCTTCAACATGCAACCAGGCGAGTATATTCTTTTCCTGGACAGAGATCCGGCTGGCGCCCTGCCGCTGAAGTTGCTCAACTTTACCGGCAGCCGGCAAACGGCCTCCATTGCCCTGAACTGGCAAACAGAAAGCGAGCAAATGGTGAAAGAGTTTGAACTGGAGCGCTCGCTGGATGGGGTAAACTTCCGCACAATTGCCACCGAAAAAGCCAACAATACCGGCATTGGAAGCCGCAACCAGTATGGATATAAAGATGTAGCCACCGAAGCCCTGGGTGCCCCCGAACGTGTGTACTACCGCGTGAAAATGGTGGACCAGGATGGCAAGTTTACCTACAGCAACATAGTAGCCATTGCGCCGCTCAAAGGCCGCCAAAGCCTGACTGTATTGCCCAACCCGGTAAAGGCAGCAGGAGTGGCCGAGTTTGAAATAACAACCGCAGGCAAAGTACAGCTGAGAATACTGAACCAAACCGGGCAGGTGCTGGGCACCATCTACAACGGCTACAAGGATAAGGGTGCGCACCGGGTAAACCTGCAGTCGGCCTTGTTTGACGTGTCTCGTTTGCCCGTGGGCGCTTATTATCTGCAAATGGAAACAGCATTTGGCCGCCAAACGGTGTCTTTATTAAAAACTAACTAATGCCAAAACAATGCTAGTGCCAACCTGTAGAACTTAAGCCTGCTGAAATACACTTTGAGATAAAACAATCAACCGATACATGAACCAAGAAAACTCAATTTTATGACTATGCAACGACTGCTAAAGGCCATATTGCTGCCAATGCTGCTACTCGCAGTAACGGTGGTATCCGGCCAAAACATTCAGGTTACCGGTAAAGTAACCGATGCCAAAGACGGATCGCCTCTTGCCGGCGTATCCATTGTAGTAAAAGGTACCCCTAACGGTACATCTACCGGATCCGATGGCTCCTACTCTATAAGGATAGCTGCGAATGGTTCGCTGGTGTTTTCGTTTGTGGGCTACACCACGCAAACGCTGGCTGTATCCGGCAATTCGCTCAACGTAGCGTTGGAAATGAACGCTGCCGGATCCACCCTTATGGAAACCGTAGTGATTGGCTATGGTACCCAGCGTAAAAAGGACCTTACCGGTGCGGTAGCCACTGTATCCAACAAGGACTTTGTAAAAGGCGCCATCCAAACCCCCGAACAACTGATTGCCGGTAAAGTAGCCGGCGTGCAGGTAACGCCCAACAGCGGTGCACCCGGCTCGGGCAGCACCATCCGTATTCGCGGTGGCGCATCGCTCAACGCCAGCAACGACCCCCTGATTGTAATAGATGGGGTACCGGTAGACAACCGTGGCGCGTTTGGCTCATCCAACCCGCTCAATCTCATTAACCCCAACGACATTGAAACCTTTACGGTACTGAAAGACCCCTCGGCAGCCGCCATTTACGGTTCCAGGGCTTCTAACGGCGTAATACTCATTACTACCAAAAAAGGCAAAAAAGGCAAAGTGCGCTGGAACTTCAATGGACAAGCATTTGCCCAAACACCGGCCGGCAAAGTAGACGTAATGAGCGCCGACGAAATCAGGCAAATCGTGAAAAACCAGGGATCGTCATCCGACCAGGGCAAACTGGGAACTACCAACACCGATTGGCAGGATGAGATATTCCGCACTGCCTGGTCGCAGGACCTGAACCTTAGCGCTTCCGGAACTTGGGACGAACTCAATATCCCCTTCCGCATTTCGGGTGGCTTCCTTAACCAGAACGGAATTTTGGAAACCAGCAACTTCAAGCGCGAAACCATAAGCCTCAACCTGAACCCCAAGGCCCTGAAGGACAAGTTGAAAATTGACGTGAACTATAAGTTTGCCCACACCAGTAACCGCTTTGCCGATGAAGGCGCCGTGGGTACAGCAGCCAGCTTTGACCCAACACAGCCTGTGAAGGTGAACAGCCCGCGATTTGGTGGCTATTTCGAGTATATTGAAAATACCCTGGGCCTGCCACCCCAGGATCTGGCCCCGCGCAATCCCGTCGGCCTGCTTACCCAACGCCAAAACAACAGCGATGTATTTCGCCACCTGGGTAATATTCAGTTGGATTACAGCCTGCCGTGGATAAAAGGCCTGCGTGCCAACCTGAATGCCGGTTTTGACTACCAAACCGGTTCGGGAACCACGGTAATGGGCGACAGTGCAGCCAGTACCTATCGCCGTTGGGAAACAACCGGTAGTACAGCAAGCAACTTTAAAGTGCTGAACTATGGCGGTGAAAATAATACCTACAAGAGCCAGAGCATGAATACCGTGCTGGAGTTTTACCTGAACTATGTAAAAGACCTGAAGTCTATCAACAGTAAGATTGACGTAATGGCCGGTACCAGCTACCAGGATTTTTGGTTCTGGAACCCCAACTATGCCGACTACAGGTACAATTTTTCGCAGATGCCCAATTCACAGCCTGCCTTTCCGGCAAGTTCATCGGAGTACACGCTCATATCGTACTACGGTCGTTTGAACTACACCCTGGCCAACAAATATGTGCTTACCGGTACACTGCGTACCGATGGTACCAGCAAGTTTGGCCCCGATCAGCGCTGGGGTCTGTTCCCCTCGGCAGCCTTTGCATGGCGTGTAAGTGAGGAGAACTTCCTGAAAAACAGCAGCGTACTCAGCGACCTTAAATTCCGTGTGGGTTATGGTGTTACCGGGCAGCAGGATGGGATTAGCTACTATGGCTACATACCACGCTATTCACTCAGCAACGACCGTGCCCAGTACCAACTGGGCAATGAGTTTAGCACCATGTATCGCCCAAGTGCTTACGACCCCAACCTGAAATGGGAAACCACTACCAATATTAACATGGCCGTTGACTTCGGCTTTTGGGCCAACAGGCTGAGTGGTTCTATAGATGTATTTAAGCGCACAACCAACGACCTTCTGAGCGTAGTGCCTATTGCGCTGGGTACCAACTTTAGCAATGAGTTGCTTACCAACGTAGGCAACATCGAAAGCAATGGCGCCGAGATTACGATTAATGTAACGCCAATTAAGAACAGCAAGGTTACCTGGGATTTTAGCTTCAACGCTACCTATATAGATCCTAAAATTACCAAGCTGCTCCTCAATCCCGATCCCGACTTTAAGGGCAATCGTTTTGGCGGCGTTGGCGGCGGTACGGGCAACACCATCCGCATCCATTCGGTAGATTACAGGCCCGGCGCCTTCTACGTGCTTAAGCAAGTGTACGATGCCAATGGAAAACCTATTGAAGGGCTGTATGAGGATCAAAACCGCGACGGCGTAATTAACGATGATGATTACTACCGCTATCAGAACCCCGATCCAAAATACTTTATGGGCTTTAGCACCAACGTTACGGCTGGCAGGTTCAACGCCGGCTTTGTGGCCCGCGCCAATATTGGCAATTACGTGTATAATGGGGTACAAAGCAACCGCGGTGTTTATCGTTCTATTGTAAACCCGCTGGGCTGGATCAACAATGGATCTACAAATTACCTGGAAACAGGATTTTTGAACAACCAATATTTCAGCGACTACTATGTAAAAAATGCATCGTTCTTCCGTATGGATAACATTAGCATTGGATACGACATGGGCGAAATAAGCAAAGGCGTACGCCTGCGCCTGAGCGGCAACGTGCAAAACGCTTTTGTTATTACCCAATACGACGGCCTCGACCCCGAAGTAGGTGGTGGTATTGATAATACTTTTTACCCCCGGCCGCGTACCTATGTATTGGGTGTAAATCTTGACTTCTGATTGTTCAAAGCCGTAAAAAATTTTCTATATGAAAAATATCTCAAAATATCTGATTGGTCTGGCAGCATTGGCCCTGGTGCTAACAGCCTGCCACAAAGATCTCGACCGGTTTCCGCCCAACGATGTAACCTCGGAAACCCTGTATAATAGCAAGGCCGGTTATACCCAGGTGCTTGCCAAAGTGTATGGTTCTATGGCTCTTACAGGCAACCAAGGCCCTGCCGGTAGCGGCGACGTAGCCGGTATTGACGAAGGTACTTCCGACTTCCTGCGCATGTTTTGGAAAGCCCAGGAACTGAGCACCGACGAGGCTGTGGTAGCCTGGAACGACCCCGGCATCCAGGATTTTCACAACATGAACTGGAGTTCCAGCAATCCCATGCTTACCGGCTTGTATGCCCGTTGCTTTTACGTGATTACCCTAAGTAACGAGTTTATACGCGAAAGTGATCCTGTAAAAGTGAGCGGCCGTGGTATAAGCGGAACGGATGCGAGTGATATTGCCGCCATGCGGCTGGAAGCCCGCTACGTAAGGTCATTCGTGTATTGGGTACTGATGGACTTGTTTGCCAGGCCCGGCTATACCGATGAAAACACCCCCATTGGCGCCAGTGCGCTTCCTCAGCAAATAGAGCGTACCGATTTGTTCAAAAAGGTGGAGACGGAACTTTTGGCCCTGGAAAATGAAGCCGCTTTACCCGCTACTTCTGCTGGCACCCGCTACGGCCGTGCCAGCAAAGCAGCTGTGCAGGCACTGCTGGCCCGCATGTACCTGAACGCTGGTGTGTACACCGGTACTGCAGCATACGATAAGGCGATAACTTATGCGCAAAAGGTAATCAGTGCCGGTTATAGTCTGATGTCCAACTACACGCAAATAATGCTGGCCGACAATAATACCGGCAATCCAGAAGCCATTTGGACCATCAATTTCGATGGTGTAAAAACACAGAGCTATGGCGGCACTACCTTTTTGGTAAATGCCTCGGTAGGTGGCGATATGGACCGCGCCGTGAGCGGACTTACCGGCTGGGGTGGCCTTCGCTGCACCAAAAACCTACCTAACCTGTTTCCCGATTATACCGGCACTATAGACAAGCGTGCACAATTCTTCCAGCAGAAACTCGAAATAGACAATATTGCCGAGTTTAAGGATGGATATGCTGTGATTAAATATCGCAACAAAACCCGCACAGGCGGATTTGGTACCGACCCCAGCCGCACATTTGCCGATATTGATTTTCCCGTATTTCGCCTGGCCGAAATGTACCTGATTTATGCCGAGGCTGCCTGGCGTACCAATACCAACAAAAGCCAGGGTGCCACTTACTTTAATGCTCTGCGCCAACGCGCTTATGGTAATACCAGCGGCAACCTGTCGGAAGGGCTCATCACGCTCGATGTTATACTTGATGAACGGGCCCGCGAGTTGTATTGGGAAGGACACCGCCGTACCGACCTGATTCGCTACAACAAGTTTACCGATGGTACCTACCTGTGGCCCTGGAAGGGTGGCGTAAAAACCGGAACCGGCGTAGATTCATACCGTCGAATTTATCCTATACCATCTACCGAAACAAGCTCCAACCCTAATATCAAACAAAACATGGGATATTAATCACCTCTTAAAAACAGATTGTTATGAAAAAACTTATGAAATGGCTTGCCTCTGCCGCAGCAATAACGCTGGTTTTGGGAGGCTGTGAAAAAGTTGAAAATCAAGTTTACTACGAAGGTGGCACGGCGCCGGTGGTTACCAGCAGTGCAACCTCCGTTACACTTACGCCACAAACAGGTGGCAACCAGGCTCTGGCTATTAGCTGGACCAACCCCAACTACCGGATGAACACCGGCATTAGCAGCCACGATGTAACCTATGTGCTGGAAATGGATACAGTAGGTGCCAACTTTAAAAGTCCCTACAAGTATGTAACTACCATAGCCCGCGACCTGAGTGTTGCCTGGACAGTGGATCAACTTAACGGAGTACTGGGTAACACGATGCGTCTCACGTTTGGTCGTCAGGCTAATATTGAAATACGCATTACATCGGGTATCAAGCGCAACAACACCAGCAGCAGCAATCCTATTGAGCAAATTGCTGCCCCGCTCACCAGCAATGTGGTACGCTTTACTGCTACGCCTTTTGCACCTCCGCCAAAAGTGGCAATACCGGTTACAAACCAGTTATTTATAGTAGGTAGCGCCACCGCCGGCGATTGGGGCAACCCTGTACCGGTACCCAGCCAACAGTTTACCAAGCTAAGTGACACCAAGTATGAAATAAGCATCCAGTTGAAACCCGGCCGTTATCTCTTCCTGCCCGAAAATGGCAGCTGGAGCACTAAGTATGCTTTGGAAAATGATGACCCTGGCACTAAAATGGGGGGGGCATTCGTGTTTAGGGCCAGCGGTGGGGTAGACCTATATGCGCCCGACGAAGCAGGCCGGTATAAGATTACCGTTGACTTCCAGCTGGGCATTTTTACCTTGGTAAAACTATAACCACTAAAATGATTTAGTTATGAAATCGATCAAAAATAAACTTATCGCCTTGGTGGCTGTAGCCGGACTGGCATTTGCAGCCTGCGAAAAGGCAGCCGACTTGCCTTACTACAACGATGGCTCTGCAGTAACGGCCACCAGTTCGTCGGCCACCTTTACTCCTGTGCCAGCCGATAGCACAAAGGATATGCTCACCTTTTCTTGGACGAGCCCCAACTACGCTACCGATAGCAGCCGCTACAAGTATGTGGTACAAATAGACTCTGCAAGCCGCAATTTTAGCAAGGCCGTTACCCGCGAGGTAACCAAGGTGCAAAGCATGACCTTCAAAGGCAAGGAATTTAACGACATCCTACTCAGCCTGGGCTTCCAGTTCAACAAAGCTGCAGATGTGCAGGTACGTGTGGTGAGCAGCTATGCCAACAATAACGAGCAATTGCTGAGCAATGTAATGACCATACGTGCCACGCCTTACAAAACGCCCCCCAAAGTGCAGCCGCCTGCCGGCAACAAGTTGTTTATTGTAGGCGATGCTACCGACGGCGGTTGGAGCAACCCGGTGCCGGTGCCATACCAGGAATTTACCCGTATAGACTCTGTAAACTACGGCGGTATTTTTTACATGTACACCAATGCATCTTACCTGATACTGCCCGTAAATGGCAGTTGGGATGCAAAGTACTGCGTGACCAATGGTTTGCTGACAGGGCTTGAAAAGGGTGGCGAATTTGTGTACCGCACCAGCGGCGGCGATAACATTCCGGCACCCAAAAAAGAAGGCTGGTACAAGATTATGCTCAACTTCCAAACCGGTATTTTCACCGTAACCGAGTTTACACAGCAGCATGGCCTGCCGGCTAACCTGTTTATTGTGGGCGATGCTACTCCGGGCGGTTGGAACAACCCTGTACCTGTGCCGTCTCAGCAATTTACCCAGGTAAACAGCACCCGATGGGAAATAACATTGAACCTCACCGCAGCAAAGGCATACCTCTTCCTGCCGGAAAACGGCAACTGGGGCAAGAAATTTGGCGCGGTAAATGGCAGTGACCCTAACATAAAGCTGGGTGGTACATTTAAGCCCGAAGGTGATAACATGCCAAGTCCAGACGCATCCGGCAGCTATAAAATTTCAGTTGACTTTGTTAACAACAGCTACAAGCTGGTGAAACAATAAGGCGTCTTAGCATAGTTGTATATTTCTGCGGCCGGTCTTCCTTGTTGGAAGGCCGGCTGCATTTTTATGTTCGGCCCTTTTGCAAATTGCGTGGAACCATTAGCTGGTCACCGCGTATTTTTACGGTCAATTATTTATGACACATTATCTGAAATCGATGACCGGCTTTGGCCGGGCCGAGTGTAACCAAGGCGCGCTGCATGTGCTGGTGGAAATAAAATCGCTCAATGGCAAGCAGCACGACCTTAACCTGAAGCTGCCGCCGCTGCTCAAGCCCTACGAGTTTGCAATGCGAAATATGGTTAGCGCCGGCTTGGTGCGTGGCAGTATCGATTGCACCATTACGCTTAAACAACATGGCGCATCCAAACCCGTAGTCATCAATACCGACCTGCTGAAGGCTTACTACCTGAGTGTAAAAGAACTAAGCGATGAACTTGGCCTGGACAGCAGCCAGGCAATGGGTTCCTTACTGCGCCTGCCCGAAGTAGCCATTCCCGTAACCGAAGTGGTGGATGAAGCTGGTTGGTTGCTGGTAAAGCAAACACTGGAAGAAGCCATAGCCAACCTGAATGAACACCGGCACAAAGAAGGCAAAGTGTTGCATACCGACCTGGCACAGCGCATAGGAGCCATCTTGGGCTACCAGAGCATGATTGCCGAGCAGGCCCCCCTGCGCAATGTGCGCATCCGCGAAAACATCCAAAAAAAATTAGAGGAGTTGGTTAGCCCTGAGTTGATAGACCGCAATCGGCTGGAGCAGGAACTGGTATATTACATCGAGAAAATAGACATTAGCGAAGAGCTGGTGCGCCTCAAAAACCATTGCGATTATTTTTTCTCCATTTTGGAGAGTGAAGACCCCAGCCGAGGCAAAAAACTTGGGTTTGTACTGCAGGAAATAGGCCGCGAAATAAATACCGCCGGCGCCAAAGCTTACGATGCCGACATGCAGAAGCTGGTGGTGCTGATGAAAGACGAATTGGAGCGGGCCAAAGAACAGATTTTAAACGTGCTTTAATGAACAGCATGCTGCAGCAATTAATAATGCATATTAGGTGGAAGGCATGGGTGGCAGCACTATTGTTGGTTGGCCTTGCATTGGGCGGGTGCCGGCAGGTGGCCCTATACGAAATGCTGCAGAATATTCCCGGGGCAGCATGGCCTGCAACAGAAGTGCGCAAGTTTCAGTTTGAGATAACCGATACAACCCAAAGCTATTGGGTAGAACTGGTGCTACGGCATACCAACAGCTACCCCTACCGCAATATTTGGGTAAAGGTGGGGCTGGAGCTGCCGGGCGACAGTGCAAAGCAAAGCCAGTTTGACCTTGCGCTAGCCGGTTCCGACAAATGGTTGGGCACCGGTATGGGCGATATTTTCGAACGCAGGGTACGCCTGTTTGCTAAGCCTGTTAGCTTTAGTAAAGCAGGGCATGCCAGCTTTTACCTGCAGCATACTATGAGGCAAGACCCCCTGCCCGGCATCATGCAAGTGGGGTTGCGCCTGCAGCCATCAACTCAGTAACTAAATAATTAGCCCTCAAAACGAACTGCCTGTATTACACCTGCATCAGCTTTACCATGTAATATATTATGCCTTTTAAGCTTACGCATTATCCGGGCCGACTGGCAATATTGTATTGGCTGCTTTTGCTGTATGTAATTGCAGCCCTGACCTGGTGGTATATTCACCTCAACCAGCAGGTGAATACCATTATAAACCTGAGCGAAGCTGCCATAAGTCCTATCGATACCGCTTACAAGGCTAAGCTTGCCATGATTGAAGATTATAAACGCCGCAAAAAGAGCCAATACAACGGAGAGGGTATCATTTTTTTGGCTGTAATACTGGTAGGCGCCATGTATGTATTGTGGGCTACGGTAAGGCAGGGGCGCCTTAGTCGCATGCAGTCCAACTTTATGATGGCTGTAACCCACGAACTGAAAACACCTATTGCCATTGCACGGCTGAACCTGGAAACCCTGCGCAAGCGCCGCCTGGACGAAAACACCCACAACAAACTGCTGGATACCACCCTGCACGAAACCGACAGGCTCAACGAACTGTGCAACAACATACTGATGAGCAGCCGCCTGGAAAGTAGCAGCCGGGGCGCAGTATTTCAGCCGGTGAGCCTAAATCAAGTTTGCCGGCAGTGCCAAAAGCAAGTAGCAAATCGCTATCCATCGCATCGTATTTTACTGCAGGCAGCCAACAATGAACTGATGGCCCCGGGCGAGGAGGTGATGCTTACACTGATGATCAGCAATTTGCTGGAGAATGCGGTGAAGTATTCGCCACAAGGCGAAGAGGTGGTTCTAAACCTGGTACAGCAAGGAAAAGATGCTCTAATATCGGTTGCCGACAAAGGCCCTGGGGTGCCCGAAGATGAAAAGGAAAGAATATTCGATAAATTTTACCGCACCGGCAACGAAAATACCCGCACTACCAAAGGCACTGGCCTTGGTTTGTACTTGTGCCGGCAAATTGCCCGGTATCATAAGGGCCAAATATTGGTGAAAGACAATATTCCTGCCGGTAGCATTTTTACAGTATCACTACCTCTGGCTTAAACCCAATTTTGAAATAGAACGGTAAATACAGATTGCATGCAAAAACCGAATATTCTGCTTGTAGAAGACGAAGAAAACATGCACTGCATATTGCGCATGAACCTTGAAATGGAAGGTTACCAGGTAGAATCTGCTTACGATGGCATTGCCGCATTAAAAAAACTGCAGTCGGAATTTTTTGACCTGGTAGTGCTGGATATTATGCTGCCGGGTACCGATGGTATTTCGGTATTGGAAACCATGCGGTTGGGGCACAACGAAAGCCCGGTATTGATACTAAGTGCAAAGGATACACCTGCCGACCGGATTAAAGGCCTTAAGCTGGGAGCCGACGATTACATGGTAAAGCCCTTTGAGCTGGAAGAATTGCTGCTGCGTGTATCGAAACTGCTGGCCAAATCAAAAAAATGGGAACGTACGGCAGGCACCGATGTGTTTAGCTTTGGAGGCCACACCGTTGATTTTAAAGCGCAAACGGCCAGCCTGAAAAACGGCCAAAATATTGAGCTGAGCAAAAAGGAAGCCGCACTGCTCAAGTTGCTTACCGACCATCCAAACGAAGTGGTTACCCGAGAAAAGATATTGCAAACCGTATGGGGGTACAATGTTTATCCCACAACGCGCACCATCGATAATTTCATCCTCAACTTTCGCAAGTATTTCGAGGCCGACTCGCGGCATCCGCTGCACTTTCACAGTGTGCGCGGGCTGGGTTATCGTTTTACGCCTTAAGCCTGTAATTAGCCGTTTCCGCTGCGCCTGTCGAGCCGGGTAAGTGCCTGCCGCACCTGCTGCTGCAAGTGGATTGCATGATCCGATGCCGCAAACGGATTAAACAAAAACATGTTTAGTTGTTCCAGCGCCAAGGCAATGGTTTGTACATCAGAGGGGTTCATACCACGCTGAACAAGTTGGGCGCTTATGCCTTGTACAGAAGTTTCTTTGATACCCCAAAAATTGTGGAGATAGCCCAGTATTCGTTGCCTTGCCGCGGTGCAGTATGGCTGCGGTGCATTAGGGTCAAAAGGCGGCAGGGAAATTTCTGAAGTCACCTTTTCATTTGGCTGCATGCCCGCTGCGTTGCCGCCAGGTGCCTGCATGCTGTTTTGCATAAACAAAGGCTGCGCAGCAAGTTTGTCTTCCCATTTTTGAATGGCCAACTCGCGCCGGCGCCTGCGGGTACGCATCAGCAAAATGGTGAGCAGGGCCAGGGCTGCCAACGGAAATACGATGGTAACAAAATCAGTAAAAATGTCTGTTGCTTCCAGTTGATTGGGGTCGACCGGGGCTAAACGCTGCACGAGTGTGCCTTCTTTATACCTGTTTTCTACCACCAGTTCCAACGGTTGCGAGGTGGCTGTTTTATATGCTTTTTGCCAGGGGTCGAAATACTGGATGACCAGCGGTGGTATGGAAAAATTGCCAGGCTGATTGCTGGCGAATGCTACACTGTAGGTGCGGGTGCCGCTGATAGGTATTGATTGTGAGTCTATCCTTTCTGATTCGGTTGGCACAAATGATTCAATGCCAGTTGGCCAGTCCACCTTTGGCATTACAACCATGGCCCAATGGCCTGCGCCGGAAACCTCCACAATCAGCTTGCCAGCCTGTTTACGGGCTATTCTGTTTTGTTCCAGCCTTGTCTTTATTTCAAACCTGCCTACCAGGCCTTTATAGCCGGCTGGGCGCCCTTGGGCAGGCAACTCGGTTACTTCTACCTGTACAGGCTCGCTCTTAACCGTATATGGTACACTCGCATATCTGTCTTGCGAATAGGCGTCGGACTCTCCTGCGCTCGGTATTTTTCTAAACTGTACCGTAGCATCTATTTCTACTGGGGTTAGGCTTTGAGTGCCGCTTTGCAATGGGTACAATTGCACACGGCGTACCAGGTATACCCGGTACACTTTGCCATTCATGCGTGCCAGGGTGTATTCCTGTGCTTGTGCATCGGCAAGGTCCACAGCGGCAAACCCGTTGAATGATGGACGCCGGGTAACGGAGGCATTTAGGCTTACCCGCGAAAACAACAGGTAATCGGCAACCAAAGGCTCGCCCACGTAGCAAGAGGTTTTGCTCACATTTACCTTAAGGAAAAGATTGTCGGCTATTTTTCTGCTGGCATCTTCACCTGGTTTCAACAAAAAGGCATCATAGCTTTCTTCCAATCCGGGTTTAGGCAATCCCTGCCCTGTATTGCTTTGACCCATACCTCCATAGCCTGGTGCAGTTCCGCCTACATCTATGCTCAATGGTGAGCTACTGAGTTCTTTGCCATTGGTTTTTATGCGCCCACCCGGCACAATAAGCATGCCGATGCTAAGGGGCTTTAACACAAACTGGTAGGCTATACGGCTGCTGCGTTGCCCGTTGATGGTAAGGCTGCTGGTGGCAAGGTTAGGACCGCTTACAATTTGCCAACCTTTAAATTCGGGTTGAAAAAATTCGTCAATTTCAGCATCGGTAAGTTCATAGCTCACCTCTAATAGCTCGCCTTTGGCAATTTGCGTGCCCGATGCCCGGGTGGTAAACGATGGTTGGGCCACCACGGCTATAGTAAAAAGGCAGCCCCATACAATAAGCAAGTGTAAGCGAATATGTTTTAGAAGTGTAAGCTGCATACAGACAGGGTGGAAAAATACCCTAAATGCATCAAATGACACGGCATTGACGAAGCTTTGCCACAATGCCTTCACGAAAATGTAACATCTTGCGGGCGCAGTGCATATCCACATGCCAAATGCTTTGTTTATAACGAGGTTTCCTGGCGTGGATGAGAGCCCGCTAATTTCACGCAGCTTAAAACATCCAGAATTGCATGGTTATTCCTTCCCTGTCAGAGTTTGTTGAACCGGTAAATGTGCACCGCCTGTCGGACGACGAAGGCTATTTGCCTGGTCAAATTGGACAAATACTATTGGAAAAAAACGATATTGATGCAGCCCACCTGGTAATAATTGGCTGCGATGAATGGCGTGGTACCGGGGCCAGGCGAACTACACAGGGCGCCAATATGGTGCGCAGCCAGCTATATAATTTGTACCACTGGCATACCGATTTGGTGCTGGCCGATGTGGGAAATGTATTTCCCGGCATGAGCCTCAACGATTCGTATGCAGCCCTTAAGCTGGTGGTGCACGAACTGCTGAAGGCTGGCAAGCGGGTGTTGGTAATAGGGGGTAGCCACGACAATACGGTACCGTTGTATCATGCCTTTGCCGGCAGAAAAATGCTTATAGAAGCTACCATTATTGATGCCCTGCTGGATTTGGAACGCGACAACCCCCAATACAGCCGCCGCTTTTTGCTCGACATGCTTACCACCGAGCCTAACTATCTCAAACATTTTAGCCTGGTGGGCTTTCAAAGCTATTTTGCCTTTCCCAGCTTGCTCGAAACAATTGACAAACTGCGCTTTGACTGCTACCGGGTGGGGCGTGTGCAGGAGCGTATTGAGGAAGTGGAGCCCGCCATCAGGGGCAGCCAGTTACTTTCGTTCGACCTGTGTGCCATGGCCCATGCCTATGCACCGGCCACCACGCTAAGCCCCAACGGGTTTACCGGGCAAGATGCCTGTAAACTAATGCAGTATGCCGGCATGAGCAAAGAATTGAAGGTAACAGGACTGTTTGGCTTTGACGGCAACGATGCTACCGGCCTCACTGCCATGCAATTGGCCCAAATGATTTGGTACTTTATGGATGGCATGCAAAAAGCCAACCACGAAACAAGCCTCGACGACCGCTCGGGCTTTAACGAATTCCATACCCTGTGCGCCGAAGTGGACACCCTCTTTCTTCAAAGCCGTAATACCGGGCGCTGGTGGATGCAATTGCCCGATGAATCGTTCATTCCCTGCGCGTATAGCGACTACCTGGCGGCCAGCAACAACGACCTGCCGGAGCGATGGCTGAGGGTGCAGGAGCGAAACTGAGGTAGAAGGCATTTATTGCGCGGTCTCTTTTTACGCAAATAAGCTGCATTACGTGGCTTGACAGGCCTATTTTAGTGGCCTGTTATGCATTTGCCACCGCTTATTGTTGATTTGGCCTTTATACTGGCAATTGCCGGCGTTACCACCTTTTTATTTCGCTGGCTACGGCAGCCTGTGGTGCTGGGCTATATACTGGCCGGGTTGCTGGTGGGGCCAAATGTGCCGCTGGTACCCACCGTTACCGAAATAGAAGGTGTAAGGATTTGGGGCGAAATAGGGGTTATTTTTCTGCTGTTTAGTATGGGGCTGGAGTTTGGTTTTCGCAAGCTAACCCAGGTGGGCGGCGCCGCTGCTATTAATGGACTGTTCGAAATAAGTATGATGCTGCTGGTGGGCTTTTCGGCAGGACGCCTGCTGGGCTGGCCACTTACCGACTCTCTTTTTCTGGCAGGCATTATGGCTATTTCTTCCACCACCATCATTTTTCGCGCTTTCGATGAGTTGGGCCTCAAAACCATGCAGTTTACCAACTTGGTACTGGGCGTACTCATTATTGAAGACCTGTTGGCTGTGTTGCTTATGGTGTTACTCAGTACATTATCGGTAAGTATGGAAAGTGCCAATGCCGGTCTTTTGCTAGCTGTTGTAAAGCCGCTGTTTTTTGTGGTGCTGTGGTTTTTGATGGGCATCTTTCTGGTACCAACATTATTTAGGTTGCTAGCCAAGTGGCTCACTCCCGAAACGATGCTTATTGCTTCGCTCGGTTTGTGCTTTGGTATGGTGGTTTTTGCCAATAAGGTTGGTTTTTCGGCTGCCTTGGGGGCCTTTGTAATGGGTTCTATTTTTAGTGAAACGGTGTATGCGGAAAAAATAGAACACCTTGTGGAACCGGTGAAGCACTTGTTTGGCGCCATCTTTTTTGTATCGGTAGGCATGCTCATAAATCCTGCCATACTTTACCAATACGCGGCCCCTATTGCCCTCATTACCGTATTGGTTATTTTGGGTAAACTGCTTTTTGTAACGGCGGGTGCAGTATTAGCCGGTAAGCCCCTTAACCTGGCCACACAAGCCGGCGCCAGCATGACACAGATTGGTGAATTTTCGTTTATCATAGCTGCCTTGGGTAATAGCCTGGGTGTTACAGGCAATTACCTGTACCCGGTAGCTGTAGGGGTATCGGTTATTACCACCTTTCTTACCCCGTATTCTATTAAGTTGGCCGGGCCTTACGAAGCGCTGCTGCAAAAGGTACTGCCAGCATCGTGGCTGGCTTTTATTGATAATTACAGTAGCGGCGCCCAAATCATTAAAGGCGAAGGGCATTGGCAGCGCTTTCTGAAGGCTTATTTGCAAACATTGATAATCAACACGGTTATTGTAGTTTCCATCATATTATTGTGCCTTTACTTCCTCAGTCCGTTGTTTCAAACCTGGTTTCAGCATCACTTGCTCGCCTCTTCATTAAGTGTATTGGTATCGCTGGCTGCAATGGCGCCATTTTTATGGGCGCTTATGGCAAGGCCTATACAGGGCAATGCTTACAGGGCGTTATGGCTGGATAGTAAGTACAACCGTGGCCCGTTGGTAATGCTGGAGGTAACCCGCAACCTGCTGGCAGTAGGGTTGGTGGGCATTTTGCTAGCCTTGTATTTTTCGCCGCTTGTAAGTTTAGTTGGGGTTTTTATTATAACAGCGGTGGTTTGGTTCGTTTTTCGCAGTAGGCTTCAACATTTTTATCAGCGTATCGAAAGCAGGTTTTTGAGTAATCTGGACGAGAAACAGACTGCTAAATTGGATAAGCGGCCGCGGTTAACGCCTTGGGATGCCCATATAACTGGTATCCATTTGTCGCCCCAATGCAGTCTCATTGGTAAACCTCTGGAAGAAATCGCACTGCGCGAACGTTTTGGTGTAAACATTGCCTACATAGAAAGGGGCAACCGGGTCATTTATGCTCCATCGCGTTACGAAATGCTTTTTCCTGGCGATGAAATAGGTGTGTTGGGTACCGATGAACAGCTTAAGCAACTGTCTGCCGCGTTGGAGTCGCCGGCCGATAATAACAAGATAGCCGAGCCCGATCTGAGCCATATTACATTGGAAAAAATTATTGTGGATGCGCACAATGGCCTTACCGGAAAAACCATTCGCGAATCGGGCATACGGGAGTTTACCAACGGATTGGTAGTGGGTATTGAACGCAGCGGCGAGCGCATGCTCAATCCTGCATCCAACACGGTATTTGAATGGGATGATGTGATCTGGATTGTGGGCGACAGGCGAAAAATTGACGAACTTGCTCACCAGGGGGGTGAAAATAAGTTAGCCTATTACTTTGCGGACTACCTCAATCTGTTCCTTACTACCCATTACAATAAGCCTTTCGCCATTTAGTAGTATATAGTCAGGTTGAGGATTGCGGCGGTATTTGCCATCGTTTTGTTTAATGCCCAGCACCGTGCAACCTGTGGTGTGCCAAAGGTTCAGTTCGCCCAAATTAAAGTTGTCTGTGGCTTCCACTTCGGTAATCTGGAAGCGTTCGTTGTGTTGGGTACTTAGCATGCTTATAAATTCCTGCACATCGGGTATAAGTACCAGGGTGGCCATGTGGCCTCCACCCAGTTTGTCGGGCATTATTACATTGTTGGCGCCGGCTATTTTTAGCTTTTTAATAGAGTGGTCGTCGCTGGCGCGGCTTATGATGGTGAGACCGGGATTTAACTGACGGGCCGTAAGTACTACAAACAGGTTGTCGGCATCGTTTGGTAAGGCGCTTATAAGGGCTTTAGCTTTTTTTATTCCGGCCTCAATGAGTATTTCGTCTTTGGTAGCATCGCCCGATAATAACAGGTCTACTTCACCTCCTGCATCCTCAAGATTGCTTTCCCGTTGTTCTATTACAACGTAGGGTATATGGTTTTGGCGAAGTACTTCGCAAGCCTGACGACCGTTGCGCCCGTAGCCGCAAACGATAACATGGTCTTCCATTCGGTTGAGTTTTAGTATGAGCTGAAATTGCTGGTATTGCCGGCGCCATTCGCCATCTATGATAATGTGGGTAAGCAGCGATATATAATAGGCTACCAGGCCAAGACTTGATATAATGAGGAAAATGGTAAATAATTTGCCGGCAGCATCTAGAGGTACAACCTCGCCGAAACCAACAGTGCCTACTGTTATCACCGTCATGTACAGGGCATCTAACAGTGAATAATCGCCAATGATAATATAGCCAACAGTGCCAACCAGAGTTAGGCCGGTTAGCAGCATAATAGGCTTTAACAGGCTTCCGTAAAGCATCCACCGCGACCGGCGCCTGAGTTGTGTGGCAGAAAGCATTTCTTTTTGTTAGCTTGGCATGATTAAAAGTAACGGTTGCTATGAAACGAATCTATGATATCGGGCAGTTATTCTTTCTTTCGCTTTTTCTTATGGCTTGCAGCATGCAAAAGAAGAGCACCAGGCAGCCAGATGATTTTTTGGGGAACTTGTTGGCCGACAGTTCGCTGCAAATGGCGCATGCCGGGGTGATGGTAGCCGATGCCGAAACGAGCACCGTATTGCACCAGCACCAGGCTCACAAACTTTTTGTACCTGCCAGCAATACCAAACTTTGGAGCCTGTACGCCGGACTAAAATACCTGGGCGACAGCCTGGTGGGCTTAAGATATCGCGAAACAGGTGATACATTGTATGCTTTGCCTGCCGGAGATCCAACTTTGCTTCACACCGACTACAAAAACCATCCCGTATACGAATTCCTGAAAGCGCAGACAAGGCATGTGCTTATATCAACCGCAACCTGGAAAAGCCGGCACCTGGGCAATGGCTGGGCATGGAACGATTATAACGCCACCTACATGGCCGAGCGCAGCGCCATGCCCGTGTATGGCAATGTAATGAAAGTGCGCTTTGAAGCCACAAAAGCTGGGGTTGCTACGGGCAAAGGCGACTCTATGAATCTTGTATTGAAAACGCTGCCTGCCAGGTTGCTGCCTGCAGAGGGCAATCGGTTTGTGCATGACTCAGGTATTTCGCGGCCTGTGCTTACCCGTGCACAGGCTAATAACCAGTTCGAAATACGCTACAACCAGCGCGCCAACTTCTTCGTAGGCGATGTTCCCGTGGCTACCCATGGCATACACACCGCCCTGCAAATGCTTGGCCTACAGTCAGTGTCAGAAACTGAAAGGCCACCTGGCCGTTATGGCAAGCCATTTACCACCCTTTACTCGCAGCCTACCGATAGTATGCTGGCTCCTATGATGCATCGCAGCGACAACTTTTTTGCAGAGCAAACCCTTCTGATGGCATCTAACGAATACCTGGGCTACATGAACGAACGCGCCATGATTGACACCATGCTCAAAACCACCCTGGTCGGCTTGCCCGATAAGCCCGTATGGGCCGATGGCAGCGGCCTCAGCCGCTACAACCTGTTTTCACCTGCCGATTATGTGTGGCTGCTGCGCAAAATGAAAACTGAATTTTCCTGGCAACGAATTACAGCAATTTTACCCACGGGCAACGAAGGCACGCTTGCTGGTTTGTACAAAGGATTGGAAGGAAAAATTTTTGGCAAAACGGGCACTCTGCAGGGCGTAGTGGCACTTAGTGGTTACCTGCAAGCCAAAAGCGGCAGGCAACTGGTGTTTTCTGTGTTGGTCAATAATCATAATACATCTGCCTCGGCAGTACGCAAAGCCGTAGAACGATATCTGATGCAGGTGTACAACGCTCATTAGCCAGCTCAACGTGCATGGCTTGACGTGATTATATTATCATTTGCGAAGCGAAGCATAAATAGCTTCCTGTATCCTCGGCCTTATATTCAAGGTGCTGAGTTTGGTATTGTCGCCGCCATAGGGGTGAACGCGATTGCTTAGGAAAATATAAATGAGTTCCTCTTTGGGGTCTACCCACACACAGGTGCCTGTGTAGCCTGTATGGCCAAAGGTGTGATGCGACACACTCTTGCTTGGGTAGGCCCTATCCACCGGGCGACGGTCATTGTCCTTATAGGGCTTGTCGAAGCCGAGGCCGCGATGGCTGATTGGGGTTTGATAACTGGTAAACCAATCAATGGTTTCCTTTTTCAAATAGCGCTTGCCGTTGTATTCTCCACCGTTTAGCAGCATTTGGTACAATTTGGCAAGATCATTGGCATTACTAAACAGGCCTGCATGACCGGCCACATTGCCAAACATGGCGGCGCCAGGGTCGTGGGTGTAGCCCCACAGCAGGCCCTGCCTGAACTGTTTCTCTTTTTCGGTAGGGGCTATCTGGCTATTGCTGAAATGTTCGTACGGCCTGAAACCAGTGGTAGCCATACCCAAGGGTTTATAAAAAGCATCCTGCGCATATTGGTGCAGCCCTTTCCCGGTAATTGCCTCTACTACATTGCCTAAAATAATGAAGTCATTGTCGCTATACACCAACTTAAGTTCCTTCGTATTGACCGTACTGCTTATAATGCGGCTGCGCATGGTATCCTGCCAGTCAGGCCGCATAAATAGGGCATCAGTTACATCTACCAGGTAAGGCGGCTTTTTGTACTTCGTAAAAATGGCAGAAGAGGGTGTGCCTGTAGCATCAAGTGTTTCGCGGTAAAAAGGTATAAAAGATACCAGGCCTGCCTGGTGCAGCAGCAGGTTCTCAATGGTAATGGCCTCTTTGTCTGTACCGCGCAGCCAGGGCACATAGTCACTTGCTTTCTTTTTCAGGTCAAGCTTACCCTCTTCGTATAATTTCATTGCGGCAACCGTGGTAGCCGAAATTTTGGTTACCGAGGCCAGGTCAAAAATGGTTCGTGGCGTCATGGGTATGGCCTTGTCATAACTGTAGTGGCCGTATGCCTTTTGAAAAACCAGCTTGCCTTTGCGCAGCACCGTAACCACGCATCCCGGAAATGCACCTTTGCTAATGCCTTCTGCAGCAATGGTGTCTATGGCTTCCAATGCCTCGGGCTTCATGCCTAAGGTGCGGGGCTGCGCCACTGCCAGGCCTCCCACATCACTAAGCCCGCTGCCGTATGTATAAGGTCCCACCGTTACGGGCAAAGTGCCCACTGCCTTAAAGCGGGCCAACAACCAGTCGTAAGCCACGGCTTGAAACACACTGTCGTCTTCGTAGCACACCGTAAGTGTGCTAAACGATTGCTCCGCCACATTAAGCAATGCATAAGGGTTGCCAAAGATCAGTAAACTGCTTTGCGGCTTTTCCCCTAATTTGTTCACGAAGGCTGCTGCGTCGGCCCCCAGGCCAAAATTGTTGGCTGGTCCGCGTCCTAGGTTGTGCAGTCCTACCACCAGTCTTTTATGTCTTCCTGCATTTATGCGCTTCCAAAGCGAGTCGGCCGAAGATGCCGTTGCGTTTAGTGGCAAGTAGTAAGTAGTTACACCCTGCTTTTTCATCAGTTTAAGCAGGTTGTTCACCGGATTGCTGCCTACCAGCACATAGGCATGGTCAGGTTTCGATTTACCTGTTTTACCAAAATGCCGCCAGGCGCTATCGCGGCGCAGCACGGTAAGTGCCTGCTCGGCTACCTCTCTTCTCAAGGTGGCCACGCTGGCGTTCAGGTCGGTGGTAAGGTTCATAACCTCCACAGGCCTGGTGCGTCCGTTTACATAGTCATACTTGGCTTCCAGCACCCGCCTGCATTTGGCATCTACCGCTTGCTGGCTAAGCCGCCCCGCTGCAATAGCTGCTTGTATGGCTTCTAACGCTAGTGCCACATCTCCCGGCAAGCAAATCATATCATTGCCCGCTATCAGGCTTTGCACCGAGGCTTCGCCTGCAGGAAAAAACTTGGCTACCCCTTTCATCTCAAGCGCATCGGTAAAAGTGAGCCCTTGGTAACCAAGTTCATTGCGCATGAGTTGGGTAATGTTATTAGGCGATAAAGAGGTTGCCCTGTTGGCGGTGGTATCAATAGCGGGAATATAGAGGTGGGCCACCATCACGCTGCCTATCCCGTTTTGAAACACCTCCCTAAAAGGGTAGAGCTCAAGCGAATCGAGCTGAGTGCGGCTCTTGCCTATTACCGGCAGGTCGTAGTGGCTGTCTACACTTACATCGCCGTGGCCCGGAAAGTGTTTGGCACAGGCCATGATGCCGGCATCCTGCATGCCCTGCATAATGCGTGTGCCCATTAGGGCTACTTTATATTTGTCTTCTCCAAAACTGCGCACCCCAATTACGGGGTTAGCAGGGTTGTTATTTACATCCACCACAGGGGAAAAGTTTACGTGTATGTTCATGCGGCGACACTGATCGGCAATGGCACGGCCTATTCTATATACAAGTTCAGCGTCGGGCAGGGCGCCCATTGTAAGCTGGTAAGGAAAACTTTGTACGCCACCGAAGCGCATACCCAGGCCCCATTCGCCATCTACGGTAACCATAATGGGCGTTTTGGCCATGCCTTGTATGCGGTTGAGCAATGCAGCCTGTTGCTGAGGCATACCCTGGAAAAGGCAAACGGCGCCTACGTTAAATTTTTTAACTGCTTCATCTGTTTTGTCATCAAAAAATATCTGGTTGCCCTGCCCGTCCATGCTGCTGGTGCGGATTACCATTAATTGGGTAATCTTTTCTTCAGTACTTAGGGTGGAGAACATGCTGTCTACCCACTGCTGCTTGCGGCTCATTTGCTGCGCAAAAGAAGTGCCTGCAAAGCTGAAAATCACTACGGACAATAATGCATAATGGAGCAATCGCATAAGGCAAAACTTGTGTAGGGCAAGAGTACGAAAGAAATGCGTGCCCGCCCAACCAGTCCTGCGGCTCAGGTTAGGTTTACCAATCGTTGATCGAAACTGATTGGACGGCTACTTACCAGATTAACCTGTTTACTCTGGCTGTGCATAGGGTTTATCAGGTAGTTGTATTGCCCGGGCAGCAGTACAGATGGAACCTTTAGGGCAAGGTGTAACCCATCTGCAACAAAATCATCACCAATTTTTTTCATCCATTCAGGAGGCAGCGGAGCATTCCAGTCGAGTAGCAAAATTGATTCATCCAGGGCAACTACATCGTTGGGTATTTCTAAAGTAGCCAGGCAGTAGGGCCTCGACTGATGGAGCATGGTAACATGAGCCAAAGCCTCCAGCATGGCCAGCGAAGGGTTTTCTGCAGTGTACAAAAGCCGCGTACCTGCGCTATTCCAACGCCCTCCATATAGAAAGGAACCCTGTCCGCTCAGGTCGTTAATGTAATTACAGGCCGTAATACGATAAAGTTTCATCATGAGTAAACCCCATGCTCTATGCGACCAAGTATGGTTAAAAGAAGATCAATACCCAGAGAGGTATCCAAAAACGATTTTGGTTTTTGTAAGCCCAAGGCCCGGATATTACTGTCCATCCAGCGTTTAAATGTTTCGGCATCTCCAAATACTTCTTCACCGCGGGTATAAAGTTTGGCTATTTCCAAGGCCCTTTCGCTTTGCTCGCGGGTAAGCTTATCGTCGGCTCCATATCTGCGCAGCGTTCGGTCGGTGGTTTCTAAAAAATCGGCCATTTCGTGCACACTCAGCCCGGTTCGCAACATCAGGTGCTCTAGCGAGTTGCGTGTTACACCTTGCCTTATTAGGGTGATATATGCAAAATCGTTGAGTAGGTGCCGGCTGCGAAGCCCCAGGTAGCCCATCGTTTTTTCGGGCTCCAGGCCATAAACCAATCCCTCGTCTGCCAATTGTTGCGGAACGGAATTTTCAATCGACTCAAAATCGGGATATTTCTTTGGTGCTGCAGGGGGGCTAATTTGTATTTTCTTTTTCCGACCCATTTTTTTCTTTGTCCAAATTTATAGGACAAATTTCGGTTTACAAATTTTTTTCTCATTTTCTTTTTCTTTCTGGTTTACGCAGCTGGTTTGTGTGTTGCATCATTCATGTCCTACATTCGCCAACCATAAACAGGGGCTATTCTTAATTCTTTTTCAATGAAGCAGATTTTATTCTACATTTTACTTTGCATGCCTGTATTCGCTTTTTCACAGGCTAAAACAACAGCCAAGTTCGCCGGTACCATTACTGCAGATGACTTGCGCAAGCACCTGACCATTATTGCCGGCCCCGAAATGGAAGGCCGCGAAACAGCTACCGAAGGCCAACGTAAGGCTGCGGCCTACATTGAAAACTATTTCAAGAGTCTGGGATTGCAACCCGGTAATGGCGGTAGCTATCAAATGCAATACCCTGTATATCGCGATAGCATTACGGGAGCCTCTTTTGCCGTAAACGGCATGAATTTTTTGCCCAACGTAGACTTCAGTGTATCATCGTCCAACTACCCTGCCACACAGCGCTTTGGCGAAATGGTGTTTGTAAATTTCGACGATAGCCTGTGGAAGAACAACAAGGTGGACGTGAGCGGCAAACTCGTACTCTTCCGCTTCCAGGGCCTGCAGGGCCAAAGCCAAAACCGCATGGCCTTTGGCAACACGGTAGGTATTCGGGTAAACTCCCTGATGGCCAAAGGAGCTGTAGCAGCCCTGGCCATTCAGGATATCTTTCCGCTGGCCCGACCCGCCGACCCCCTGGGCAATATGACTATGGATGAAATGCCCAGCCGACAGTCTATTAACTATTTCAACATTTCGCCTGCCGCAGCAAAAGCCATTTTGGGCAGCACCGATTATGAACATGCTGTAGCAGACAAGCTTTCCTGTAAAACCATAAAAGCCAAAGTGGAAATGCAGTATGCCGAAACGCAGGCCAAATTGAGCAGCAGCAATGTGCTTGGCCTGCTGGAAGGCACCGACAAAAAGGATGAGTATCTTGTAATTACCGGACATTACGACCACCTGGGCAAGCGCGATACGGTGATTTACTACGGCGCCGATGACGATGGCAGCGGCACCGTAAGCGTGCTTGAGTTGGCAGAGGCTTTTGTAAAGGCCAAAGCCGCCGGCAAGGGCCCGCGCCGCAGCATCCTTTTCATGACCGTAAGTGGCGAGGAGAAAGGCCTGTGGGGCAGCGGTTATTACGCGGCAAATCCGGCATTCCCACTCAAGAAAACCACAGCCAACCTCAATATCGATATGGTTGGCCGAATAGACAGCCTGTTTGGAAAAACCGATACTACAAACTATGTATATGTGGTAGGTACCGACAAACTTAGCAGTGAGCTAAACCCTATTACGCTGGAGGCGAACAAGCAAACAAAGCTGCACCTGAGCTACAAGTACGACGATCCCAAAGACCAGCAGCGCATCTACTTCCGCAGCGACCACTACAACTTTGCCAAAAATGGCGTGCCCATCATCTTCTATTTCGATGGCCTGCACAACGATTATCACCGGCCTACCGATACGGTAGATAAAATTGAGTTTGACCTGATGGCCAGGCGCGCCCAGCTGGTATTTTTTACAGCCTGGGATATTGCCAATCGGCCCGAAATGCTTAAGCGCGACATACCGTTGCCGGCATCGGCATTAAGTAGGTAAAAACAGCCTGTAGTCAATCCGGTCCCCCTTGTCTTAAGATTTGCATAAGCAGCAGGGAATTCCATTTGTGCGGCATTCGCCGGCAGCTCCCGCTTCAGCTGCAGTCCGGGCTTTCTGTAGTAGCGTCGCCATCGGCATTGCTGCATGTCATCAACAGTTGACTCTATGGCGCCGGCTACTACTGCCAATCCCGCTGCCCTTTGGCATTCGTGCATTTGTGTACAGGGGGGCATATTACACCCCCGCAATCCGTTCTTTGTACGCAGCCAGTGCTTCGTCCAGCCGCTGTCTTGCAGTGGTGTCGCCAGGTACATTGTGGCTTGGGTGTATGTGCAGTTTCACCCCGCGTTCGGCCAGTATTTCGCCCACCGTTATCACCGTAAGCCATACCGTAGTTACAAAGGCCATGGTGCTTACCGGGCCCAGTTTGTCTGCATGGTTCTTCAGTGGCACGGTGGCATCTTCTATCGGGGCACAGGTATCCACCACAATGTCGGCAATGTCGAAAATGGTTTTGCCGCTGCTGTGGCGTGTTTGCTTGCCTGCCGCAGCGGCAGCCGAACCGTAGGCGATCACCTGCATGCCTTTCCTTTTGGCTTCAAGCGCCACGTCTATGTTCACATTGTTGATGCCGCTATGACTGAAAAGCCACATGGTATCTCGTGGGTCAAAATTGTAGCCCTTCATAATCTCCACGCCGTAGCCTTCCACCCGCTCCAGGAATACAAACTGATGCACGCCCATTTCGCCGGTTATGCGTGTAAAAAAGGTGAGGGGCAGCTCCACCATAGGATGAAAGCCCACAAAACCACCAATGCGGGGGTACATTTCTTCCACCGGTATGGTGGCATGGCCGCAGCCAAAAGTGTGTACCCAGCGGCCGCAGGCAATGCTGTCGGCCATAACGGTGGCGGCTTGGCGTATGTTGTCGAGCTGGGTCTCCTCAATGCGGTCCATCACGCCGCGGGCATTGCTCAGCCATTGTAGTGCAAGCATATTGTTGTAGTGTTTATTGGTTGTTTGTGTTCTTATGTCTCTTGAAAATCAACAGGCAAAGCACCAACATAGTCACACACAAGGCAAGGCATACGGCGGTGAGGTACTGTGGACCGTAATACTGTGATACCAGGCCCATCAGGTAGTTTATCAGCATATTGCCCGCCAGGGCCACCACCAGCACGGTGCTAAAGGCTGTGCCGCTGATGGCTACATAGCGGGCGCCAAGCAGCCCAAGCATAATGGGGAAGCCGCCTGCCAGGCCGGCACCCAGCAACACCATGCCTGCCATAGCGCTTACGATGCCGCCGCCAAACGCGAGCAGGAGTATACCCGCGGGCAGCATGCCCAGGCATACCCACATCAGCCTTGTTTGGGAAATGTGCCGCAGCGCGGTGCCCATCAGCAGGCGCATGGCTGCCATTCCTGCCATATGCATGCTCAGGGCATACAGGGCCTGCTGCTCGTTCAGCGGGCCCAGCTCGTGAAAGTATGTAGTAGTCCAGTTGCTGATAAGCGATTCAAAACTGCTTTGGCACAGCAAAAAGAATGCGGTGAGCACCAGTGTGGCCTCCAGCAGGCG
>Ga0209594_1000393_pt1 | contig 27687 bp, 25 predicted proteins | sample AshMeaCrysSpring_FD_184126 | JGI IMG/M metagenome (GOLD analysis project Ga0209594, IMG submission 184126) | Groundwater microbial communities from Big Spring, Nevada to study Microbial Dark Matter (Phase II) - Ash Meadows Crystal Spring... | ecosystem: Environmental > Aquatic > Deep subsurface... | reverse complement strand
GCCACGAAGCTGATGGCGAAGAAGAACGTCGGGGCGGTGATGGTGGTCGCGGAAAAGCGGCTCGTCGGCATCTTCACCGAGCGCGACGCCGTGTTCCGCGTCCTCGCGAAGGGGCGCGACCCCAAGACCACCCGGCTCTCGGAGGTGATGACGGCCTCGCCCCGCACCGTGCGGCCGGAAGAGTCCCTCGGGCACGCACTCCTCCAAATGCACGAGGGCGGGTTCCGCCACATGCCCGTGGTCGAGGAGGGCGTGCCCGTCGGAATGGTGTCGGCGCGCAGCGCCCTCGACCCCGATCTCGAGGAGTTCGTCTCCGAGGCGCGGCGGCGGATCGGCTTCCGGCAGCCTACGTCCCCGGCGAAATGATCCGGCTCGGCAGCGACTGGATCCGCGCCAGGAGCTTGGCGCCGAGGGCGGACTCCTTGGCCTTCGCGCCCCCGGCGGCCTTCTGGCTGCGGGCAAGCGCAGGGTCCTGCGCGAACGCCCGGTAGCGGGCGAGGGCCGCCTCGACGTGCGCGCGAAGCTGGCGCACCTGGATCGGCTTGTTCAGGAAGCGGAAGATCTGCGCCTGGTTGATGAGTTCGATCACCAGTTCGGAATCCGACGATTCCGTGACCAGGATGGCGAGGATTTCCGGGCGGCGGGCCTTCAGGTGCTCGAAGAGCGAGACGAGCGGATCCTGCCCCGCCGACAGGTCGGCGACGATGAGTGCGACCTCCTCCGCCTCGAGCGTCCGGACCGCCTCCTCGGCCGTGCCCACCAGGCGAACGGGGGCCACGCCCGCCAGGATCGACTTGAGCCCGTCGGCAAGCGAGGGGCCCGTGTCGACGACGACGACCGCGGCATCCATCTTCTCGACGGCGGTTTCCTTGCCCGGTCGCGCGGCGGCGAGGTCCAGGGCTATCGCGGCGGCGTCGGCGAGGGTCGCCTGCATCTCGTCGTTGTCCCAGGGCTTCTTCACGAAGCGGAACACCTCCCCGTCGTTGATGGAGCCGACGATCGCCGCCAGGTCGGAATACCCGGTGAGCAGCAGGCGTACCGACGCGGGGGAGAGGTCCTTCACCTGGCGCAGGAGCTCCACGCCGGTCATCCCCGGCATGCGCTGGTCGCTCACCACGACGTGGATGCCGAAGCGCCGCACGAATTCGAGCGCCTGCGCGCCGTTGTCGGCCGTGAAGACGTGATAGCGGCTGCGGAAGAGGGCGCGCAGCGCGTTCAGGATGCGCTCCTCGTCGTCGACGAACAGGACGCGGGCCTTGCCGGCGGCCGCCACCCCCGAGAAGGTCGCCTCCGCCGCCGGGGACGCCGGCGCCTCCGCGCCCTCGGCCGGCCGGGCGCCGGCCAGCAGGCGGGCCTTCTCGAGCAGGCCGGTGACCGGCGACGTCGAGCCGCCCGTGAGCGCGGCCGGATCGACGTCCAGCGTCTCGCCCAGGCGCTTCTCGAGGGCGGCCTTCAGCGCCTCGGCGAACTCGCGCGGGCTCGCGAAGCGGTCCCCGGGGTTCTTCGCCATCGCCCTTTGCACGACCCGGTCGATGTCGGGCGTGACGTCGGGATTGAGCGTCGAGGGGTCGGCGGGGCGGTCGTTCATGACCTGCCGCAGGATGTCGATGCTGTTTCCCTTGAACGGCCGCGCGCCGACCAGCAGCTCGAAGAGCAGCACGCCGACCTGGTAGAGGTCCGTCTTGGGGGTCGCCACCTCGCCGCCGAACTGCTCAGGGGCCATGTAATGGGGCGTGCCGACGATGTCGCCGATCACCGTAAGCGTGGAGGTCTCGAGGCGCGCCACCCCGAAGTCGGTGATCTTGATGCCGCCGTCGTCGCAGACCAGGATGTTGTCCGGCTTGAGGTCGCGGTGGATCACGCCCTGCGCGTGGCAGTACGCCAGGCCCTCCAGCACCTGCAGGATGAGGGACCAGATCTCCTTGAAGCCGTGGCGCTTGCCTTCGCGCAGCAGCGCCGAGAGCGACTTGCCGATCACGAGCTCCATCACGATGCAGGCGACCTCGCCCGTGTCGATGAAGTCGTAGATGCCGGCGATCTTCGGGTGGGACAGGCGCCCGACCGCCTCGGCCTCCTGGCGGAAGCGGCTGATGATGTAGTCGAGCTCGGCCGGGTCCTTCGACTCCCGGGAGATCACCTTCAGGGCGACCGGGCGCTTGATGGCGGGATCGAAGCCCCGGTAGACCGTTCCCATGGCGCCCTTGCCCAGGACCTCCTGGACCACGTACTTGCCGATCTTTTCCGGTATCGGGGCGTTCACGCGGGGGTGGCGTCGGGTTCGTCTGGGGGGCGCAGGGGCAGCACCACGGTAAACGTCGTTCCCTGCCCCACCTCCGATTGTACGTCTATGCGGCCGCCGTGCTGCGAAACAATCTTGTAGGAGACCGAAAGCCCGAGGCCGGTGCCCTTGCCGATCTCCTTGGTGGTGAAGAACGGGTCGAAGATCCGCGGGAGCACTTCCGGCGGGATCCCCTTGCCGTTGTCCGCCACCTCGACCGCGATCGCATCCTCGCCCTCTCGGCGGGTGGTCACGGTGATGCGCCGTTGCGGCTTGTCGAGCGCCTGGGCGGCGTTGCTCACGAGGTTGAGCAGCACCTGGTTCACCTGGGAGGGCGAGCAGGTGATGGGCGGGATGTCGCCCAGGCGGCGTTCCACTTCGATGTCCTTGAGCTGCGACCGGGCGATGAGGAGGGTGGCCGCGACACCCTCGTTCACGTCGAAGCGCGCGACCTTGCTGCGGTCGAGGCGCGAGAAGTTGCGCAGGTTCACCACGAGCTCGGAAATCTGCTCGATGCCATGCAGGCCGTCCCCGGAGAGGGCCTCCAGGTCCCGCAGCACCTCGTGCTCGCGAAGCTGCGCGAGCCCCGCGCTGGCGGACTCGAAGGATTCCTGCAGCGCCGCGGCCGCCGTGTCGGGCGCCTGCAGGAGGTGCACGAGGCGCTCGGCGCGGGCGATCGCGTCCTCGAGTTCCGGGAGGCGGTCGCGCACGGTGGCCACGCTGTTCTTCACGTAGGCGAGCGGCGTGTTGATCTCGTGGGCGACCCCCGCGACCATCTGGCCCAGCGACGACATCTTCTCGCTCTGCACCAGCTGGGCCTCGCTCTCCTTGAGGTTCGCCAGGGCCTGGGTCAGTTCCCGCGTACGCTCGGCGACGCGCCGCTCCAGCCCCTCGTTGGCTTCCCGCAGCGCCAACTGGGTGGCGAGCACGCGGGCGACCAGCCACCCCACCCCGACGAGGAGCGCCGCCGCGTAGAAGATCAGGTAGACGCGCCAGCGCTCCTTGTCGTCGAGGGCGGACTGGACCGACCGGGAGATGGTGCCGGAGAGCAGGTCGACCCTGGCCCCGACGGTGAGGAATGAGAACGCCTGGGCCGCCGCCTGCTCCTGGATGCGCGCGGCGAGGAATTCCCGCAGGGCCGCCTCGGTCCGGACGGCCGCGGTTCCCAGGACGGGATCGGCGGCCAGCGCCGCTTCCTTCAGCGTGGCCAGCCGGGCCTCGAAGGCGCCGTCGGGGACCCCGGGACCCAGCGCCTGGGCGGTCGCGGCGAGGCTCGTCGCCTCGCCGGCCAGCGCGGTGAACCGCTCGGCGCGGCGGGGATCCTTGAGCCTCAGCGTGCCCGCTTCCGCGGCGAGGGCGGCCGCGGCCGCCTGCGCGGCGGCCTGCGCCTCGGCGGACCGCGCGTGCCGGGCCTTCAGCGTCTCCCACGCGGCCGACTTTCCCCGCATCCCGTCGCGGATCGCGGCGAGCTCGCCGGCGATCTCCGGCCGCGGCGCAACGCCGTCGAACTGGCGGAGGATGCGGGCGAGCGCCGCCCCGCGGTCGGGCGGCGCGTCCTTCGCGGCGAGGGCCGCGGCGAGCCGCGTCGCGTCGGCGTCCCACCGCGTGTCGAGGTCCTTCAGCTCCCCCAGCAGCGCCAGCACCTCGGCATCCTTCTGGAAGTCGATGGCCTGCGTGCGCGAGTACAGGAACGCCAGCGTGCCGAGCAGGACGGCGGCGGCGAGGGCGAGAAGGGCGGTGCGCGCGGCGGGCGGGAGCGTCATGGCGGGCGGCCGCTATTCGCCGAGGTAGGCCTGGCGAACCTGCGGGTCGTGCAGCAGGGCCGGGCCCGCGCCGGAGAGCGTCACGAGGCCGCTTTCGAGCACGTAGGCGCGGTGGCTCGCCTCGAGCGCCAGCCGGGCGTTCTGCTCCACGAGGAGCATCGTCACGCCCTCGGCGGCGATGAGGCGGATCACCTCGAAGATCCTCTCGACCATGAGCGGCGCGAGGCCCATGCTGGGCTCGTCCAGCAGCAGCAGGCGCGGGCGGCTCATCAGCGCCCTTCCGATCGCGAGCATCTGCTGCTCGCCGCCCGACATCGTGCCCGCCGTCTGGCGGCGTCGTTCCTTGAGGCGGGGAAACAGGCCGAACACGCGCTCCACGTCGGCGGCGATGGCCGCGCGGTCGTTGCGGGCGTAGGCGCCCATCGCCAGGTTCTCGTCGATGGTGAGCTGGGGAAAGACCCCGCGCCCCTCGGGGACGAGCGCGAGGCCGCGGCGCGCGATCGCGTGCGCCGGGCGCCCGGCGATGTCCTCGCCGTCGTAGAGGATCCGCCCGTGGGCGTGCACCAGCCCGGTGATCGCCCTGAGCGTCGTCGTCTTGCCGGCGCCGTTGGCGCCGATGAGCGCCACCAGCTCGCCGGGGTTCACGACGAGGTCGATGCCCTTCACGGCGCGGATGCCGCCGTAGTGCACCTCCACCTTCTCGAGGGCGAGCAGGCTCACGGCGCGGCACCCGCGGCCGCGGTCTCGTGGTGGGCGGTGCCGAGGTAGGCCTCGATGACCTTCGGGTCCCCTCGCACCCGGGCGGGCAGGCCCTCGGCGATGCGCCGCCCGTAGTCGAGGACGAGGACGCGGTCGCAAAGGCCCATCACGAGCCGCATGTCGTGCTCGATGAGGAGGATGGTGGTCCCGTCCCCGCGGATCGCCTCGAGGAGCCGGCGCAGGTCCTGCTTCTCGGTCGCGTTCATGCCCGCGGCGGGCTCGTCAAGGGCGAGCAGCTGCGGGTCCGTGGCCAGCGCCCGCGCGATCTCGAGGCGGCGCTGGTCGCCGTAGGCGAGGTGCCTCGCGAGTTCGTTGGCCTTCGCGGCGATGCCGACGTAGTCGAGAAGCTCGTGGGCGCGCCGCTCGATGGCGGCCTCCTCGGCGCGCGTGCCCGGGTCGCGCAGGATCGCGCCGAGGACCCCGGCCCGCGTGCGCACGTGCCGCCCGATCATGACGTTCTCGAGGGCGGAGAGGTTCGCGAACAGCCGGATGTTCTGGAAAGTCCGCGCGATGCCCTTGGCCGCGATGCGATCCGGGGTGGCCTTCTCGAGGCGGTGCCCCGCGAAGCGGAACTGCCCCGCGTCGTGGCGGTACAGGCCGGTGAGCACGTTGAAGAGCGTGGTCTTGCCGGCGCCGTTGGGTCCGATGAGGCCGTAGATCTCGCCCTGCCGGATGGCGAAGCTCACCTCCGACAGCGCGGTGAGGCCGCCGAAGCGCTTGGTGATCGCCTCGACCTCGAGCAGCGGCGCCGGCGGGCTTTCAGCCGTTGTCATCGGAGTCGGGCTTGGCCAGCTCGCGCTTGCGCACGGCCGAGGGCAGCAGTCCGGCCGGCCGGAACAGCATCATCACCACCATCGCCATGCCGAAGAGCAGCATGCGGATCACCTCGGGGTCGATGAGCGAGCGCCCGAAGAGCATCTTCTGCACGGGCTCCACCGTGTAGCGCAGGACCTCCGGCACGAACGAGAGCAGCACCGCGCCGAGGATGACGCCCCAGATGTTGCCCATGCCGCCCAGGACGACCATCGCGAGCACCATGACGCTTTCGGTCAGGATGAAGCTCTCCGGGCTGATGAAGCCCTGGATCGCGGAGAACATGCCCCCCGAGATGCCGCCGAAGGAGGCGCCCATGGCGAAGGCCAGCAGCTTCATGCGCGTGGTGTTGATGCCCATCGCGCGCGCCGCCATCTCGTCCTCGCGGATCGCCTCCCAGGCGCGGCCGATGCGCGAGTCCTGCAGGCGCAAGTTCACGACGATCACGACGAGCAGCACCGCCAGCAGGAAGAAGTAGTACTTGATCGTGCCGGACACGGCGAACTCGCCGATGCGCGTGGTCGCCGAGAAGTCGAGGCCGGCGAAGCGGATCGGGTCGATGGTGGAGATGCCCTTGGGCCCGTTGGTGAGGTTGAAGGGCTCCGACAGGTTGTTGAGGAAGATGCGGATGATCTCGCCGAAGCCGAGCGTGACGATGGCGAGGTAGTCGCCGCGCAGCTTGAGGGTGGGCGTGCCCAGCAGGACGCCGAAGAGGCAGGCGACCGACGCGCCGATGGGCAGGATGGCCCACCAGGGCAGGTGCAGCCCGAAGTGCGGGGACGCGAGCAGCGCGTAGACGTAGGCGCCGACGGCGTAGAAGGCGATGTAGCCCAGGTCCAGCAGGCCCGCGAAGCCCACCACGATGTTGAGCCCGAGCGAAAGCAGCACGAACAGGATGGCGAGGTTGGTGATGCGCACCCACGCGGTGCCGGCCATGGCGAGCACGAACGGCAGCGCCACGAGGGCGATCGCGACCAGCGCCACGCCGGCCCACTTCAGCCGCGGATCCCTGCGGAGCGCGGGGAGGGCGCCCATGGTCAGGCGCGGTCGCCGACGCGCTCGCCCAGCAGCCCCGAGGGCCGGAAGACGAGGACGAGGATGAGGACGATGAAGGCGTAGACGTCCTTGTAGTTGCTGCCGAAGAGGCTCGACTCCGGGCTCGACTCGCAGATCGCGGAAAACCCCGGCAGGAACCGGTCGAGCAGGCAGACGTTGGTGAAGTCGCCGACGTAGCCGGCGCCCAGCGATTCGATGAGCCCCATGAGGATGCCGCCCAGCACCGCCCCCGCGAGGTTGCCGATGCCGCCCAGCACGGCGGCGCTGAATGCCTTCAGCCCGAGCAGGAATCCCATCTGGTAGTGCGCGATGCCGTAGTAGCTGCCGACCATGACGCCCGCCACCGCGCCCAGGCCCGCGCCGATCACGAAGGTGGCGGAGATCACGCGGTTGATGTCGACGCCCATGAGGCCCGCGACCTGCGGGTTCTGCGAGGTGGCGCGCATCGCGATGCCCAGCTTCGTGCGGTACACGAGGGCGAGGAGCCCCGCCATCATGGCGACCGACGTGAGGATGATGGCGATCTGGACGTTGGAGATGGCCGCACTCGTCTCGGCGCTGCCGAGGTGGATGAGCTCGAGCTTGATGATCTGCGGGAAGGCGATGATGTTGCGGCTCCAGACCAGGAGCGCGAGGTGCTGCAGGACGATGGAGACGCCGATGGCCGTGATGAGCGGCGCCAGGCGCGGCGCGCTGCGCAGGGGCCGGTAGGCGACGCGCTCGATGACGTAGCCGACCGCCATGCAGGCCGGCACCGCGGCGAGGATCCCGGCGCCGACGATCACGACGGGGGGCAGCCCGGTGGGCGCCAGCGCGACGATCACCGTGAAGGCGACCATGCAGCCGATCATGACCACCTCGCCGTGCGCGAAGTTGATGAGCTGCACGATGCCGTAGACCATCGTGTAGCCGAGGGCGACGACGGCGTACACGCAGCCGAGCGTGAGGCCGTTGATGACCTGCTGGAGAAAGGTGTCCAGGGCGCTGCTCCTCGGTATGCAGCCCGATTCTACGCAACCCGGCGCAAAAAAAACGGCACCGTCTCCGGTGCCGTTTTCGGGCGTTGCGAACGGCTTCTTCTTGATTCTCCTTACTTCTTCGCTTCTTCCTTCTTCGGCTCCGCCGGCGCGGCGGCGGGAGCGGCGGCCGGGGCCGGGGCCGCGGCAGGCTGCGCGAACGGCGTCGAGACGCCCCCCTTCACGATGGCCACCGGCGCGATCTTGCCGTCCTTGCCCATGCGGAAGATGGTCATTTCGGCGTCCTTGCGGTCGCCCTTGGCGTCGAATTCCACCTTGCCGGTGGCGCCCTGGAACGCAACCTTGAAGACTTCCGGGGTGAACTTGGCCGGATCGACGGAGTTGGCCTTCTTCATGGCCTCGACCATCGCCATCGTGCCGTCGTAGAAGTAGGGCGCGTACTGCTTGATCTCGCCGAACTTCGCCTTGAAGGCGTCCTGGAACTCCTTGCTGGCCGCCACGGCGGGCAGGCCCGCCTGCGAGCACGCCAGGCCCTCGGCCGCGGCGCCGGCGAGCTTGGACATCTCGTCCGTGCAGGCGCCGTCGCCGAACGCGAAGACCGCCTTGATGCCGAGCTCGCGGGCCTGCTTGAGCATCGGGCCGCCGGTGGCATCCATGCCGCCGTGGAAGACGACGTCGGGGTTCTTCGCCTTGATCTTGGTGAGGATCGCCTTGAAGTCGGTTTCCTTGTCCGTCGTGCGCTCGCGGCCGACGATGTTCACCTTGGCGGCCTTGAGGGCCTTCTCCACCTCGTTCGCCAGGCCTTCGCCATAGGCGGTCTTGTCGTCGACGATGGCGACCTTCTTGCCCTTCAGCTCGCCGGCGATGTAGGCGGCGATGGCCGGGCCCTGCTGGTCGTCACGGCCGACGGTGCGGAAGACGGACGCGAGGCCGCGCTCGGTCAGCGTCGGGTTGGTGGCGGAGCCGGAGATCACCGGAATGCCGGCCTTGGCGTAGATCTCGGAGGCGGGGATGGTCACGCCGGAGTTCAGGTGGCCGATGACGGCGGCGACCTTGGCATCGACGAGCTTCTGGGCGACGGTCGTCCCGACCTTCGGGTCGGCCTGGTCGTCCTCGCTCACCATCTTGAAGGTGACCGGCTTGCCGTCGATCACCAGCTTCTTGTCGTTGGCATGCTGGATGGCGAGCGCGACGCCGTTCTCGTCGTCCTTCCCGAGGTGGGCGATGGAGCCGGTGAGGGGGCCTGCGTGCGCGATGGTCACGGTGACGCCGGCCGGGGCGGCGTCGGCCTTGGGGGCGGGCTTGGCTTCTTCCTTCTTGCCGCAGGCCGCGACGCCCAGTGCGAGGGCGACGGCCAGTGAAAGCGTGGTGAGGCGATTCATCGATGTATCTCCTGATGGGTCGAGGTTCGGGAACGGGCAGGGGTGAGGGGCAGCATTATAGCGGCTTCACCAATGCAAAAAGCCGGCGCGCGGCCGGCTTTTCTGTGTAAGCGGGTGCTTACGTCACTTGGTCGCGAGAACCCACTTGACCAAGGTCTTGATGTCGTCGTCCTTGACGGCGGCGTTCGGCGGCATCGGGACCTGGCCCCACGTGCCGACGCCGCCCTTCTTGACCTTCTCGATGAGCATGGCTTCCGCCTTGGCGTTGCCCTTGTACTTGGCGGCGACTTCCTTGTAGGACGGGCCGACCACCTTCTTGTCCACGGCGTGGCAGGCGGTGCAGTTGGATTTGGTCGCCAGCTCCATGCTGGCCAATGCGGGGGCGGCCATCAGGGTGGCGCCGAGCGCGGCGACGATCAGACCGGACTTCTTCATCAATGCTCTCCTTGGGCGTGACGGTTGGGGGGTGGCGCGAAGCCGGGCATTTTCGGGGGTTTTAGGGTTTCGCGCAATTGCCCGGGCTCCTTCATGGGAGCAAGGCAGGTAACGCCCTCGCACACCCACGCGTTGACATGGCTGGCCGGCGGCTTGGCCAGCGCCGGCGGAAGGCCCGTGGCATCCGACGGGATGAAGAGCACCGTCGCATCCGGCAGGTAGTCGCGGCGGAGGGCCTGGCGCCACGGGCCCAGCGCTTCCCGGGGGCCCGTCACGATGACGGTCCTGGGCGGTCGCAAGGTCTCTTCCAGCGCGGCGAACAGGCTGCCGAACCCCGCGGGGTGCCTGCCCATCGCGCCCCAGAAGAGGGCAATGGTGCGTTCCGCCGCCTGCTGGAACCGCAGCTCCCCCGTCAGATGGCCGAGGCGGTTCAGCGCCCACGCGGCGACGCCGTTTCCCGAAGGCGTGGCGTTGTCCTGGCCGGGCTTGGGACGGTGGATGAGGCGCTCGTGGTCGTGCGAAGTGAAGTGGAAGCCGCCCGCCTGATCGTCCTCGAAGTGCGCGAGCAGGGCCTCGCCCAGCGTTTCGGCCCACCGCAGGTCCTCCACCCGGAAGTCGGCCTGCAGCATCTCGAGAAGGGCCGCCAGGAGGAAGGCGTAGTCGTCGAGGTAGGCGTTGAGGTGGGTCCTGCCGTCCTTGTGCGCGGCGAAAAGCCGGCCGTCCCGCCAGAGCGTGCCGCGGATGAATTCCAGGGCGCGGCGTGCCGAGGCGAGCCAGTCGGGCCGGCCGAGGACGCGCGCTGCGTGGGCAAGCCCGTCGATCATGAGCGCGTTCCACGACGTGAGGATCTTCTCGTCGCGCGCCGGGCGAACGCGCCACCCCCGCGCGGCCAGCAGCCGGGAGCGGGCCGATGCCAGGCGCGCCGCGGCTTCGGTCTCGTCGATCCCGAGCTTGGCGGCGATGTCGGGGAGGCGGGCAGCCACGACCGGGTGCCAGGCGCGGTCCTCGAAGTTGGGGCCGCGGTCGATCCCGAAGTGGGGAAGCGCGACCGCCGCCTCGGCGGGCTCGAGGAGCGATTCGACCTCGTGACGTTGCCAGACGTAGAAGCGGCCCTCCTCGCCCTCCGAGTCGGCATCGAGGGCGGCGTAATACCCGCCCTCGGGGGCCTGCATCTCGCTCGCGACCCACGCCGCAGTGTCCTCCGCCGTGCGGGCGAAGAGGGCGTCGCCCGTGATGGCCCACGCGTCGGCGTAAAGGGAGATCAGCAGCGCGTTGTCGCAGAGCATCTTCTCGAAGTGCGGGATGGCCCAGTCGTCGTCCACGCTGTAGCGCGCGAAGCCCCCGCCCAGCTGGTCGAAGATGCCCCCTTCGGCCATGCGCGCGAGCGTCGTCGTGGCCATCGCGAGGGAGGCGGCCTTTCCCGTCGCGGCGAAGTGGCGCAGGCACAGGGCGATCGAGTCCGGATGCGGGAACTTGGGCGCCGGGCCGAACCCCCCCTTGTCCGCGTCGAACGTGTCGGCCAGGAGGGCGATGCCCGCTTCGATGGGCGCGCCGGAGAGCGCCGACCGGTCCGCGCCGCCTCGGGGCAGGGTCCGCGCGAGGGCCGCGACGACCTCGCCGCCGCGGTCCGACAGGCCCGCGCGCTGCTCCGCGTGCAGCGCGCTCACCCGCTTCAACAGGTCCACGAAGCCCGGCAGCCCGTAGCGCGCCTCCCGGGGGAAATAGGTCCCGCCGAAGAACGGCACCTGCTCGGCGGTGAGGAACATGGTCAGCGGCCAGCCGCCCGCGCGCCCGGTGATCATGTGCAGCGCCGCCTGGTAGATCTGGTCGAGGTCGGGGCGCTCCTCGCGATCCACCTTCACGGCCACGAAGCGCTCGTTCACCACCCTGGCGACCTCGGGATCCTCGAAGGACTCGTGCGCCATCACGTGGCACCAGTGGCACGCGGAGTAGCCGATGGAGAGCAGGATCGGCTTTCCCGTTTCCCGCGCGAGCCGAAGCGCCTCCTCGCCCCACGGGTACCAGTCGACGGGGTTGCCCGCGTGCTGCTGCAGGTAGGGGCTGGTTTCCTGGGCGAGTCGGTTGGGCATGGGGTTTGGCGTGGCGCGGGTCCGGGGGGCCCCGGAGGGACACGGATCGGCCGGGATGATTCCGAGAGCCTATGCGGTCGGGGGGCGGAAGGGCAACCGCAGCAATCCCAGGGCGAGGGCGCAGCCCGCGAGGACGATGGCGCATCCGGTGAGCCGCCCCGGGGTCAGGGGTTCGCCGAGCAGGAGAACGCCCCAGAGGATTCCGAAGACCGGGATGAGCAGCGTCACCATGACGGCGCGCACGGGGCCGAGGTCGGCGATGAGCCGGTAATAGAGGATGAAGGCCATGCCCGTGCAGAAGACGCCCAGGGCGAGCACGGAAAGCCACGCCGATGCGGGGGCCGGCGCGGCCAGCGTCGCCCAGGGCGGGAAGGGCGCCAGCGCCCCCGCGGCCACGAGGCAGCTGAGGGCGGAGATCGCCGACGACGGTGCGCCCTGCAGGTGGACCTTGGTGAAGACGCTGGTGAATCCGTAGCACGCACAGGCGGCGAGGCACATGCCGCAAGCGGCAAGCTCCGCCGCGCTCAACGGCTTCGGCGTCCATCCGACGAGGACCGCGATGCCCGCGATGGACAGCGCGATGCCCGCCACCTTCTCCACCGTGAGCCGCTCGCGGATCCAGAGCGCCGCGACGATGGCGGAAAAGATCGGCGATGTCGCGTTGAGGATCGCGGCGGTGGACGCGTCGATCGTCCGGATGCCGGAGGCGATGAGCCAGAACGGCAGTGCCACCCCCGTGATGCCCACGACGGCGTAGCCGCGCCAGTAGCGCGCGGCGGCGAAGGCCCTGCGCGTGAGGACCATGAACCCCGCAAGCACGAGTCCGCCGGCCAGCGTGCGACCCTCCACGACCCACGCCACCCCCAGGTGCGGAACCGCCAGCCGCATGAACAGGTAGGAGGCGCCCCACAGCGCGGCGAGCGTCACCATGCGCGCGAGATTGGCGGGCCTCAAGCCGCTGGCGCCTCCGCCGGGCTCTCGAGCGCGAGCAGCCGCGCCTTGCGCGGCAGGCCGCCGGCGTAGCCGGTGAGGGCGCCCCGCGCGCCGACGACCCGGTGGCACGGAACGACGATGGCGAGCGGGTTGCGGCCGGTGGCTGCGCCGGCGGCGCGCGCCGCCCCGGGCCTGCCGGCGCGACGGGCAAGCTCGGCGTAGGGGATCGTCTCCCCATGGCGGACTTTCGCGATCTCCCGCCACACGCGCTGCTGGAAGTCCGTCCCGGACGGGGCGAGGGGGAGGTCGAAGCGCGCGCGCCGGCCGGCGAAATACTCGGCCAGCTGCTCGGCGCACCGCCGAAGCACGGGAAGGGCGGGGTTTTCGGCCCATGCCGGATCGACCGCGGGGGCGTATTTCGCGTCCGCGAAGTCGAGGCCTGAAAGCGCCGCGCCGTCGGCGATGGCGACCATCGGGCCCAGCGGGGTGCCAATGCGTGCGAAACACTTCATGTCATTTCCTTTCGGGCGCCGTTGCCGGCGCGTTCCAGAGGTGCATCGCCGCATAGGAGCGCCAGGGGCGCCAGGCTTCGGCCCGCTCGAGCGCGCGCCGCGGGACGGGCTCGCGCATGGCCTTCAGCAAGGCCGCGTCGGGATGCGGAAAGGCGTCCGGCCACGCCAGCGCGCGCATGACGACGTACTGCGCGGTCCAGGGGCCGATGCCGGGAATGCGCGCGAGGCCCGCAAGCGCCTCGCTGGCGGGGACCGAGGGCTCCAGGCGAAGGGCGCCGGCATCGATCGCCCTCGCGAGCCCGACGATGGCCTCGGCCCGCGTCCGGATCACGCCAAGCCTGGCGACATCGGCGGCCGCGACGGCCGCGACCCTGGGCGCCGCGGGAAACAACCGCTCCACGCCGTCGAACGGTGCCTGGAACGGATCGCCGAATGCCCGCGCGAACCGGCTGGCGAGGGTCCCGGCCGCAGCCACGGTCACCTGCTGGCCGAGGATCGCCCGAACGCCCATCTCGAAACCGTCCATGGCGCCGGGCAGCCGGATGCCCGGATTGACGGCCAGCGGGCCCAGCGCAGCGGCGATTTCGTCGGGACGGCAGCCGAGGTCGAGAAACGATTTCACGCGGCCGAGCAGGACCGGGATCGCGCCGGCCAGCGAGGTGCTCGCGGTGACGCGAAGGGCCGACTTTCGCGGGGAAAGCGCCACCTCCATCCAGCCTTCGAGGATCCGGCCGGCGCGCGCGATCCGCACGGAGCGCCGATAGCGGTGGCCATCGACCGCCTCGACGCCCGCGATGGCGCGTCGGCGCAGGAACGCCAGCATGGCCGGCCAGTCGTAGGGGGGGCGGAAGGCGAGATCGAACGACAGGCAGTCCGCCGGGTGATGGGCCGGCGCCGCCTTGCGCAACTCGCCGGGCGCCATGCGGTAACGGGTGCGGAAGAGGTCGTTGAACCGGCGCAGGCTGGCGAAGCCGCTCGCCATGGCGACGTCGAGCACGGGCATGGACGTGTCCGTGAGCAGCCTCTTGGCGAGCAGCAGGCGCTGCGTCTGCGCGTACGCGACGGGCTGAACGCCGAACTCCTGCTGGAAGACGCGGCGCAAGTGGCGGTCCGTGACGCCGAGGTCGCGCGCAAGGCCGGCGAGGCTCGCGTCCTCCAGCCGCCCGTCCTCGATCAGGCCTGCGGCCGCCTGCGCCAGCCGGCGGTTGGCGTCGACCGTCGCATAGCCGGGCGCCAGCTCGGGCCGGCAGCGCAGGCAGGGGCGGAACCCGCCCGCCTCGGCCGCCGCGGCGCTGGGAAAGAACGTGCAGTTGCGCGCGAGCGGCGTCCTGGCGGGGCAGACGGGGCGGCAGTAGATGCCGGTCGTCTTCACGCCCACGAAGAAGCGGCCGTCGAATCGCCCGTCGCGCGTGCGCAGGGCCCGGTAGCAATGGTCCCGGTCAGGAAGCATGGCGCCATTATCCGCCGCCGCGCGGCCAGGGCTCGCCATTTTCGGACATGGCATCCGCGCCCGGCGCCCGGGCGCGCCGCCGTCAGCCCTCGACGATTTCGGGCGCGTTCTCCACCGGAAAGTTCACGGAGTTCGCGACGAAGCAGTGCTCGTGGGCCTTCTCGTGCATGGCCCGCGCCGCCTCGAGGTCGGTTCCCCGGGCGACCGTGACGCGCGGCCGCAGCCGGGCGGAGAGCAGCTTCATCCGGCCCGAGACCGGGTCCTTGCCGAGGACGGCCGTGGCGCGGTCCTCGTAGGCGGTTACCGCGACCCGCCGCTTCGCCGCGAGTGCGAGATAGGTGAGCATGTGGCACTCGGCGAGGGCCATCGTCACCAGTTCCTCCGGGTTGTAGCGCGTGGCGTCGCCGCCGAACACCGTCGGCGACGACCCGGGTATCGGCGGGTGGCCGGGGCTGGCGAGCAGGTTGTTGCGCGAGAACGCCGGTTCCGGCGGCAGCGCCTGCGCCGGGTCGGCCGGCCACCGCACAGTGGCCTCGAAGACGTGGTGTTCGCTCATGGGTCTCCTCCTGTCAGGCGCCGGCTGTCGCGGCGCGCCGCCTCGTCGCGAGCCACAGCGCCGCCGAGCCCGCGATGACGAGGAACGGAAGCGCCACGTAGTTGAGGGTGTTCCATCCCGCGGCGTTCACCAGCACGCCGGAGGCGAAGGACGAGGTGGCTGTCGTGCAGAAGACGAGGATCTCGTTGGCGCCCTGCGCCTTCGCCTTCTCCGCCGGGCGGTAGGCCTCGGTGAGGAGGGTCGTTCCGCCCACGTACATGAAGTTCCAGCCGACGCCCAGCAGCACGAGGGAGACCCAGAAGTGGGCGACCTGCTGGCCGGAGAGCGCGATGGCCACGCAGGCGAACATCGCGGCCACGCCCGCCAGCACCACGTTGAGCACGCCGAAGCGCTGGATGAGCGAGCCGGTGAAGAACGAGGGGCCGAACATCGCCACGACGTGGGCGGAGATCACGCTGGCGGCCGCGGCATAGGGGTGTCCGCAGAAGCCCATGGCGAGCGGCGTCGACGTCATCAGCAGGTTCATCACGCCGTAGCCGAGGGCGGCGACCGCGACGGCCACGATGAACACCGGCTGGGCCATGATCTCCTTCAGCGGACGGGTCTCGCCGTGCAACTCCTCGGCGCGCGCTTCGGGGATGCGCAGGCCCGAAAGGATCGCCATCGTCACCAGGCAGAACCCCATGAGCGAGGCGTACGAGGCGAGGAACGTGGGCTGCACCAGGTCGCGCGTGATCTTGCTCATCTCCGGGCCGACGATGCCGCCGACGAGGCCGCCGGCCATCACCAGCGAAATGGCCCGCGCCTTCCACTGCACGGGGGTCGCATCGGCGGCGGCGAATCGGTAGTACTGGCCGAAGGCGTTGTAGGTTCCCAGCACGAGCGTGCCGAGGACGAGCGTCCAGAAGCTCTGCAGGTAGATGCCGAGCGTGGCGATGGCCCCGCCGGCCAGCCCGAAGAGCGTGCCCGTGAAGAAGCCGTTGCGCCGGCCGACGCGCTTCATCCAGAGCGAGGCCGCGAAGGTCGACAGCGCGGCTCCCACCACGTATCCCGTGACCGGCAGCGTGGCGAGCGCCTTGTTCGACGCGAGCGCGAATCCCGCCAGCCCGTTGAGGGAGATGAGCGTCACGTTGTTCGTGAAGAGCAGCGCCTGGCAGCAGGCGAGCAGGAAGACGTTGCGGCGGGCGTGCTCCATCAGCGCATTCTAATGCACGGCCGAACGCGGCCGGCGGCCGGCGGGCGCGAATCCGCGATAATGGGACTTTCCTTCCCGCCACACCCCTTCCCGACATGAACTACAAGCGACTCGGCCGCGCCGGCCTCAAGGTGAGCGAGCTCTCCTTCGGCTCATGGGTGACCTACGGCAACCAGCTGGACACGAAGGCGGCCCTGGAGTGCATGGCCGCCGCGTGGGACTTGGGCGTCAACTTCTTCGACAACGCCGAGGTGTACGCCGCGGGGGAGAGCGAGCGGATCATGGGCGAGGTGCTGAAGAAGCTCGACTGGCCGCGCCTGAAGTACGTCGTGTCGACCAAGTTCTTCTGGGGCATCGGCGACGGCCCGAACGCGAAGAACACGCTGAACCGCAAGTACCTGATGCAGGCCATCGACGGCTCGCTCAGGCGCCTGCAGCTCGACTTCGTCGACCTCGTCTACTGCCACCGTCCGGACCCCGAGACGCCCATCGAGGAGACGGTGTGGGCGATGCACGACATGATCCGCCAGGGAAAGGCGCTCTACTGGGGCACTTCCGAGTGGAGCGCTTCCGAGATCATGGCGGCCTGGCAGATCGCCGAGCGCCACCACCTCGCCAAGCCGGTCGTGGAGCAGCCGCAGTACAACCTGTTCCACCGCAAGCGCGTGGAAGCCGAGTACCGGCATCTCTACCACGACATCGGGCTGGGGCTCACGACGTGGAGCCCCCTGGCTTCGGGCCTGCTCACGGGCAAGTACCGCAACGGCATTCCGTCGGACAGCCGCGGGGCCATTCCGCGCATGGCGTTCCTCGTCGAGGGGCTCACGGACCCGAAGAAGAACGCCGCCGTCTCGGCGCTCGAGTTCTGCGCGCAAGAGCTGGGCTGCACGCTGCCGCAGTTCGCGATCGCCTGGTGCGCGAGGAACCCGCATGTCTCGTCGATCATCACCGGCGCCTCCAAGGTGGAGCAGGTGCGCGAGAACCTCAAGGCGCTCGACTTCGTCCCGAAGATCTCGGCGCCGATGATGGAGCGCGTTGAGGAGATCGTCGCGGGGCTCTACGACTGACGCCCTGCGCGGTATTTGATCCTCGTCAGCCGGGGGGCGCTGGCGGCGTTGCCCAATGGGAATTCGCCGGGACCCGACCCTTGCTCACCATCCTCCAGATCTTCCGGGACAGCCCCTACTACCCGCGGCTGCGCGGAGGGCTCCTCGCGCTGCTGGGCGTGCACGCCCTCGGAGCCCTGGTCTTCCTGCACATCTCCGGCTGGCAGGCGCCCTGGATCGACGCGCTCTACATGGCCTTCAACGTCGTCTCGACCGTGGGCTTCGCGGAGGTGATCGACGTCTCGCACGGCATCTGGGGCCGGCTCTTCACGATGACGCTCGGCTTCACCGGCATCGCCATTACCTGGTACCTCTTCTCCGTCTTCACCGCCTTCATCCTCGAGACCAACCTCAACCAGGCTTACCGGAGGCGCCGCATGGAACGCACGCTTTCCGCCTTGAGCGGGCATTACATCGTCTGCGGCATCGGGCGCGTGGGCGGCTACGTGGCCGACGAGCTCCTCAAGACGCAGCGCCCCTTCGTCGCGATCGACACGGAACCCGCGGCACTGGCCTCGCACGAGGAGCGCACCGGCCACCGCGTGCAACTGCTGGGGGATGCGACGGAGAACGACGTGCTCCTGCGCGCCGGGGTGGCGCGCGCCGCGGGCGTGTTCGCGGTCACGAGCGACGACTCGCGCAACCTCGTGATAAGCCTGTCCGCCAAGCAGCTGAACCCGGCCTTGCGCGTCGTCGCCCGCGTGCACGACCGGCGCAACGTGGACAAGACCCGCCGGGCGGGCGCGGACGAAATCGTCTCGCCCGATTTCACCGGCGGCATGCGCATCGCCTCCGCCATGCTGCGCCCGAACGTCGTGAACCTGCTCGACGTGATGCTGTACTCGGACGAAAGCCTGCGCGTGGAGGAGGTGCTCGTCCCGCAGGGGTCCCATGTCGGGACCGTCGAAGCCCTCGGGCGCGGCCGCGAATGGCTGCTGGTGGCCGTCCGCGACGCGCAGTCGCGCTGGAATTTCAATCCGCCGCCCGAGGCGAAGGTGGCCCCGGGCGACACGATCGTGGCCATCGTGAGCCCCGGGGGGCGCCACTTGCTGGAGGCTGCCCTCGCCGCGCCGGCCGCACCCTGAAAACCCCGAAGACAGGAGATCGACGCATGACCCGCTGGATCCGATTCGAACACGAGGCGCGCGCGCAGATCGGCACGCTGGACGGCGAGACCATCCGCATCCACGAGGGCGACATGTTCGCCTCGCCGCGGCCCACCGGCGCGACGGTGGCCCTGGCCGCGGTGAAGCTGCTCACGCCCTGCGTCCCCACCAAGATGGTGGCGCTGTGGAACAACTACCGGGCGCTGGCCGAAAAGCTGGGACAGGCCACGCCGCCGGAGCCGCTGTGGTTCCTCAAGGCGAACAGTTCCTTCCATCCGGGCGGGCAGCCCATCCGCGTGCCGGCCTCCTATGGCGGCAAGGTGATCTACGAGGGGGAGCTCGGCATCGTGATCGGCAGGCGGACGTCGCGCGTCACGGAGGCCGAGGCGCCGGCGCACATCTTCGGCTACACCTGCATCAACGACGTCACGGCCGTGGAGCTGCTCAAGAAGGACCCCACCTTCGACCAGTGGTCGCGCTCGAAGAGCTTCGACACCTTCGGCGTGTTCGGGCCGGTGATCGCGACGGAGCTCGACCCGGCCACGCTGGTGATCCGCACGACGCTCAACGGCCAGGAGCGGCAGAACTACCCGGCCGCGGACATGTTCTTCCCGCCCGCGCGGCTGGTCTCCCTCATCTCTCAGGACCTCACCCTCGAACCCGGCGACGTGATCTGCTGCGGCACCTCCGTCGGGGTGGGCTCGATGAAGCCCGGCAGCGACGTGGTGGTGTCGATCGAGGGGATCGGCGAGCTGGCGAACCGCTTCGAGTGAGGGACGCGGGCGACGTCCCCGGCTTCCCTCTCAAAGCACCTTGCCGCCCGTTTCCCGAACCCGCCGCTCCACCATTTCGCGCGCCGCCCGCGGAAACTGGGCAGTGGGGACGGTGCTGTAGACGTCCTTGCCCCAGATGAGGAGCCAGAGGTCGGGGAAGCGCCAGACCTCGAGGAGCGCGTTCCACGGGATCGCGCTCTCCCCGAGATTGCTCTTCTGGGCGACCGCGTCCTCCGTGAGCGTCCAGGTGCTCTGCGGCGGGTCGAGGGCGCGGAGGTTCAGCAGGGCGCGCTGCCAGTGGATGAGGAAGATGGCCGGCCCCAGCAGGGCGAAGATCCCGACCGCCACGCCCAACGCGATCTCGATCCAGCGGTAGGGCCCCTGCGTCGCGAGGACGATGAGGCCCCCGCCGATGGCGAGCTCCAGCGCGTAGCGGTAGCCCAGCCGCTTCTGCCAGTAGCGCCATGCGGTCGCGAGACAGTGCTCCCGCGTGTAGCGGACCGTGAAGACGACGGGCTCCATTCGCCGCCCTAGTCCGTCACGGCGCCCTTGCTCGCGGAGCCGACAAGCCTTGCGTACTTGGCGAGGACGCCGCGCGTGTAGCGGGGAGCGGGCTGCTTCCAGGCGTCGCGTCGCGTCGCGATCTCCTCGTCCGGGACGTTCAGCTGAATGAGCAGCTTGTGGGCGTCGATGGTGACCGAATCGCCTTCCTTCACCAGCGCGATGGTGCCGCCCTCGTAGGCCTCGGGGGCCACGTGCCCGACGACCATGCCCCAGGTGCCGCCGGAGAAGCGCCCGTCGGTGATCAGGCCCACCGACTCGCCCAGGCCCTTGCCGATGAGCGCGGCGGTGGGGGAGAGCATCTCGCGCATCCCGGGCCCCCCGCGGGGCCCCTCGTAACGGATGACCAGCACGTCGCCGTCCTTGATGCGGTCGCCGAGGATCGCGTCCATCGCGTCCGGCTCGGAGTCGAACACCCGGGCCGGGCCGGTGATCACCGGGTTCTTGAGTCCGGTGATCTTGGCCACGCAGCCTTCTGGGGCCAGGTTGCCCTTGAGGATGGCGAGGTGGCCCTGCGCGTACATCGGGTTCGACCACGGGCGGATCACGTCCTGGTCGCTGCGCGGCTCCTCCGGAACGTCCTTCAGGACCTCGGCGATGGTCTTGCCCGTGATCGTCATGCACTCGCCGTGCAGCAGCCCGTGGGCGAGCAGCATCTTCATCACCTGCGGCACGCCGCCGGCCCGGTGGAAATCGGTCGCGACGTAGCGTCCAGAGGGCTTGAGGTCGCACAGCACCGGAACCTTGCGGCGCACGCGCTCGAAATCGTCGATCGTCCAGTCCACCTGCGCCGCGTGGGCGATGGCGAGGAAATGCAGCACCGCGTTGGTGGACCCGCCGACCGCCATGATGACCGCGATGGCGTTCTCGATGGACGCCTTCGTGACGATGTCGCGCGCCTTGAGGCCGCGCTTCACCGCCTCGACCAGCACGCGGGCGCTTTCCTCCGCGCTGGCGACCTTCTCCGCATCCTCGTTGGCCATGGTCGACGAGTACGGCAGCGACATGCCCAGCGCCTCGAAGGCGGAGGACATGGTGTTGGCGGTGTACATGCCGCCGCAGGCGCCGGTGCCGGGGAGCGCGCAGCGCTCGATGCAGTCGAAGTCCTCGCGGCTCATCTTGCCGGCGTTGAGCGCTCCCACGGCCTCGAAGACCGACACGATCTGCAGGTCCTGGCCGTTGTGGTGCCCGGGCTTGATGGTGCCGCCGTAGACGAAGATGGCCGGGAGGTTAAGCCGGCACAGGGCGATCATGGCGCCCGGCATGTTCTTGTCGCAGCCGCCGATGCAGAGCACGCCGTCCATGAACTGGCTCTGCACCGCGGTTTCGATGGCGTCGGCGATCACCTCGCGCGAGACGAGGGAGTACTTCATGCCCTCGGTGCCCATGGAGATGCCGTCGGTCACGGTGATGGTGCCGAACATCTGCGGCATGCCGCCGGCCTTGCGCAGGGCGGCGTCGGCGGCGTCGGCCAGCGGCTGCAGGCCTGCGTTGCACGGGTTGAGGGTGGAGTGGCCGTTGGCCAGCCCGATGAAGGGCTTCTGGAAGTCCTCGTCCCGGTAGCCGATGGCACGCAGCATCGAGCGGTTGGGCGAGCGCGCGTCGCCTTCGGTGATGGTGGTGGAGCGGAACTTGCTCGTCATGGCGGCACTCGTCGTTTTCAGTCGGGTTTGATGTTGGCGAGCCGGATCACCTTGGCCCAGAGCTCGGTCTGCTCTTGCACGAAGGTCGCGGCCTCCTTCGGCCCGTAGCCGGCGACTTCGCCGCCGAGCGTGGCGACCCTCTCGCGGATTTCCGGCGACTGCATTGCCTTGTCGATGGCGTCGGCGAGCCGGGCGACCACCGGGGCGGGCGTGCCGGCCGGGGCGAAGATGGCGTTCCACTCGTACACTTCGTAGCTCGGCACGCCGGCCTCGGCCATCGTGGGCGTGTCCGGCAGCGCGGGGGAGCGCTTTCCTCCCGTGACGGCCAGCGGGCGCAGCTTGCCGCCCTTGATGTGGCCCAGCCCGGAGGCGATGTTGGCGAAGAACACCGGCACCTGGCCGCCGATCACGTCGTTCATCGCCGGGCCGCCGCCCTTGTAGGGAATGTGGGTCATGTCCACCCCGGTGCGTGCCCGGAAGAGCTCGCCTGCGAGGTGCTGCGCCGAGCCGTTGCCCGACGAGGCGAACGACACCGTGCCGGGCCTGGCCTTCGCCATCGCGATGAGTTCCTGCGCGTTCCTCGGGGCGAAGGACGGCGTGACGACCAGCACATTGGGGTAGAGCGCCAGCACGGCCAGGGGCGTGAATGCCTTGGCCGAGTCGTAGGGCAGCTTCGCGTACAGGCCCGGATTCACCGCGAACGAGGAGGCGTCGAGCATGAGCGTATGGCCGTCGGGGGCGGCGCGAGCGACTTCGGCCGCGCCGATCTGCCCGCTGGCGCCCGCCTTGTTCTCCACGACGACAGGCTGGCCGAGCACCGCGGCCATCTTCGGGGCGACCAGGCGCGCCATCAGGTCCGCGCCCCCGCCGGGCGGGTAGGTGACGATCAGCTTGATCGGCTTGGACGGGAAGGCCTGCGATTGGGCTGCGGCCGGCAGCAGGAAGGCGAGGGCGGCGGCGAGGGCGGCGAGTATCGTTTTCATAGCTGGAGGGAGGGCCGGCGAGGCCGGCCGGATTTCGGGGAGCGGGCCGCTAGAATAGCGTTTCGAAGGCGACCGGCGAAACCCTTGCAAGGCATCGATACCCACGCGCACGTGTTCTCGGCGACGGCGCCGCCCGTGGCGGGCTTCCGCTACCGTCCGGGTTACGCGGCCACGCTCCCGGACTGGCAATCGCATTGGACGAGCGCGGGCATCGCGCGCGGCGTCGTGGTGCAGCCCAGCTTTTTCGGGACGGACAACACGGAGACGCTCGCGGCCGTCGCCAGCGACCCCGCGCACCTGCGCGCCGTGGCGGTGGTCGACACCGGCTTTGACGCCGAGGCGCTGGCGCGGCTCGACCGCGGCGGCGCTCGGGCGCTGCGCTTGAACATCAAGTCGGCCCCGGACTATGCCGCATACGCCACCGCGGGCTGGCGCGCGCTCTATGACCGTGCCCACGTCCTGGGCTGGCACGCGGAGGTCTACGTGGACGCGGGAAGGCTCCCGGAGATCGTGCCCGCCTTCGAGGGCACCCCCATAGCGGTCGTCTTCGACCACTTCGGCAATCCCGGTGCCACGGCGCAGGCGCAGGAGGCGACGTTCGCCGCGGTGGAACGGCTCGCCCGCTCGCGGCCCGTGTGGGCGAAGCTCTCGGCGCCCTACCGCCTCGGCGGTGCGGACCCGGCGGCTCTCGCGTCGCGCTGGATCCAGGCGGTGGGCGAGGGGCGGCTCGTGTGGGGCAGCGACTGGCCCTGGACCAATTTCGAGCGCGGGACGAGCTACGCGCGGCTGCGCGACGCCCTCGAAGCCTGGGTGGGAGCCGACTGGGCGCGGGCCATCGTCTGGGATAATGCGGCCCGCCTCTACGGCTTCAGCTGACGCCACCGTGCTCACCCACCCCCAGTTCGACCCCGTCTTCTTCAGTGTCGGCCCCGTGGCCGTGCGCTGGTACGGCCTCATGTACGTCGTGGCCTTCGTGGCCTTCGTGGCGCTGGGGAAGTGGCGCGCCCGACGCGGGCTCTCCAACGGCGTCTCCGAGGCCGGGGTGGACGACATGCTGCTGTACGGCGTGCTGGGGGTGATCCTGGGCGGCCGTCTCGGCTACGTGCTTTTCTACAAGCCGGAGCACTACCTCGCCCACCCGCTGGAGATCCTGCAGGTGTGGGCGGGCGGCATGAGCTTCCACGGCGGCTTCCTGGGGGTGCTCGTCGCGATCGGGATCTTCTGCGCGCGGCGCAACCTGCGCTGGATCACGACGATGGACTTCGTCGCACCCCTCGTGCCCCTCGGGCTCGCGGCGGGAAGGCTGGGCAATTTCATCAATGGCGAGCTGCCGGGCCGCGCGACCGACCTGCCGTGGGGCATGTGGTTCCCGCAGGTGGACCGGCTGCCACTTGCGCGGCATCCATCACAGCTCTACCAGTTCGCGCTCGAGGGGTTGGCGCTCTTCGCCATCCTCTGGTGGTACTCGTCGAAGCCGCGGCCCGCCGGGGCCGTCTCCGGGGTGTTCCTGGTCGGCTACGGGGTGCTGCGGTTCGTGGCGGAGTTCGCCCGCCAGCCCGACGACTTCCTCGGGCTCCTCGCCCTGGGGCTTTCGATGGGGCAGTGGCTGTCTCTCCCCATGATCCTGGCCGGCGCCGCGCTGATGGCGTGGGCCCACCGCCGGGGTTGATGCCCGCGCTTGACAGCTTGTGCGCTGCACCATAACTTTCCGATGTTGCGTACGTAGTCTCGCCGCGGCCCCCGGGCTATCCGCCCCCGCCCACCGGCACCGCCCGATCCCGGCGGCAAGCGACACCGGCGGCAGCTAAACCGCCCGACGCCAATGAGCCTGCATTCCGATTCCGGCCCCAGCACCGCCCGCAAGGCGCGGCTGGCGGCCCGTTCACGGGGGGAATAATGCGTTTCTGCATCGTTGGCGCCGGCGCCATCGGGGGCTTCGTGGGTGCGAAGCTCGCCCTTGCCGGCGAGGAAGTGACCTTCATCGCCCGCGGCAAGAACCTCGAGGCCATCAACGCCGGAGGCATGCGGGTCTTCTACCGCGACGGCCGCGAAGAAATCGCATCCACCGTCAAGGCGACCGACGACTACGCGAAGGCGGGAACCTTCGACGTCGTGATCCTGGCGCTCAAGGCCCACCAGGTGGCGGCGATCGCGGGCAAGCTCGCGCCGCTCTACCACGCGGACACCGTGGTGATCCCGATGCAGAACGGGATCCCCTTCTGGTACTTCCACGACCACGGCGGCGAGCTCTCCGGGCGCACGGTGGAAACGGTCGACCCGGGCGGCGTGGTGAAGGACGCCATTCCGAAGGAGCGCATCGTCGGCTGCGTGGTCTATCCCGCCACGGAGCTGGTCGCCCCCGGCAAGGTGGTGCACATCGAGGGCGACCGCTTCCCCATCGGCGAGCTCAACGCGCCCACCAGCGAGCGCGCCCAGCGCATCGCCGATGCGTTCACGAAGTCGGGCCTGAAGTGCCCGGTGCTGGAGAACGTGCGCGCCGAGATGTGGCTGAAGCTGTGGGGCAACCTCACCTTCAACCCGATCTCCGCGCTCACCCACGCGACGCTGCAGGACATGTGCGAGCACCCGCACGGGTACGCCCTCGCGGCGCAGATGATGAAGGAAGCGCAGGCCGTGGCCGAGCACCTCGGCATCACGTTCCGGGTGCCGCTGGAGAAGCGCATCGAAGGCGCGCGCAAGGTCGGCAAGCACAAGACGTCGATGCTGCAGGACGTCGAGGCGGGCCGCGCGGTCGAGATCGACGCGCTGGTGGGCTCGGTGGTCGAGCTGGGCGAACTCACCGGAATCCCGGTCCCCACCATCAAGGCCATCTTCCAGGCCGTCAAGCTCCTCGAGGCCACGTACACCTCGCAGGTGGTCAGCATCCGCGCGGTCCAGACCGACGGCAGCTGACGCGACGGCGCGCGTGCGCCGGGCGTAAAATGACGTCTTCGTGACGATGCCCCGGGGTGGTCAGGCGGAGCGCGCACGCGAATTCGTCAGCACAGGAGGCGGGCGCAGATGAGGCCGAGAGTGGGCAGGAACATCGGTGAGGGTGCCGCCATGCGGCGCCCGGCCGGGATAACCGGCGGCGGACCGGGCTTGGGCGCGGGCGGGCGGCCCGCCCCCGCGGACAATTCCGCCTACGCGAGGCAGCGCATCCGGCTGCGCTACTTCAAGGCGCGCTTTCCCGACGTTCCGCCGCCATCGGAAGCCTCGCGGGACCCCACGGCGCTGATTCGCGCCGCGCGCCTTTACTTTGAGGATGGCGAGGCCGGTCAGGCCACGGAGCTGCTGCAGCTCGCCGCGGAATTCATGCCGGACCAGATCCGCATCCTGCTCGCGAAGCTCGAGATCCACTACCTGCGGCGCGATGCGGCCGGGTTCGCCGAAACCGCCCGCATGATCGCCGAGCGATTTCCCGGATCGGCGCTGTGGGCGGATGTCGCGAGGCTCGGGCGGCGCCTTGTGCCCAGGGACCCGCTCTTCGCCGATCCGGCGGCGGTCGCAGGAGCTCCCGGCCCCGACGCGCCGTGGGAGGAGACGCGCAACTGGATCGAGGCACCCGGCGACTTCTCGGCGGATGTCCTGGCCGTGGATTTCCGCAAGCGGGTGCTTTCGCTTTCGCCCTTCACGGAGCCGGAGAAGAAATGGCGATGAACGATCCGGGCGCGATGGGCGCCTCGCCGGCCGATGCCCGGCCCAAGACTTTCCGCGGCGAGGATCGCGAGCGGTGGGACCGCGAATTCGCCTTCATCCGCAAGCAGGTCGAGGCGGGCGATCCGTTCGCCCTGACCGATTCCCTGCTGGCCGACTTCCTGTACTTCGAGGCGGCCATGCATGCGGAGGAGCGCCGCCTCGTGGCGGACCCGCTGCTGTGGACGGACGAGGATCTCGCGCTGGGCCGCTGGATCGAGGCGTCCTACTACACGATGGCGCGCAGCGCGGCGCGCGTCATGGCCCGGCTGCTGGCCCGAGAGAAGGTGACGGATGCCGATCGCCTGCTTTGCGCGAGGCTCGGCGCGGTCTCTCTGGCGGCGAGCGGGTCGTCGATCAAGTGGACGCAGATCGCCGACGCGGGCCGGCGGCCGATGCTCCTGAAGGAGGCGCAGGCGGTGCTCACGATGGCCGAGGAAAAGGCCTTGGCCGGCCTTCCCTGCGAGGTCCCGGTGCACGGCGAGAAGGTGGGCACCACCTTGGCGCCGCTCTTCGTGCGCGTGGTCCTGCTGGACGCCCTCTGCCACGGCAACCTCCGGCGGCAGCCTCTGGGGGCCGTCGACTGCTGGCTGTGGGAATGGATTTCCGACTATCCCCTCGTCGAGCAGGCATCGGGCGCGCAGGTCCGCACCGGCCTCGCGCCGCCGTTGGGCGGCGGGCAGACGCGCGTCGTGTCCCTCGATGCGATGGCCGCTCACCTCGACACCGTGACCGGCTGGTTCCGGGAGGGCCGCATCTACCCGGGGCACGGCGTCGCCGCAGACCTGCGCGTCGAGGACCACGTCGCCGCGCTCGATACGCTGCGGGCCTTTCTCGCCGCGTCGCGGCAGAAGGGTGGCGCGCGGCAGGAGCGCGAGAACCGCATGTCGGCGGTCGAGGTCCTCGTGGGCCTGCCGGAAATCCTCGACAAGGGGTTCCAGGTCGGCGCCATGGCCGACGAGGACGAGCGCGCGGCCCCCGCGCCGTCCTTCGAGGGCGGGCTGCCCTTCAATATCGGCAACCACTACCAGGCGACGGTTCGCCTGATGGATCTCATGGACGAGAGCCCCGGCGGCATCGGCCTCGAGTTCGACGATGCGGCCACGCCGCTCGAGGGCGGGACCCTGCTGGGCGTGCGCGTGAACCCGGCGCAGCCCGTGGTGGTGTGCGAGGTGGTGCGGCGCGTCGCGTCCCCCGGAAGACGATCGCGCCTCGGCACGCGCGTGCTGCTGGGGGAAAAACGCGTCATCCGGCTGACCTCCGCCAAATGGCCCACGGGCATCGACGCGATCTACCTCGCGGGCGAGGATCCGTCCGGCCGGGGCGACGGGCTGATCGTTTCCGCCACGGCCTGCGATACGACGATCGTGCACGAGGCGGAGCTTCCGGGACGGCGCTTCCGGCTGCGCATCAGCCGCGTCCGCCGCCGCGGCCACGGCTGGGCGCTTGCCGCCATCGAGTTCCTAGACGACGCGGCCCCGGTATAATCAGCGCCCGGCTTTTCCCACATCACTCCGCAAGGTAAAGAACATCATGAAGAAGATCGCTGCCGCCGTCGCTGCCCTGTTCGTTGCCACCGCCGTCGCGCAGGACAAGGGCGCCAAGGCGCCGGACGCCAAG
>Ga0209594_1000391_pt1 | contig 27867 bp, 23 predicted proteins | sample AshMeaCrysSpring_FD_184126 | JGI IMG/M metagenome (GOLD analysis project Ga0209594, IMG submission 184126) | Groundwater microbial communities from Big Spring, Nevada to study Microbial Dark Matter (Phase II) - Ash Meadows Crystal Spring... | ecosystem: Environmental > Aquatic > Deep subsurface... | reverse complement strand
CCATATCCCTCTGTACCCAAGCATCAAGCGCCAACCACAACCCAGGTAAAACCTCACTGCGGATTATGCCAGCAACTGGTTCTAACAAGACATATTCATCATTTTTCAGTCTATACCAATTGAGTTGTTGCTCATTTACCTGCCATACCCAATATTCCTGTACCCCATTGCGACGGTAAGACCGTTTTTTGTCATGTAAATCATAATTAGCGCTACTGGCGGCTATTTCTGCCACAAACTCAGGCGCACCTTCTATGTAGTCATCATTAGATATGCGACACTGTCCCCCCTGCAATAATAACACCCCATCTGGCTGAGGTTCGTTATCTAAATCCAAGCGTAGTGTAGGTTCAATTCCTAATCTTACTCCTGGGGTAGCAACTTGATAAACTCCTAACCAGGTAATTAAATTACCATGAGGTTCAGCATGACTTTCAAAACGTAAGGGGGATGCCATATATACTACTCCTTCAATTAATTCTACTTTTTTGTCATCGGGCATAGCAGCGTAACGACGTTCAAACTCAGCACGAGAAAGGCGATCGCCATTTTCTAACAGTGGAATAGATTTAACTAAAGTTTTGCTTACCATTTTTTTGTCAGGATTAATAATAATTTAGATTAGACTTTAATTATAACACCATTTTTCTAAAGTTTTGATGAGACAAGGGGCGATTATATAAAAATTTAAAATATAGATCTGGTGGTTTCGACTGCGCTCAACCACCATGGTTGAGGTGGTTTCGACTGCGATCAACCACCATGGTTGAGGTGGTTTCGACTGCGATCAACCACCATGGTTGAGGTGGTTTCGACTGCGATCAACCACCTCAAGCATGGTGGTTGAGCATAGTCGAAACCACGAGTATAAAAAGCATTTGTAAATTTCAAAAAAAACAAACGTACCAGGTATTGACAAAAAGCAAATGACCATGTAAATTTAGTTCAATAGTTTTCAGCAAGATAAAAAAAAAGATGAAGTGGTTTTTCACTCTTACAGACATTAGTCCCACTTTTTCCCAGGATGTAAAATTAGCCAAAGTAGCAATTTATACAGCAAAAAAAAATACTGCACTTGAATCTATCTGTCTATATGACGGGATAGAAAATGAATTTACCCAGTGGTTGGAGGGAGAGGGAGTAAAAGTAATTCAATGGAAAACCCCTCATTATGAGCAATTAAAAGCCATTGGAAAAAAAGAACTCCAAATAGGAGCGCTCGCATTTTTAAGCATAGAAATACCCCAGGTAATGGCAAATATGGGGTGGGATGATGAAAAGGTATTATATACAGATATAACAGTTATTTTTCTGAAGGATGTGGTAAAGGAATTACAGTCAGAAGAATGTAATTACTTGGCAGTAGCCAGAGGAGAATTTAATCTGGGGGTAATGTTAATTAATGCCCCAAAAATGAGTTTAATATATGAAAAGTTTAATAAATATATTGGCGAGAATTTAGAACAACTGGTAAAGCAAGGTTATCAAGTTGGGGCATATAAAAAATATTTTCAAGGGCAATGGGATGAATTAGAAAAAACCATAAATTGGCAATGTTATTGGGAGGTAAACTCTAAGGCAAAAATAGTTAATTTTAATGGAGTTAGACCCGATAAAATACCAGCGACAATAGCTCAACTACAAAGTGGAAAATTGCCATATAAATTCATAAATCAAGTCAACTATAATTATCTAAAATATGGGCAAATATGGCTGGAATTTGATCGAGAAATAAGCAGCAAAGAAGAACTCACAGAAGTAGAAAGTAAACTCCTATACATTCATCAACAATTAGTCAAAGGAATGGTGGAGGTAAAAGAAATAGAATTAAACCAAGAAATAGAAGAAACTCTATGGAAATTTGCTCTAGACTATCCTAAACCAGGAACTAAATTAATAGTAGATGCAGTAGTTATTAGCGGTTGGGTTTTAGGGAAGCAGTCATCAGCGAAAACAGTAGAATTTCTGGTAGAAGAAGAAGTAATTGCAACAACCGAAATAATTATACAGCGTCCTGATGTAGGCAAAATTTATACTTCAGTATCGGGAGCAGAAAAAAGTGGATTTTTTCTTGCATTGGAATTTGAAAGTGAAGTTGAATTAGAAATAGTGGTAGTTTTAGAAGATGAGAGTAGGGTAATTTTAGGTAAGGTAAAATTAGATTTTATTGCCTTTGAAGAAGAGGTAGGATATTCAGAGTTTAATTGGCAATTATATGTAGAGTATAACAAAGATTTGAGTGATTTTTCTCCAGTAGAGGCTTATAGTCATTGGTTGAGAGCGGGAAAAAAAGCAGGAAGAGTGGGCACAATAGCAAGGTTAGTTCAAGTTTATGGGAGAAAATTAGAAGATATACCGAGAAATTTTGATTGGCAGGAATATTTAGATGTAAATCCAGATTTGAAAAGAGAAATTGATTCAAGATGGAAAGCCATCCAACATTTTATCGCTCTGGGAATAAATAAAGAGAGAAGATATCGCTTACCAGCAAAATTTGAGCTAGAAGAGGTTAAATTTAACGAGAAGAAAGGTAAAAAATCTTCTGGAAAAGTAAGCATTATTGTCTATGTTAATCAGCAGCTAAAAGAAGTTAAAAACTGCCTTGAATCGTTAATGAAATACACAAAGCATCCATATTCATTAACCATAGTAAATGATGGGAGCAATGAAAAAACCAGTGACTATTTAGAGAAATTTGCTGAGACTCAGGGAGATATTTATATTTACAATAAAAAACAATCAGGTTATTTTTTAGTTATTCAAGAAGAAATCAAACAAGCTCAAGGCGATTATATAATTATTCTACAAGCAAATATTATACTTACTCCTAACTGGTTAGAGAGGATGATTGCTTGTGGGGAGTCTAGAGAAAAAATAGGGATAGTAGGAGCATTGTCTAATCAACAATTAGGGGAATTTTTACCAGAAATGAGCTTGGTAGAGCAAGGAAGAATGGTAGCCAGGTATGCAGGTAAATTATATCCTCAAACCTCAAATTTAGATAATTCCTGTCTCTTAATTAAGAGAGAAATGCTCGCGGAAGTTAGCGCTTTTGATGACTATGAAAAGGTGATTCAGTCTGGGTGGGAATTAGCACTAGCAGATGATTGTTATATTTATCATCAAAAAGCTGAACCAGAAAAGCAGGTTAAAGAAGAAGATGATTTAATTTTAGCAGGAATTATAGCCCGCGCTCAAGGGATGAGTAAACGCCAAAAATTAATAGAGCAGGGAAAAATTCTTTGGGAAGGAAAACGGGTGTTTTTTATTCTTCCTATCCCTGATATAGGTGGCGGAGCAAATATGGTACTCCAAGAAGCAAAAATAATGCAAAAAATGGGAGTAGATGCAAGAATAATTAATTTTAAAGGCAATCAAACTTTATTTGAAATTAATCACCCAGGGCTGGAAATACCAGTAATTTATGTAGATTCACAATGGGCGATCGCCAACTTATTGCCCAAATGCGATGCCGTAGTAGCAACATTATATGCATCAGTATATTGGATGGAAAAAAACTCACAAACAGTAAGAGGGTATTATATTCAAGATTTTGAACCCTATTTCTTTCCAGAAAACTCAGAAGAATATAAATTAGCTTGGAAGTCATATACACAATATCCAGATTTAGTCAGGATAGCTAAAACAAAATGGAATGGAGGTTTAATCAAAGAAAAAATAGGCGTAGAATGTTGGATAAATGGGCCATCAATAGACATTGATTTATTCCGCCCACGAAAAAGTAAAGCGATAAATATACCAGAAAACCCAATCAGAATACTAGCAATGATTCGCCCCAAAACTCCCCGTAGAGCGCCACAATTAACCATGGAAATATTGTGGGAGTTAGATAAAATTGTGGGAGAAAAAGTAGAAATTATTCTGTTTGGTTGTGAGTCAGATGATCCAGAATTTGCTAAACTACCTCAGAATTTTCCTTGTTACAATGCAGGGGTTTTAACTAGGAGGCAAACTGCTGCTTTAATGAATGAAGTAGATATTTTTGCAGACTTTTCTACTTTCCAAGCACTGGGGTTAACAGCAATGGAAGCAATGTGTTGTGGGGTAGCAGTTATTGTGCCCGAAAAAGGCGGTGCAAATAGTTTTGTGCAAGATGAAGTAAATGGTTTAATTGTGGATAGTAGTTCAAAAGATGCTTGTTTAACTGCTTTAATGCGCTTGGTTGACGATGAAGAGTTACGCCTAAAAATTGGGCGACAAGCTTTGATTGATGTTTGTCAATACTTTCCAGAAAAAAGTGCATTTAAAACCCTTAAAGCTTTATTTAAGCGCAGTAAAGGGCAAGGGGCTTAAGCCCCTTGTCTGGGAGGGGCGGCAAGGGGCTTAAGCCCCTTGTCAGATACAAAGGTAATGCCTCCCTTGATTTTGATCACTTAACAAGAAAAAAATGAAAATAGACATATTACTCAAGCACGGAAAAAACTTAAAACCAGAAAGTAAAGCTTATCAACGCTCAATACAACCATTAACTCACCCAACAGTAGCAAATTCTTATGTGTTAAGTTACGGGACAAAATACCAGCGGGCTGATTTAACTATTGTAGACTGGGAATGGAGTTGTGAGCTTTCTCTGGTAGAAGCAGAAGACTTGGTGGAGCGCATAGCCAGAGATAAGGGACATTTGCTTTATACTATTGATGAGAATATTTTAGATGAACATCTGTTGAGTGAAATTTCAGATAAATTGAAAACAGAAACACTGATGGTAGTGCGCTACTTGGTGCGAGCAGCAGATGGGGTAATTGTACCTACTGAGAATTTACAGGAGCGTCTCAGTAGGTTAAATGAAAATATATTTGTAATTAAAAAACCAGTAAATGAGAGTGGGATAGAGAGGATACCAGTCTCAAATGGGAGCAATGGTAAAACAAAAATAGGGTATCTGGGTAAGGAAAGTGACCTACTTTTGGTACTCGAGGGATTACGATCAGTACTGAAAAAACACCAAGAAAAAGTAGAATTTCAGTTAATAACTGACTCAGATATGAGTCAAGCTTTTGCAGGGTTGCCAGTAAAAATCTTAGCAGCAAAAAATGAGCCTGAAACGCTAGATTTTAACTGCTGGGTTGATAAAATTCAGTGGGATATTGCTATTGTGCCTTTAGAAAATAATCCAGTTACTCGCTGTAAATCAGACTTGCAATTTCTGGAATATAGTAAGTTGGGAATAGCAGGAATATATTCTCTAGTACCAGCTTATGCGCAAACTATTACCCATCAAAAAACAGGTTATCTTGTGCCTAACAAAACAGAAAACTGGGTGGAAACATTGGAATTATTGATCGGGGAAGAGCAACTGAGGCAAAAGTTAGGTAAACAAGCCCAGGAATATGTGTTGTCAAACAGAAATATTGAGAAGATAGCAATTAAATGGCAAGATGTAATTGAGGAGATTGTTAGCGGAGAAGAAGGAGAAACCGAGGAGTGGGAAAAGTATTTTCAGCAGGGAATGCAGCTAGAAATGGCAGGGAAATTACACGAGGCAATAGCTACCTACCAGCAGGCAGTGTTTCGCAACCCAGAAAACTCCGCATCTTATCATCATCTTGGAGATACCCTGCTAAAATTGGGACACTGGGAAGAAGCTGGCGTAGCTTATAAACAGGCAATAAAATTAAATCCAGAATATTTTTGGAGTAGTTATAATTTAGGGGTAGCATATTTAAAAGAAAATAAGTTAGAAGAGGCGATCGCCCTCTATCAAAACAGCATAAAACTTAACCCAGGCAGTTATTTACCCTACAAAACCCTCAAAGAAATTTTGCTCAAACAATGGGAAAATAACTTTGCTCAAGCCAATATAGCATTGAAAGAAGGGGATAGAGTAAGGGCGATCGTCCTCTATCACCAAACCATTGAAAAATACCGCAAAAATATCTATTTACCAGACAATATTCCCCCCAAAGAAATACCAGAAACGCCTAAAGTATTGCTAGTAGTTGACCATTTTCTACCCCAATGTTTGCGTTATCGAGTCAAACAGAAAATTGAGCAGTTAGAAGAAGCTGGAATAACAGCAGAATACTTTCCCTGGACAGAAGTGGTAAAAGCCAAAAATTTGCTTTATTCTTATCATGTGGTAATTTTTTACCGCGTGCCAGCTTTTCCAGATATAGTAGAAACCATCGAATATGCCAAAGCAATTAATAAGGTTGTATTTTATGAGATAGATGACCTTGTATTTGATGAAGAATACTATCCAGATCCCATAGAGAGTTATGGTGGGTATGTAGGGGAAGATGAGTATGAGAGTTTACAGAGGGGATGCACCCTATTTAGGGAAGCAATGGCATTATGTGATTATGGGATAGCTTCCACTGTACCCCTAGCCAAGGCAATGGAAAAAGTGCTGAGGAAAAAACAATGTTATCTCCACCGCAACGCCTTAGATAAGTTAAATTACGACTTTTTGGCGTTAAATATTCCCAAAATAGAAAGGGATTATCTTTCCATATTTTATGGCACAGGGACAAAAGCCCATAATGCCGATTTTAATGAGTTAGTAGCCCCAGCATTAGCTCAAATTTTGGAAAATTACCCCCAGGTGCGTCTGACTTTGATGGGTTATTTGACTCTTCCACCAGAGTTAACTGAATATGAAGAGCGCATAGATAGGATAGATGTAATCAAAGAAGTAGAGATTTACTGGGAATTTCTCCGCCAAGCTGATATTAATATTGCCGTACTCCATGCCACCCCAGTGAATAATTGTAAAAGTGAGTTGAAATGGTTTGAAGCTGCAGTAATGGGTATTCCTTCGGTGGTAAGTAACACAGAAACTTATTTAGAAGTGGTGGAACATGGAGTAGATGGGTTAATTGCTAGTACCCCAGAAGAATGGTATGAAAATTTAGAGTTGCTCCTGACAGATGAAAAATTGAGGCTGAAAATAGCAGAAACAGCCCGCCAGCGAGTTTGGGAAAGATACAGCCTTCCCGTTATGGGGGAGAATATTAAACAAATTATCCAAAGTGGGATTGAAAATGCAACAAAAGCTGGTAAGTTAGTACCGCGTACCCAGAAGCAGAAATTATTAATTGTCAATGTCTTTTATCCACCGCAGAGTATTGGAGGCGGAACCCGTATAGTTAGGGATAATGTGGATATTCTCACCGAAAAATATGGGGATAAATATGAGATTTGCGTGTTTACCAGTGATGATGATAATCCCAACCCTTATGAGATAAAAGAGTATAGTTATAAAGGAATTTGGGTAACAAAAGTCAGTACCCCCATGATGGTGGGAATGGACTGGCAGTACCAAAATTCCAACATTTATGATATCTTTACTCAATATCTGGAATTTGTCCAACCAGACTTGATTCATTTTCACTGTGTGCAAAGGTTAACAGCTTCAGTGCTGGAGGCTGCAGCAGCAATGAAAATTCCTTATGTAGTAACAGCCCACGACGCTTGGTGGATTTCTGACAACCAGTTTCTCGTAAATGAAGCAGGAGAAGTATGTGATTATCAGCAAAATGATCCCTTGGTAATTGCACGGGAGGCTAAAAATGTTATAGAATCGTTCCGTCGCCGCCAGTATTTGCGATCTCGCCTAAATGAAGCCAGTGCGGTGTTGACAGTATCTGAAACTTTCGCAGAGTTGTATCGACTCAATGGGATAGCCCAAACTAAATCTAATCGGAATGGAATCATGCCCAGACCGAAATTACCACGCCGGCCAAACCCCACTAGGCGGGTACGTTTAGCTCATGTCGGGGGGGTTGCAGCCCATAAAGGGTATTTTCTATTAAAAGAAGCGGTAGAGACGGCTAAACTGAAAAACACCGAATTGATAGTAATAGATCATGCCCAGACAATGGGGTCCACAAGACAGGAAAAGTGGGGGAAAACTCCAGTGACATTTATAGCCAAAGTAGAACAAGAGAAAATGCCAGAATTTTATAGTAAAATTGATGTGCTGATCGCTCCTTCTACTTGGCCTGAAAGTTACGGACTGGTGACGCGAGAAGCAGCAGCAGCAGGGGTTTGGGTGGTAGCTTCTAATATAGGGGCTTTGGCAGAGGATTTAATTTTAGGCGTAAATGGAGATAGTTTTGATCCTGATGAAATAGATGAGTTAGTGACAATTTTACAGCGCATAGATAAAAATCCTGAAAAGTATCAGCAGCTCGTTTCTGAGGCTATTCATGTACGGACAACAGCAGAGCAAGTACAAGAGTTGGTAGGGGTTTATGAGGGGATAAGAAAAGAGGATAAATTAATAAAAGTGGAAGAAAATTATTTTAGAGAAAAAGGAAAATTAGAGAAAAGAAAATAACCCAGGCTGTATGGCTTTTTAGAAATGTGTCTGAGAAAAAAAAGAAAATTAAAACAAGAAAAATGAATAGAAAAGAGCAAGTTGAAATAGGATATCATGTACCAAAATTAACACTTTTAGAAGTGTGGCCACTAAACCCTTTTATTGGTTCAAAAGAAAATTTATCTGTAGTAGACATTGGAGGCAACATAGGACTCTGGGCGCAAGCTTTTTTGAATGTATTCGGCGAGCAAGTCAAACAATATCAAGTATTTGAGCCACTTCCTGGGAATGTGAATCAGTTTAAGATGCGCTTAAATACATCTCTGAAACATTTATCAGAAAAAGTGAAATTAAAAGCTTGTGCAGTAGGAAATCAAGAAAATATAGTAAAACTTCACTTTGATTCAGAAATAAGCACAATTGCTTCTGTTCCCTTGAATGAAATAAAAGTTGGACAGAAAATAATTAAGCAAGATAAGGTGATAGATGTAGAACAAATAACTATAGATACATGGTCGTCAAGTTCTGAAGGTTTTGAACCTGATATAATTAAAATTGATGTAGAGGGTTATGAATGGGAGGTGCTTGAAGGGACTCAAAATTTGATGAACAGAAGAGTACCTTCAATCATTTATTATGAGTTTAGTCAACATCAGGCAGACAGAGGTCAGACGTTTCTTCAGTTTTGGGAATTTTTTAGGGAGCGAGACTATCATATCTATAGACAAAATATAGGGAGAAATTTTTTCGGGTTTCAGTATATATCAGAATACAAAGAAAGTTTAGAGGAATTTAACTCTATGTGGATGGTATGTGCAAGCAAGGAAAAACACGATCCCAGGCTAAACATACCATACGTAATTGGAAATTACAAATGATGAGTAAAGAAAAAAAAATTGAGAATTGATGTAAGAATGAATAATAGATAATAAAAAAAAGGAGAAAAATAGTGGTAGAAGGTTATTTAAATAAAGTAAGAGTGGCTAATGGAATAGAGCTAGGAAAATTAAAAGAAATGATAGATGAAATGAATAAGCTCAAAGCCGATAGCAAAATAATATTATATGGGTTTAATGATTATACCAAACACTTGATAAATTTGTTTGGGGAGTCAAGAGAAATAATAGCAATTGTAGATAATGATGAGAAAAAAATAGGGTGGAGTTATAGAAGCACGCCAGTAGTATCATTTGAAGAGGCAATGGAGAAAAACAGGAATAGATGGGTATGCACAGCAATAGACGAAAGATTTGAAATACTAGGGAAAATAACTAATCATAAAAGCTATAAAAATGAAGAAATAAGTTATTTTCCAAAACGAGGGACATATAATCCTTGGGAACATTCTAGCTTTTACAAAAAGCTTAGAGAGGAAAAGCATAAAGCTCCAGGCTCAATGATGAAAGAAGATAAGATTTTGTTCCTGTTAGAATTATTGAAACAAAGTTTGTATATAGATGGTGATGTATTGGAAGCAGGAGTTTGGCAAGGGGGGAGTGCTTGGTTTATCGCAAAAATACTAGAGAAAGAAGCGCCCGAGAAAAAATTAGTATTAGTGGATTTTTTTGAAGCAATGTCACGGAATAATCCAGAAGGAGTGATGTGCTTAGATGAAATGAAGGGAACATTTGAGTTTTATAAAAAAACAATAATTCATCAAGGGAATGTAGATGAAAATCCAGAGTTTTTAAAAGGGAAGTTTTGTTTCATTCATTATGATATGGGGTTTAATGAAAAGCGATTAAGTATATGTTATGAAAGCCTTTGTGTGGGTGGGATAATGTTGTTTGATAATTATGGACACATTGCTGGAAAACCATATAAGTTTGATCAATGGTTTAAAGATAGGGGTCATCAGGTTGCAATGGCTCCCCATTCTGAGCAAGGATGGTTAATCAAGCATGGTTAAAAGATTTGGCTCAGATAAAATTAGAAAAATAAGGGTAAGGGATAGATAAGAAAAATAAGGATAAAAAGTAAAAAAAATAATTGAGTAGCATTAAAAGGTGCGCAAGTAAAAGAATTGGTAAGAATTAAAGGATAAATAAAAAAATGAAAGAGGAAAATCGACAAGAGCAAGTAAAAAAAAAAATAGCGGAAGGAAACTCACTGAGAGAAAAAGGGAATTTGGAAGCAGCAATAACTACTTATCAAGAAGCTCTGGAAATAAATCCAAATAACCCAGGAGTTTATCGCTTTTTAGGAATGTGTCTGGGAAAACAAGGAAAGTTGGAAGAAGCGATCGCAAGTTATCAAAAAGCAATTGAGATCCAACCCTCTTTTTGGTTATATAAAGAATTAGGAGATTTATTTAGGGAAAAACAAGAATTAGATTTAGATGAGGCAATTAAGGCATATCAAGAAGCAATAAAAATAGAAGAAGATAGAGCAATTGTATATAGATTTTTGGGAATATGTCAAGAAAAAAAGGGATTGTTAGGAGAGGCGATCGCCAGTTATAAAAAAGCCATAAATTTAAACGAGCAACCATCTTTTTGGTTATACAAAGACTTGGGTGAAGCACTCAGTCAACAAGGAGAAATAGATGAGGCAATCAAAGCCTACCAAAAAGCAGTAAAATTGAAACCAGATAATTATGGATTTTATCTAAAATTAGCAGAACTATATCAGAAAAAAGGCAATTTTGAGAAAGTAATCAAAAATTATCAACAGGCAAAAAAACTGCAACCAGAGTTATCATCTGAATTAGAGAAAAAAATAGAAAAAATAAATAGGGAAAAATTGGTAAATTCTTTACAATATTTGGGAGATATGAAAATAAGCGAGAATAATAAGCCATTGGTTGCGGTATTGTGTGGTTTTGAGCATAGCGGGACAACTATGTTAAGCGAAATGCTAAGACAGCACCCAAAGTTAGATAGTGGGTTTGAAGGGGGTTTTTTGCTCAATGAAAACGCCAGAGACTTTTTGACTTGTGAACCCTTTTACACTAATCTTAAAGGCGGTTGGGGGGTGAATGATGAAGACTTGCGTTACATTTGCGCTGTAGATACCTGGGGGGAGTTGTATGCAAGGTTAAGGGAAAAAGCAGGGGTAATAAAAGATAAAAATACCTGGATATTTGATAAAACCCCTCGGTATATGCAAGTACTGCCACAAGTACTAGAGCGAGTACCAGGAGTTCCCTGTATCGTGATAGTAAGAGATTTTCGTTCAGTATTATGGTCATCCTATAAAAGAACAGGGTTAACCATAGATGAGTGGTATAAGAAAACCTTTAAACTAACTTGTAACCATACACTTTCCTACTGTCGTGGATGGAAAGAAGCAATGGAAAAAGGGTATGGGGAGAGAATCTTGTTAATCCAATATGAGGATTTGTGTGTAAATAAGGATAAAGAAGCTAAGAAAATTTTTGATTTCTTGGAATTGGAGTTTGAAGAATCATACTTATCTTTTGAAGAGAGAAGATACGCTCATGTAAAAGAGAGTCAGGTATCTACTAAGTATTTAACTGAGTATAAAGGGAACTTGCCAGAAGAAATTTGTCAGGAGGCGATTAAGGTTACAGAAGAGTATAAAGATTGGTTGTGGTTAAATGATGAGTAATGAGTTTTTAAAATTAGAATAAAACCTAAAAATTATAGTGAAGAAACTAAGGAAGGAACAATGAAAGCAACAGGAAAAATAGAAGAAGCCAATAAAAATTTAATCAGAGCTCACCAACTAAAAAAGGAAGGGAAAGCAAGTGAAGCGATAAAATATTATCAGGCTGCATTAGTAGAAATTGATGGAGAAACTGTACAAGCATGGCAGGGAATGGCGAATATATATGAGGAGAAACAGGAGTGGGATGCAGCGGAAAAATGTTATCAAAAACTTATAGAAATTAGCCCAGGACAGCTGGATAATTACATAAATTTAGCAAAGACTTTAAAGCTTCAAAATAAAGAAAATGAGTACGTTAAAGCAATCAATAAAGCCAGTCGAAAAACTAAAAAACCTCTTTGGGGAATATATGGTATATTAGGGAATATTCTGAAAGAACAAGGGAAGTTAGATGAGGCTATAATTGTTTTGCAAGAAGCAGTAAAAATTCAACCAGATCATCCTTCTATATATCGTTCTTTGGCGACGGCTCAAGCACAGAAAGGTAATTTTCAAGAAGTAATTAGTAGTTATAAAAACATTATTAGACTTATACCAGATAATAGTAATGCTTATATAGAACTTGCAAGAGCAATGATACGTGCGGGAAATATTCAGGAGGCAATTGATATTTATAAGCAAGTAATTAGTTTAAGTAAAAACACAGCAGCACGAATTTATTTAGAATTAGGGAATGCTTTAGAAAAAAATAATCAAGTTAATGAAGCATTAAATGTTTATAAAACAGGCATTGAATTATTTCCTGACAATATAAATTTTTACAAAAACACTGGTCGGATTTATTTTAACCAAGATAATTTTCATGAAGTTATTAACAACTATCAAAAAGTAATTAACCAGAAACTAGACTTAACATCTTTGATATTTTTAGATTTTTACTATCTTAAGTATGCCTTAAATGCTCAAGGTCGAGAGCAAGAAATAATAGATTATATAAATTTATATATAGATAGAGGTAAAAAACTTGCTAATGAAGGCAACCTAGAAGAGGCGATTAAAATTTATCGTTTTGTAATTGATGTTAATCCAGAATTAGCTCTAAGTCCAAAATTAGCATTTTGTTACTATTTTTTGGGTGAAGCTTTATACTCAAAAAATGAAACAGAAAAAGCTGAACCTTGGTTAAAACTTGCAACCTCTATGTTTTCATTAAGTTGTGTCTCGAGAAACTCAACACTAGAAAGTTTAATAAGCAAAATAATTGTTGAAAACACTCTTATTGTTACATTTGTTAGTGATTTATATTATAATAAGTTTCTTATTTGGTATAAAATATTTAAACAATATCAACTAAAAAATTTATTAGTTGTTACTCTAGATCCAATAGTACACAAAAAACTCAAAAAATTGGATATTACTACATACTTGCTCAACATATTTTCCTATCAGCCAAACTTTACTTTTATATTATGGATAGAAAGAGTTAAATTGCTCAAAATTATCAATGGAATGAATATTAATTTTGTTTTGACTGGTTTAGATGCTTTATGGCTAAAAAATCCCTTAAATTTATTTTGCAGTTCAGAACATGATCTAGTAGCTTCTGTAGCTTATGGTAGTAATAAAGATATTCTCAAAGAATGGGGTTTTATTTTAAATGCAGACTTTTATTTTATTAAATCCAATCATAAAACGCAAACAATGTTTAATGATTTTCTAAATTACACTGAAAAAACATGTTCTGACCAAGCAGCAATTAATCAATTATTATTTGATAACAATACGACTTGGCAAAAAGATGGAGAATTTGGGCATCAAGGTTTGTGTGAAAAATTAAATTTAAGCGTGTATGTTTTGAGTGATAAAATCGCAACTAGAAGTAATGAATATTTATCTAATGAAACTTATGTTTTTCAGCCCCATTTAACACAATTGCATAAAATGGATCAAATTATTAAATATTTACAAGGCTACAACATTAAAATATAGCCAAAAAAAGTAATATAAAAGGTAATAAAACTACCTTTTCCCTGCACCCTGTTTTAATGCTAATTGAATAATTTAATTTTGTAATATTTAATCTAATTCTAACTTAGATTGCTACTGCAATAACCATAAATCATTTGTATAAATGCTCTGAGTTCCAAATCTTTTTCTACAGGGCTATTAACCAAGCTAGTAATTATATATTTTACAAATATAATTCAAAAGGATTAGGCAATTTTTTCAACTTCAATTGTCTGATTTAAACGCTCTGCAAAGTTAGCCTTTGGTTTCCAACCAAGTTTAACTAAAGGTTCAATATTTGCAACAGAGTGCATAATTTCATCTTCCCGATATGCTCGCGCCCCAAATTTCAACTCAGTATCAGCCCCAGTCAGACGTTTAACCATCTCCACATACTCGCGAATTGAAGTTACCTTACCAGTACCTAACTCATACTCAAGATAGCGATCGCCTTGTTGACAAGCTTTTTCTAAAAGCAAAACATAAGCAGAAACAGCATCCTCAACATGGATAAAGTCTCGCATTTGCTCCCCTGGAGTTAATTCTAGCTGTGGCACATTTTTCAAACATTGCTGAATAACATAAGTAGTAAACTTAGAATCAGCATCACCCGCACCAAACAGATGCTCCAACCTGATGTTAGCAAAACAGATTTTCCCTGACTGAGCAACCATTTGCCCCCATTCCCCAAAATGTCTTTTGGAAAGGCAATAACCACTCAAATAATTATATAGAACCTCCCCTTTATTGAAATAAGTATCTGTATTGATAAAAATCTCACTCTGAAAATCAACCGCCGCTTGAAGCAAACTCAAAGGAAAAACAGTATTTCCCGCAAAAACCTCCGTCACCTTTTCCTGGTTGCGCCCATAAACCGTAGCCGTATGCACCACAGCGTGAATCTTCTCAAAATCCCGAAATGGCTGCTCGATCGCGCACTTATCCACATCATAGACAGTTAGCTGGGGCAAAACAGCATCAATACGACTTGTATCAGAAAAACTCCGCTTGAGAATAATCACCTGATACCCTTTTTTGAGTAGCTCCTTAACCAGATGACTACCCAAAAATCCCGTTGCTCCTGTGACCAGTACAGTTTGTTGCATTTTTTACCTCAAAAATTACTTGCTAAAATTTAACTATATTTCTGGTTAAACTCACAAACACTCTTTTATCTAATAAGTGTTTGGGTTATAATCTCATTTGATAAACTGGCGTAGACGTACAAGCCATCGCCTTAATTCTCACCTTTCTTTTAAATTAATTATAGCCAGATTAGCTGATAATATTTACCCGTAAAATTCTTCATCCATAATCATTTCTAAAGTAAAAGGACATTCTTCGGGATATTCACTCTTAGGTTTAACTTTGACTCCAAACTTAGCCCTTTTCCCTTCATCAATAGCTATTTTTCTTGCTTCTGGATAAGCATTATTAATGGCATCTAACAAATAAGATTTAAGAGAAGGTATGCTTTTTAAAGCTAAACTCACTTTAGTTCTGTGTTCAACTCCCGAATTATACCAGCTAATTTTCATAGATTCAGGAGCATCAAATTGAACCTTAAGTTTAAGTAAATGAGCGAGTAAAATCACCAAATTACTTACTAATGCTCTTTTTTCTGACTTACCCAACTCCCCCAACTCTGAGAGTAAATAATCCCATTCAATCTCATTAAATCTTTTTGCTAGAATCAATCTAGTTGTTTTTTCTAACCATAAATTATAATCTTGTTCATATAAACTTAAACTCATTTTTTTACCTTCCACTTTTTTTATATTTTAAAATTTATTATAGCACTACGCTTTAAGATTAAGATTGTTGTTCTTTCGTTAGATACCCCCTAACCTGGGGTGTTGATTTTGCCCCTACTTTAACAAAGTAATTTAATCCACTTTTTATGAGAAAAAGTTCGTAGTTCGCCAAAGCGCAAAAACCCTGGTATGTTCGTAGTTCGCCAAAGCGCAAAAACCCTGGTATGTTCGTAATATTTACTTTAGAAACTTTTTTATTATATATTAACTACCAAATCATTTACTAAAATTTACAAACCGAAAAAGTGCAGTATTTTTTTGTAGTCCACAGGGCTGAAAATCAACACCCTTCCCTGAACACTCCCCTTACAAAAGCGGGGAAAATAGAAAACAGCCTTGCCTTTTTATAAGGGGGGCTAGGGAAGCTCGAACATTGATAAACAGTCCTAACCTTAAAGCCTAGTGCTATAATTGTAAAATAACAATCCTATTTGAGTTGTGAGCATCCGATCTGAGCGCGTACATCCCCCTTATTAAGGGCATGGCCGTTTCATTTTACTTATGTAATTGCATTTTTAACATTAACAATTGTCTGGTATAACTAACTAATATAATTTTGTTCTCACCTACCAAACTAACCCGCGCTAAAAGAAGCCAAGGAAAAATGAAAATTGGGGCGTTTATTTCTTGTAGGGGAATATTTATCAACTGGTCTAAAAAAACGCCCCAATTTTCATTTTTCCTTGATTCATTTCGACGGAGGAATCAAGAAAAAAGAAAAATGCGGCCTTTTTACAAAATCTATAAAATATAGCAACCTGACGGTTGCTATAACAATTATCAAATTTTTAAATGAAACAGCCCTGCCTTATTAAGGGGGGTATATTACTATATAATTGGTCACTTACCAGTTCGACTTACCCAGTAATTTTCCAAAATTCTTCAAAGTGGGTGAAAAATTAATTTACAAGGGGTAACAACTGCTTTTGCGGTTTGCTTACCGCTAAATCGTAGTTGGTTTGAAGATTCATCCAAAATTCTGGTGAGGTTTGAAAAGCTTGGGCAAAAAGCCATGCAACATCAGGAGTAATACCCCCCTTCCCCTGTACAATCTCATTAATCCTCTCCACTGGGATGCCTAAATGTTCCGCTAGTGTTTTTTTTGTAATTAAAAGTGGTTTTAGGAACTCTTCCTCTAAGATTTCCCCAGGATGAGTGGGCAAGCCGTCAATGGTAATCATCTCAACATCTCCATTTAGTGATAATCAACAATTTGTACATCTTTTGCTTCACCAGAGTCCCAGCGGAAGATAATGCGCCATTTTTCGTTAATCCGAATGCTAAAAAAACCTTTCAAGTCACCTTTGAGCGCCTCTAAGCGATTTCCTGGGGGCGAACGCAAATCATCAAGTCGAATAGCAGCATTCAACATATCCAGTTTGCGCAAAGCAGCTTTAATAATCTCCTCTGGAAACCTGCGATCAACTCTGCTTTTCCGCTTACGAAATAAATTTTCTGTTGACTTGTCGCCAAATGATTTAATCAAAGCTGATTTACTATTGCTTCAAGGTTATTACTTTCTTTCATCACTACCTCCAGGAGCAGAGAAACCCCGTCTCTTTAGAGCGGGGAGGAACTGCGACGTTAAGCGATTTTAATCGCCGTCCTATCACCCTTTTCAGGGTGGAGGGTTTAAATCCCTCCAAAACTCCCATTTCTGGGGTAAAGTTCGCTTTGCCAAAGTTATCGGTCGGTACTTTCTGTGAAAACACTGTCTTACCCCTCGTAAAACTGTTTAATTTTCTGGTTCTAGGGCATGGAGCTAGCGACGCACTCCAGGGTAGGAACTTTAACACTTGCCGATAACGTAGTCCTCGAAGGACTTAGGCTGGTCAGCTAGCTAAGGAAGGAGGGCATGAAGCCCCGTCGCTTTAGCGCGGGGTGCTGACTTTCAGGAAAACACCCTATAAATTCAGACCATGCTCCCGATACCAATTAATTGTATCGTGCAAACCACCAACTAAATCATACTTTTGTTCCCAATCAGTCCCCTCTCGCAATCGCTGATTATTAGCACAAATAAACATCGGGTCATTAAGACGGTAAGGTAAAGCACCCAGGTTAATTAAATCTGGTTTTCCCAAAATACTCCCAATTTGAGTAACTATCTCCCTCACAGTCACAGGCTGACCCGAACCTATATTAACAACTCCCCCCAAATTACTGCGAGCCACAGCCCAAATTGCCCCTGCCACATCTTCAATATGCAGAAAATCCCTATATATCAAAACAGTGGGGCTTTGTCATAAACCTTGACTGGTGGGTAATAAAATCTCAGAAAAATACTCAAGAAATGTTTAATGAGTATTTAAAATACGTTATGATAACGGGTGACGATCAGACAGGGCTAAATCAATTGTTATTGAATTATGGGACGACCTGGGAAAAAAATCAAGATTTGTCTTACAAAGGTAGATGCGAGCAATTAAATTTAGATATTTACGTTTTGCCAGACAGCATGATGACCAGAAAGGAAAGTGAATTAAGAGAAGAAAAAGTAATATTTCAGCCAAATGGTTCATTAGATGTAAAACTAGAACAAATAAGGAAAATAGGTTAGGTATGGTTTAAACGGAAACCTAGTATTACTAAAACAAAAGAGCAAAGAATGAAGCTAGAAGAATATTTGGGAATGAAGTTTGACTGGGAATAAATTCTAGTCAATCCAAATTGACTAGCTCTTCTAAATTCAATCCTGAGCATACCACGAAATTGTCTTCTGCAAACCATTCTCCAATTCATAGCTTGGTTTCCAGCCCAAATTACTTAACGCTGTTAGATCGGCTTGAGAAAACATTATTTCATTTTCCCGATATTCTCGCGCTCCAAACTTTAACTCAGTATCAGCCCCAGTTAGACGTTTAACCATCTCCACATACTCCCGCATAGATATGGCTTGACCGCTACCCAAGTCGTACTCTTGAAACAACGCAACTTGTTCGGTAGCTTTCTCCAACAGCAGTAAATAAGCAGACACCACATCATCAATATGGATAAAATCCCGTTTTTGTTCTCCAGGAGTCATTTCTAGTAGCGGTGCATTTCCCAAACATTGCTTAATCACATAAGTAGGAAACTTAGACTCATCATCCCCAGGGCCAAACATCTGCTCCAACTCAATATTAACAAAACAAATCTTACCTAAATTAGCAAATCTTTCTCCCCACTCCTGAAACTGCTTTTTTGACAAAGCATAAAAATTCAAAGATTTATCTACCGAAGTATCTGTATTTATAAAAATCTCACTCTGAAAATCAACCGCCGCTTGAAGCAAACTCAAAGGAAAAACAGTATTTCCCGCAAAAACCTCCGTCACCTTTTCCTGGTTGCGCCCATAAACAGTAGCCGTATGCACCACAGCATTAATCTTGTCAAAATCCCGAAATGGCTGCTCGATCGCGCACTTATCCAAATCATAGACAGTTAGCTGGGACAAAACAGCATCAATACGACTCGTATCAGAAAAACTCCGCTTGAGAATAATCACCTGATACCCTTTTTTGAGTAGCTCCTTAACCAGATGACTACCCAAAAACCCCGTAGCTCCAGTCACCAGTACAGTTTGTTGCATTATTTTACCTCTCAAATCTACCATTAAAATTTAACTATAAATTTATTGACGATAACGAATAAGACCTTCTTTGAGAGAGATAATTAGATCAAAAAGTGGTTGCAGGTAAAGTATAAGCAACAATGGGAAAATTATCCACCCGCTGACCTAAACAACTAAACCAAGGGGCAATAACTATTGGCGCTGTCACCATTCCACCAGGTGTTAATGTTCTGATTGTTTGACTAGGTTTTTCGAGGTCACAACCAATATCCTGTAAAAGATTTGACCGCAATACTGTGTAGCTTGAACCAGTGTCAAGTAACAGCTTTACTTTTCTAACAAGATCATCTTTGCCCCCAACAGCAGCGTTGACAACCAGTAAATTACCGTATTGTGACAGTTGATAAATTCTTTCTTGATTCACAATAAAATTGCATAGTCAGAAGGGATGGGACCCGTGTATTCTATAGCAATTGACTTGACGTTTTTAAACTCAATCAATGCTTGATCTATCTCATCTCTATTGGGAGAATGGGCTAAAACTTCTCCTTGAATTACATTGAACTGTTCATCGGATTCTGTATCAGCAATTAACACCCACTCCTGGGGATAACGACTGCGAATTTCTTCGATTTTCAATATTTCCCCTGTTGGTTTATATTCTATATTGTAATTTTAAATAGTTGTGTTGGGTTGGTCTTGGGAAATTTCTCGCTCTAAAATTTGCCACAACTTGCGCTTTTCTTCCAAATTTAGGTCAGAAATCGCATTCAGCAATGATTCAAAAGGGATATTTAATCTGACAGTTATTTGGGTCATAATGTTTTTCTATTTATTGGCGATCGCCCCAACTTTTTCCTCCCAACTAAAACTCTATCCAATCCGCTTATTGCGATCAATTACAATCGTTCTCGAAAAAACACCACATCTTCATAAAGCAAAGAAAGAGGACAACAAAAATCAACACTGGTGAATTGAACTTCTAATTCTGCTTCTACTGGGGTAACTTCCTCAACTGAATAGGGGATGAGTTCCCATCTGTCTCTCTCATTAATTCTGTAGTACTTCATATTTATCTTTTCTGCACTCACTAAAACGTACTCTTTGAGAGTTTTAATCCTGCGGTAATATTTGAACTTATCTCCGCGGTCAAAAGCTTCAGTTCCTGGAGACAAAACCTCCACAATTAAACATGGATTATACATTACGCGGCGGGATTTGTGGTCTTGTGGGTCGCAACTAACCATAACATCAGGGTAGTAAAACGGCCCCGACTCAGACACACCCAGTAAAACATCTGCCATCTGCACCTTACAACCTTTACCCCGTAAGTGACTTTTCAGGGCTGAAGCTATATTCAAAGTAATGTCATTATGGGGAATTGTTCCCCCAGCCATCCCATACACTTCACCGTCTTGATATTCATGTTTTTGAGACTGTTGTTCTTCCCATTCCAGGTATTCCTGGGGAGTCATGGGGTGAGTTTTGTTAGTAGCGTACATTTTATAATGGTATATGAGTTATCCTGTCTTGATATTCCCCTTCTTCCCCTGCAATCGCAATCAGAATCAAATCATCCAGAATTTGTCCGATTGTTGAGCGGGGACGGAGAACAAATATGCCTGGAATATGACGCTCTTGAGCGAGATGTTCTCTTAAATGTATCGGCATAGAAGCACGGTTATTTGTTACCAAAATCAAGTTATTAAGTTCACACCAAAGCAAAATCTCTGGGTCTAAAGTGCTTTTGGGAGGAACTCCTGGATCTCCTACCATCCAAACAGTTAAATTTGGAAGAATACGGGACAATTGCACTCGATATAAAGGAGGTAAGTTTTCATCCAAGAGATATTGAATAGTCATTTTTGATTATTTCTTTTACAGCCTCTTTTTCCCTTCTCAACTGACGAATTCTCTGGACAAAATGAGGCGGATTTTTATCTTGTTCTTCCTCCCCTTTTAAGCAATGTTCTAGCCAGGATGCCATATATTGATTCACCGCTTCTTGATTATTTAAGTAATATAAAATAGTCGCATAAACTTGTTCTAAGGTCAAAGTTGTATATATTTGCGCTATTTCTTCTGGAGTACGAGCGCGATAGATATACTCATAGAGAATAGTTTCAATCCCAATGCGGGAGTTTTTCAAACGAATGTCATTGGGGGTAAGAAAATTAAAATAGTCTGATAGTTCCATAATTAATTCAATTAGAGGGTCTTTGTTTTCTGAAAATTTAATGTAGGGGCGGGTTTAGGGATAATCTTGTATTCCCCACCCACAAATTTCATTCAAAACCCGCCCCCCCAATACCAAATATACCAAATGTAGGGGCGGGTTTAGGGATAATCTTGTATTCCCCACCAACAAATTTCATTCAAAACCCGCCCCCCCCAGTACCAAATATACCAAATGTAGGGGCGGGTTTAGGGATAATCTTGTATTCCCCACCAACAAATTTCATTCAAAACCCGCCCCCCCCCAGTACCAAATATACCAAATGTAGGGGCGGGTTTTGATATATATCTGGTTTTTGTGTTTCATGGGTTATCCCTAAACCCGCCCCTACAATTATATATTTTAATCAGATATTTAAATCCCCTGGTGGGGCGGGTTTTGATATATATCTGGTTTTTGTGTTCCATGTCTTGTCCCTAAACCCGCCCCTACAATTATTTCCTGGTGCGGCAAAACTCGTGCATCGTATCACTCACATAAGTTAACATTTCCTCAGTCAATCCAGGAAACACACCAATCCAGAAAGCACCGTGCATCACTTTATCCGCATTTGTCAACTCACCAACTACCCGATAATTCCATCCCTGGTAAAGAGGTTGACGTACTAAATTACCACCAAAAAGTAACCGAGTGCCAATACGTTTTTCTTCCAAATACCCTACTAACTCATTGCGAGTAAAAGGAGCGTCTTCTTTCACCAACAACAAAAACCCAAACCAGCTAGGCTCTGAATTAGGGGTAGGCTCTGGTAAAATTAACACATCCTGTAAATCCTGCAACTTTTTGTGTAAAAAATCAAAATTTTCTGCGCGTTTTTTCACAAATTCAGGTAATTTATCCAACTGGGCAACACCTACTGCTGCCTGCATATCGGTCATTTTCAAGTTATATCCCACATGAGAATAAGTGTATTTGTGGTCATAACCAAAAGGCAACTCGCCCAACTGCCAACCAAACCGCTTGTTACAAGTATTATCCACTCCTGGAGGGCACCAACAATTGTGAACAGCAATTCCACTAGCATGATAGCTATGGTCTTCTTCCACTTCAATGTTATATACGACTAAATTTTCAGCCTCAGCTTGGTCAATTTTCACAATTGGATAACAAGCATATTGACCATCACTACTCACATAAGCATACTGATGGTCGGAGCGAGCAGTATATTTTTCCTCCAGAAGGATTGCCAACTTTTCAGCATTTTTCCCATAGATATTAAGTGCATTTAGTGGAGCTTTTGCCACAATCGTTTTGCCGTTCACTACGGATGATTTATGTTGATCAACATCTCTTTGCCAATAGGAGCATAAAATCTCCCCTTTTAAAAGAATTCGCCTGATTTGCTCAATTAAAATCAAACTGATAGAGTGGCAAGAATAACCTTGAAAAGATTCACTTCCATCACCACGCCAATAGCCTTTTACTAATTCCTGCGTCAACTCCAATGGCCAATTTACCATCCATTCTGGTAAAGCTTTGTTATCAGCCCCATTGCCAAAAAATTGTCCAAAAAATTCATAACCTTTTCGAGTTTTGAAGGTCAGAGAAACTCCTTCAGTTCCTTTTTTAGGATGCAGATAACTTTTAACCCCAAAATACTTTTCCATGAGAAAAGTTACATCTTCTATATATGAAGTCTCATTTTTGTGAAAGGAAAAATCTACACGATAGAGAAAATACTTATTCTCTTTGTAACCACTTTTCCCCTTATAACTTTTAACTAAACTCCCTTCTGCTAGCCAATAGCCAATTAATCTCATTAAATCAGGTTCAGGTTCTAAACGCTCTTGCTTAGTTTCATAAGCAGTATCGTAATTCCAGATAAAACTGGTAGGCAGTTGGTCTTGTGTGGGAATAGCTTCCAACAACAAATCTCCTACTTGAAGATTCTGCGCTTCAACCCACTGGCGAACTCCATTAGATTCAATCCAGAAAGGATGTTTAGCCGTTGTGGTGAGGGGAGGACGCATTCTTGCTTTAATGGTGTAAATTTCCCCATTATAAATCCGTCCCAACTGTTCAGTTACAACACAATAACGCCCCGTATGGGTTAAAACTTTATCGCCTACTTCAACTGCTTCAATGGGTTTGATTGTTTCTGCTACATTAATAGGTGTCCCTGCTAAAAAGCAATCCCTACCCCAGTCACGGAAAGATTCTAAAATCTTTTTCAAACGGGTATCGCTAGTTAATACTGCGCCTCCTTCACCCATAGTCATGTGATGAGCGGGGTAAAAACTCACAGTTGCTATTTGACCAAAAGTCCCCGTTTTTTTGCCATTATACACACTCCCCACTGCATCGCAATTATCCTCAATCACCCACAGGTCATGTTTTTCAGCAAAAGCCATCACCGCCTCTAAATTAAAAGGATTACCCAAAGTATGGGCTACCATAATTGCTCTGGTACTCTCAGATAACGCCTCATCTAACTTATCCACATCTATGTCACAACCAGGCAAATTAACATCTAAAAATACAGGAACAAGTTGATTTTGGAAGATGGGATTTACTGTGGTGGGAAAACCTGCAGCTACAGTAATTACCTCATCTCCTGGTTTAAGGCGTTTATCTCCTAATTTAGGGGAAGTAAGGGCGCTTAAAGCTAATAAATTCGCTGATGAGCCAGAATTTACCAACAGACAATGTTTTACTCCCATCCACTCAGCAAACCTTGCTTCAAATTCAGCCGCAAATCTGCCTGTAGTCAGCCAGAAATCTAAGGAAGAATCAACAAGTTTAACTAATTCCTGGTTATCAAATACTTTACCCGAAACTGGGACATAAGTTTGACCTGGAATAAACTGACGATTAGCAAATTTAAATTGATAGTATTCTTCTACAGCAGCAAATACTTTTTCTCTCAAAGCTTTGTCTTGTTCAGCAGCACTATTTGGGCGAGAAATTGATTGAGTCATGATTTATTTAAGTTAGTTATAAATTGGGCAAAAACTTGTTTAATTGAAGCCTAAAAAAAAGCATTACTCTAACTATTTTGATAATAAGAGTTGATTTGTTCTAAGGTTATTTGACGAATGGCTGATGATGATGAGGCTTCAAAAACTTGCCGATACCAAGCAACTGTGGTAGCAATTGTTTTAGAAAAATCCCATTTTGGTTGCCAATTAAGTTGGTGATAAACTTTATCAATGGATAAATTCAGTAGGTTCGCTTCATGAACTGCATGAGGATCAGAACCATCTTCCCAATTTCCTGGCCAATATTTTAAGATTTCCTCCACTAAGTCTTTTACTGTGCGATTGCTAGTTATACTCGGCCCAAAATTAAAAGCATCAGCAAAAGGATTCTTTTCTGATTTACTTTCCCCGTGCGCATACATTTTTTCTGCTAATAAAAGATAACCACCCAGAGGTTCTAAAACGTGCTGCCATGGGCGTGTCGCTTTGGGGTTACGCACTAAAATTGACTGATTTTGTTGTAAAGCACGCATTGCATCTGGTACAATTCTATCCTCTGACCAGTCACCACCCCCTATGACATTTCCCGCTCTCACACTGGCTATAGCTACTGGTGAGTGGGTAAAAAATGATTTACGCCAAGAGGCGATCGCTATTTCTGCTGCTCCTTTACTGGAACTATAGGGATCATAACCCCCCAGTGGGTCGATTTCTCGATAAGCATGAACCCACTCTTTATTTTCATAAACCTTATCCGTAGTAATCAGCACTGCGGCGCAATTATAATCTACAGCTCGCAACGCTTCCATCACATTAATTGTGCCCATGACATTAGTTTCCCAAGTCAAGACAGGTTCTCGATAGGAGCGACGCACCAATGGTTGTGCGGCGAGATGAAAAACAACATCAGGTTTTTCTTGTTTAACCATAGAGTCAATCAACCCTCGCTCACGAATATCGCCCAGATGATGGTTAATATCCTTTGCTAACTCTAACTGTTCAAATAGGGAAGGCTGAGTCTCTGGTTCTAGGGATAAACCTACCACACGACTTCCCATATTCAGTAACCAGAAAGTTAACCACGCTCCCTTAAAACCAGTGTGACCTGTAACAAAAACAGTTTTTCCTTGCCAAAAATTTTGATTCATCCTTCACTCTCTCTGGCTAATTAATTGTTTAATTAATTGTTAATGGTTGATTGTTCATGGTTGATTGCTCATGCTCCATTAATAGACCTTTTGCGAAAGTAGTGTTAACCCCCCCTACCCCCCCCTTGGTAAGGGGGGGAAAATGCTTTTTTTTTTCGGTCATCTCCAGCCCAGACCAAAGGGGGGGTAGGGGGGGTTTTTTACGGTTTCGCACTCATGTCTCCTCTATTATCAATTGATTTAATCTTGCCAAACCTTCCAGGGAGCATTACCCTGTTCCCACATATTATTTAACTCTTGATACTCCTTATAAGTATCCATGGCATAAAAGAAACCTTCGTGATGATAACTCATCAACTGTCCTTCGGCTGCTAACCTTTCGAGGGGTTCTTTTTCTAAAACACAATCATCATCAGTTAAATAATCAAAAATCTTGCGGTTAAAAACAAAAAAGCCAGAGCTAACCCACTTATCTTCCTGGATTTTTTCACCAAACTTGAGTACCCTTGCTTCTTTATCAATATCCATCACTCCAAAACGGGAGAAAGGTCTTACCGTAGTTACAGTGGCTATTTTTCCATGCTCTTTATGAAAACTGAGCAAATTAGCAATATCCACATCAGATAAACCATCTCCATAAGTCACCATAAACAGGTCTTCAGTGATATATTTTTGAATGCGTTTTATCCTACCACCTGTCATGGTATCTAACCCTGTTTCAGCCAGAGTCACCCGAAAATCTTGCTCAATGCGATTATATAAATAGCTAATCTGGTTCGGGTTTCCCAAACGGATGGTGAAGTCATTATTCATTGCTTCATAGTTGAGGAAATACTCTTTAATCAACTTCCCACGATACCCCAAACAGATAATGAAATTCAGAAAACCATATTTAGCATAGTTTTTCATGATATGCCAAACGATTGGACGCCCTCCTACTTCCACCAGCGGTTTAGGGCGATATTCCGTTTCTTCCCTTAACCTCGTTCCTTGACCACCCGCCAGAATTACTACCTGCATTTTCCTGCTCGCTTTTTTGTAATATATTGTGTTTAAACAACTTAAATTGTATTGTAATCCAATATTCCCTAAAAGTCAAGTTTTCCAGTGGTTTGGAAGCAACCCCCCTTTAAATCACAAATACATATTTTTCAAAATTGAGCTAGGGCGGGTTTTGACATTTATGTCTGGGTTAGGTTATTTGGGTTATCCCTAAACCCGCCCCTACGGTATCACAAATCCACATATTCATATAAACAAGAGAGAGGACAACGAAAATCCACACTGGTGAACTCAACTTCTAACTCTGTTTCTACTGGGGTAACTTCGTCAACTGAGTAGGGAATGAGTTCCCATCTGTCTCTCTCATTAAGTCGGTAACATTCCACATTCAATAGACCTTTTGCGAAAGTCGAACCCAAATTACGATATAATTTAAAAAATTGAGATAAATAATCTAAATTTAAAGAATCCTACTTAATCAAAAATTTAAGATCAGAAGAGTTCAAACGCTTTACGGGGATTGAGTTAACAACTTTTCAAACTATGGTTTAAATTGTCAAAAATCATTTTTTTAATAAGAAAAAAAAAGTGGAAGACCCAGTAATTTAACTATTGAAGAACAAATTTTGTTGACGGTTCAATATTTTCGGGAATATAGAACTTATTTTCATTTACCTATGGAGTATAATTTAAACAAATCAAATGTATATAGAACTGTCAAAAAAATCGAAAAAATCTTAATTGATTCAGAAGAATTTAAATTACCAGTCAAAAAAATATTAACTAAAAACACTGAAGAGTCACAAATAAAAACAATAGTTGTAGATGTAACTGAAACAGAAGTTGAAAGACCCAAAAAAAAACAAAAACAAAATTACAGTGGTAAAAAGAAAAAACATACAATAAAAAGTCAAATAGTTATTGACGAAAAAAACAGTCAAATTCTTTGTATCGCCCAAGGGAAAGGAAAAGAACACGATTTTAATTTGTTTAAAAACAGTAAAATGTTAATTAACCATCTTCTAGAAATTCTTGGAGATAAAGGTTATCAAGGAATAAATAAAATCCACAAAAATAGTCAAATACCTTTCAAAAAATTACCCAAAAAAGAATTAACTCAAGAACAAAAAAAGTCTAATAAACAATTAGGGAAGAAAAGAGTTATTGTAGAAAATGTTATTGGAAAATTTTAAATATTTAAAATTTTCTCAAGTAGATCTAGAAACAGGCGCAAAAGATTTGGACTAAGATTAAATTTAATTGCTGGAATTTATAATTTTGAGTTAAACAATAAATTTCAATTGATAGAAAATAGTTAATTTCGCAAAAGGTCTA
>Ga0209594_1000390_pt1 | contig 27971 bp, 23 predicted proteins | sample AshMeaCrysSpring_FD_184126 | JGI IMG/M metagenome (GOLD analysis project Ga0209594, IMG submission 184126) | Groundwater microbial communities from Big Spring, Nevada to study Microbial Dark Matter (Phase II) - Ash Meadows Crystal Spring... | ecosystem: Environmental > Aquatic > Deep subsurface... | reverse complement strand
CGCGAGCCGGCGTGCGAGGGCGGCCGCGTCCCAGAGAAGCAGCGCGAGCGCGAGCCACAGCAGCGGCTCCGCGATCGAGTCCCCCGGCGCCGACTGCGAGGCCGGCATCGCGTCGGACCGCGCGCGCAATTCGGCGAGCGGCACGACGCGAGATGACGCTTCACCGCGTCCCGCGTACACCTCGCGCCCGAGCAGTGGCTCGCCGAGCGCAGTGTCGAAGAGCCACGCGACGAAGAGGGGAATTCCTGCGTCCGCCGGACTGCCGGTGGCGTCGGGATGGATGGAGGTCTCGACCGACGCCGGCGGGCCGGGTCGCAGCACGACGAGTGGCGTACCAGCCGCCTCGAGCAGTACGAGGTCGCGGTCGCCGGGCGGCTCGATGCGGCCGCGCGTCGCGAGCTCGGGACCGGGCAGCGGGGGCGCCACGATGGCCCCGCCCGTCGACCAGGAGATCGTCGAGGCATCGGCCCTCCCCGGCGCGCCGGACGTGAACCGGACGCGGGGAACCCGACCGGCGGGTGCGGCGCCCGTGCCGCATTCGATCGTAAGGCGCGCCTCGGCATTGCGCGCGAGGCGCAGCGACGGATGCGCGCGCACCGCCGCATGGATCGCGGAGGGACAGGCGGTCTCGACGGCCACCGCGAGTGGTGCAAGCGCCGTCGTGTCCACCGACACCACGTCGTCGGCCGGCAGCGCGTCGGACGGAACGAGGCGCGCTGTCACCTGGCTGACGTCCAGTGAAACCTCGAACGAGACCGCCGCCGAAGCGCCCGGCGCGAGCGGGACCTCGCGTGTTTCGAGCACGCTGCCGCGCCCGTGAAGCTCGAGTCGCCTCCGCTCTGCGACGTCGCCGCCGTTCGCGAGCCGCACGAGCACTGCCGCGCGCGCTCCATCTCCCGGCTGTCGCCGCAAGGACACCCGTGCGATGCCGACATTGCGACGCTCGATGCCGGACTGAAACACACGCGAAACCGGCGCGGCCGTGAGCCACGCGTTCACGCCGGCGTCCGCCCCGTCGGTGACGAGCCAGTGCGCACGCGTGGGAGAGAGCAGGTCGACTGTCGGCAATTCGACCTCTTGCGCGTCGTCCGCAAGAGGAAGCGACTGGATCGAGACGGCGTCGAGACTCGTCGGCAGCGACCTCCACGGCTCGCGGAGCGAGCGGACCTCCAGGTCGACCACTCCATCGGCACGCAGCGCGGCGGACGCCTCGTCGAGTGCCCGCGCGAGCCGCGTCCGCCCGGACTCGACGGTCGACATGCTGAGGGAATCATCGATCCACAGCGTCACGGGCCTGGCCTCGCGATGCAGGGTCGGACCGGCCAGGGTCAACGCGAGTGCCGCGGCGATCAGTGCGCGGCGCACCCACGCAGGGTCGGGGCGGCGGCGCGCACCCGGACCGTCCAGCGCGACCTCGGCGCCACGCCACAACTCGAGGCTCTCGACCGGGTGACTGCGCAGGATCGCTCCGCCGCGATGCAGGTACCAGATGAGCGGCACCAGCAGCAGGCCGAACAGCCAGGCGGGCGAAAGGAACGCCATTACACGGTCCGGGCGCGCACGAGGTGATCGAGCAGCATGGGCTGCCAGGCCCGCGCGACGTCCCAGGTCGTGAAGGCGGTGGCGGTGCGGCTGGCGAAAAGCCCCAGGCGCGACACGTGATCCTGCTGCGCCTTGCGAGCGGCGGACAGCGCGGCCGCGTCGGCATCGCACACCAGGGTCGCGCCGGTCTCGACGTCGCGCAACTCGAGCGGGCCGGGTTCGGGCAGCTCGAAGCGCTGCTCGTCATGAACCTCGATGGCGTGCAGCAGCACGCACCTCTGGCGCAGTGCGGCGAGCCCCGGCAGCAGGTCGGATGGCCCGAGGAAATCGCTGACGACCAGCGCCGAGGCCGTCCCCGCGATACGTCGCGCGCAGGCCGCGAGGTTCGAGGCCGCGCCCTCGGGCGACGGCTGCAGTCGCTGCAGGCTGCGGACGATCGGCGGGAAGTGCCGGGCGCCACGACCCGGCGGTACCGCATCGACGACGTCCCCCGCAAAGGCCACGACGGCGACGCGGTGGCCGAGTTCGAGCAGGGCATAGGCCATCGCCGCCGTCACGCGCACCGCGGCGCGCCACTTCTCACCATTTCCGACCGCCATTGACGAGCTCGCGTCCAGCAGCAGGAACCAGTCGCCAGAGGTCTCCGCCTCGAACTGGCGGACGATGGGCCGCTGGAGTCGCGCGGTCTGGCGCCAGTCGATGTGCCGCACCTCGTCGCCCGGCACGTAGTCGCGGTGATCGAGGTGCTGCAGTCCCTGCCCGGCGCGCCGCTTGACCGTGCGTGCCCCGAGCGCCGGCGTCGGATGCTCGGCGAGCAGGTGGGAGGCGACCCGGGCGAACGAACGCAGCTCGGCCTGGGCCGGGATCAGGCCCGCGTTCAGCACCCCCGTCGCCATGGGTCGATGATCCCTGCGAGCACCGAGTCGGCGTCGAGCCCCTCGAGCTCGCTTTCGAGTCGCAGCAGCACGCGATGGCGCAGCACCGGCAACGCGACCCGCGCGAGGTCCTCGACGTCGAGGTGCGCGCGTCCCGCCATCACGGCCTGCACGCGCGCGGCCCGCACGAGCGACTGGAGCGCGCGCGGGCTCGCTCCGTAGCGGATGTGTCGCCTTGCCTCGCCCGCATCGTGCGACGCAGACGGCTGGGTCGCGAGCACGAGGTCGATGGCCGCCTGCTTGCAGCGCCCGGAGACGAGCACGGTCCGGCACAGGGCCGTGAGTGCCAGCACCTCGGACGGATGCAGCACGGCCGCGAGCTCGTCGGCGGGCTCGGCGTCGAGGGACACGTCGAGCAGCGCTCCGAGCGACGCCGGGTCGGGGTAGGGCACGCGCAGCTTGAACATGAACCGGTCGAGCTGCGCCTCAGGCAGCGGGTACGTCCCCTCGAGCTCGATCGGGTTCTGCGTCGCGAGCACGCAGAACGGCTGCGGCAGGGGACGGGTCGTGCCGCCGTGCGTGACCTGATGCTCCTGCATCGCCTCGAGCAGCGCGGCCTGCGTGCGCGGAGTCGCGCGATTGATCTCGTCGACGAGCAGGAGTTGCGCGAACACGGGGCCGGGCCGGAAGACGAAACCCGGCGTGCCGTCGCGACCCGTCGAGTAGATCTCGGCGCCGGTGACGTCCGCCGGCATCAGGTCCGGCGTGCACTGGATCCGCGCCCACTTGAGCCCGAGTGCGGCCGCGAGGGCCTTGGCCAGGTGAGTCTTGCCGAGCCCGGGCAGTCCCTCCATGAGGACGTGCCCGCCCGCGAACGCCGCCGTGACGATGCCCGAGACGACCTCGTGCTGGCCGACGATGACGCGATCAAGCGCCTCGCGTACGGCGAGCAGCTGCTCGCGAGCCCGGGTGAACGACGGCGGATCGACGGGTGTGGGGACGGTCATGGAGTGGTTCCCTGCAACGACAGGTAGGCGCGAACGTAGGCCCGTTCGGCGGGACCCGTGGACGATGCGTGGCGCGCAGGCGGCGGGACGGCTGCGGCGGGTGGCGCCATGTCTGGCGCGGCGGCCGTCGTACGGCCGGTGTCGTCCTGTGAATACGTGGCCGCGAGCGTCGGGTCGGCCCGCGTGGCTGCCTCCGGCGCCGCCGGGAGCTCGCGGAACTGCGCCGCCATGGTGCCCTTCCAGGCCTCGGAGAGCGACGGATTCTCCGCCGTGTCCGCGGTATCGCCGGCCTCCCGGCCGCCGGTGCCCGAGCGCTTCGTCGTCGCGCCGCCGGCCGCGTTGCCACGATCCCGGTCGGCGGCGACCTCGTCGACCCGTGCACCGGGATCGTCACCAGCCGCGTCGCTGCCGCGAGTCGCCGCGGTTGCAGCCAGCGGGTTCGGCTCGCCCGTTCTCGCCTGCGCCAGTGTCGGTGCGGTATCCACGCCCAGGCCCGTATTCGCTGTCGCACGCGATGCCGCGGCCGAAGCCGCCGAGTCCTCCGGGGCTCCGGCTTCGCGACCGCTTGTGCGCCACTGCATCGGCACCTGCAGCAGTACGATGCTGGCCAGCAGGCCGACGGCGGCGAGCGCGAGCGGCCTGCGGAAACTCGCGTCGACCGCAATCGCACGAAGCCGGTCGTCCGCGCCGCTCGCGAGTCGTTCGAGACTGTCGGTGAACTGCAGCTCGACGCCGCGCGGCAGCGCCGGGCCGTCGCGGCGCTCGAGGTAGGTTTCGTAGGCGCAGGCGCCGTCGAGGTGCCGGTCCGCCCACGCCGCACAGTCGCTCCAGTCGATCACCCGGAGCCGGGCACCCACGATGGCGAGCGACCAGACCGCAGCCACCGCGACGGCAATCTCCACGAACGCGACTGGCCGCACGAAGGCGTGCAACGTGACTGCGATGGCCGCCACGACGAACGTGAGCCACGCCGCGCGGCGCACGGCGTCCGCGTTGCGCCGGGCCTGCAATCGCCGTCGCACCTGGTCGAGCACACGGTCGGCGTCGGGTGACCTCATGCGCAGCTTGCGGTCCGTTCACGCTCGCCCCGGGGGCGACCCGGCGTCACTCAGCGGACGGCCTGCTCGAGCGCGATCACCGTCCAGGCCGTGACGAGGTGGGGGTTGTTCTCCCACCACTTGTTGGAATCCTTGTTGACCCACGAGCCGTCCGGGTTCTGCAGGCTCAGGAGCTTCTGCGCCAGCTCGTTGCGCCAGTTGTGCACCTGGCCCTTGCCGTCGGTGAACTCGACGTCGCCGTACGCGGCCATCACCTTCGCAAACGCGTTGTAGAAGTAGAACAGGCCGTGCTTGGTGTCCGTGCCCGGGTTGTTCTCGAGCGTGTAGTTCGTGGTGATCCACTTGTACGCGTCCTGGATGCGCGGGTCGCTCTTGTCGACGCCGGCGAAGAGCAGGCTGATGAGTCCCGCCGCGGTCATTCCGCCGTAGGACTTCGTGCCTTCGCCGAACTCCGGCGGGTTCCAGCCGGGCATGTAGATGAAGCCGCCGTCGTTGCCAGCCCACGCCTGGTCGTTGCTCTCGCTGCGGTTCTGCGAGCGGTCGACGAACACGAGTGCGCGTTTCCACACCGGGTCGTTCGGGTCCTCGGCGCTCGCCTTGAGGCCCTCGAGCGCGAGGTAGGTGTTCGACATGTCGGGGCGCTCGTCGCCGCCATAGCCGATGCCGCCGTAGTAGCGGTGGTCGCGCGAGTAGCCTTCCTTCTCGTCGATCTGGTGCCCTGTGAGGAAATTCTGGCCGCCCTCGATCACCTTGGCGTACTTCGGGTTCCTTGCGGCCGCGAGGCCGACGAGGGCGACCGCCGTGTTGTAGCTGCGGTTCTGCAGCGATTCGCTGATCGAGCCGTCGTCGTTCACCTTCGACAGGATGAAGTCCACCTGCTTCGTGATGAACGCGCCGTCCGACTCGTTGTAGCCACGGTGACTCTCGAGAAACGCCCGCAGCGACAACGACGTGATGCCGACGGAGCCGGACAGCGAGCCATTCTCCGACTGGGCCCCGCGCAGGTAGTGCAGCCCGGCGTCGATCGCCCGCCGCGCCTTCTCCTTCAGCTGCGGATCCATCTTGTCCGCGCCATGCGAAAGCGGCGAGGCGAGCAGGGCCAGCGCGGTGGCCAGCAGGGCGAGTCTTTTCATCGGTTGGGCTCCATCGTGTCGGGCCTCGGTCCGGCTTGCACACGCTGCCGGTATTCTCCGCGGCGGGTCAACGCCGCCACGCCTTCATCTGCGGCCGGTAAAGAAGCGGCCACCCGCTCGAGGGCGGATGGCCGCTCCGGCTTAGTCGCCGCATCGGCTGGACCGGGAGGGTGCTCGGTCCTGCTTCCTCGGCGGCAGATTGGGGGGGGGGAACCGCGTCAGGGCGGCATCCGCGGCGGGATGCCCTTTCACCCCAGACTGAAGCAAGCCGTGTGCCAGCGGACGGACAGGGCGGCATGTCGAGCCAGATCAGTGACTTGCACACAGCCCGGGGTCCGCCTGCGGTGCCCCGAATGCGACGCCAGCACCACTTACCGCGCGTGCGGGCCGCGCTTCGGGAACCGCAAGTCCCCGATTCATATACCAATTTCGGTGGTGTCCAGAAATCGCCAGCCGATTGCTCGCGATCACTACACCTGGCCAGGTCTAGGTGTCGCTGGCCGGGTTCGAGATCTTGGATCGCAAGGTGCTGCGGCTGATGCCGAGGAGCCTCGCCGCAGCCACCTGGTTGCCGCCCGTCGCTTCGAGCGCCTTCTCGATCAACGCGCGGTCGAGGCGCCGCATTGCCGCGTCATGCATCGCCGGCGGCGACTCGCCCGCCGCGGCACCGAGCCCGACGAGCGCTGCCGCGACCGCGTCCAGCGGCGCGAGGATCCGTTCCAGCGCCGCCTCGGGCACCGCGGGACTCACCACCGCGTCGAAGTCGAGGTCGTGGACCGTGAGCGTCGACCCCCGGGCCGTGAGCACGGCCCGCTTGATGACGTGCTCGAGCTCGCGGACGTTCCCCGGCCAGTCCCGCGCCCGCAGCCGGTCCAGCACGGCCTGCTCAACGGCGGTGATCGACTTTCCCGCCTCGCGATTCGCCTCCGCGAGCAGCGAGCGCACGAGCTCGGCAATGTCGTCGCGCCGCTCGCGCAGCGGCGGCACGTTGAGCGTGACGAGGTTGATGCGGTGGAAGAGGTCCTCGCGGAACCGCCCGGCCGCAACTTCCGCGGCGAGGTCGCGGTTCGTGGCGCAGACGAGCCGCGCCCGGAACGCGATCGGCGTGTTGCCGCCGACGCGCTCGAACGTGCGCTCCTGCAGCACCCGCAGCAGCTTGCTCTGCAGGTTGAGCGGCAGCTCGGAAATCTCGTCGAGGAACAGCGTACCCTGGCCCGCCAGCTCGAAGCGTCCGGGCCGCGCCTGCTTCGCGTCCGTGAACGCGCCGCGCTCGTGGCCGAAGAGCTCGGACTCGATCAGAGTCTCGGGAATCGCTGCGCAGTTGATCGCGACGAACGGTTCAGCCGCCCGCCGGCCACTCGTGTGCACCGCGCGGGCGACGAGTTCCTTGCCCGTGCCGCTCTCGCCCTGGACGAGCACGCCGAGTTCGTTGTCGGCGAGCAGGATGATGCGCTTGAAGATCTCCTGCATTGCCGGGCTCTGGCCGACCAGCTGGCGCGGCTGTGGCTCGACCGTCGCCGGTTCGAGCGCAACACTCGCCGCTGCCGGATCGGTCCTCGCGTGCAGTGCCCGTCGCAGCAGCTGGCGGATCTTCGAGAGCTCGAGCGGCTTGCCGAGGTAATCGAGAGCATCGTTGCGCAGCGCTTCGGCAGCGGTGTCGAGCGTGCCGTACGCGGTCATCACGATCACCGGGACGGCGCGATCGAATGCGCGAATCTCCTTCAGTGCAGCGAGCCCGTCGAGGCCCGGCATGCGGACGTCGAGGAACACCGCGTCGGGGCGTGCCGAGCGCACGAGATCGACCGCATCGCGGCCGTTCGACGCGATGAGTGCTTCGTGGCCTTCTGCTGCGAGCACGGCGGCGAACGCCTCGCAGATGGACGGTTCGTCGTCGGCGACCAGGATGCGTGCCATGGACGAAGTCTAGCGGCTGGCGTCGGGCGCGGCGCGTGCCGGCAACTCGATCGCGGCCCGCGCGCCGCCCAGGGCTTCGCTGCGGCCCAGCTCGAGCCGGCCGCCGTGTTCGGCGAGGATTTCGCGACAGACGCGCAGGCCGAGCCCGAGGCCGAACGGCTTGCTGCTGCCGGTGACGGACGTCGCCGGGTCGGCCAGTCGCGGATCGATGCCGGGGCCCGAGTCCTCGATCGAGACGGTGATCGTGCCGGCCGCGGCGTCGTGGTGCGTGCGTGCGAGCAGCCTGCCGCCCTGCGGCAGCGCGTCCGCCGCGTTCACGACGAGGTTGAGCACGGCCTGCTTCACCCGGTCCCGGTCGATCTCGATAACGGGCAGCGGAGCGAGGTCGCGCCGCAACTCGATCTCGCGGTGCCTGAGCGACGGTTCCATCAGCTGCAGGACTTCGTCGACGGCGAGGTTCAGGTCCGCCTCGCGCCGCGTCGCCTGCCCGGGGCGCGTAAGCGACAGGGACGACGCGACGATCAGCTCGAGCCGGGCGACCTCGTCGAGCAGGCGGCGCACGGTGGGCTTCTCAGTCGCCGCGACCCGTTCGTCGAGCAGTTCGAGGTGCAGCTTGAGCCCGGTGAGCGGGTTGCGGATCTCGTGTGCGATGCGTGCCGACATTTCCCCGAGCGCCGCGAGCCGGCTGCGCTCGGCGAGCTCGGACTCGTACTTCGCGAGCTTGTCGGTCATGTCGTTGAGCGCGGTGGCGAGCGCCTGCAGCTCGTCCTGGCCGCCGACGTCCGCACGGACGTCGCGCCGTCCACCCGCGATCTCGTGCGCGACGCTCACCAGCCGGCCGACCGGGCGCGTGATGCCGCTCACGAGCAGGTACTGCAGCACGATGAGGAGCGCGCCTGCCGCAACGACGGCGAGGCCGATGCCGAGCGCAGCACTGCGGCCCGCGTCGCGTGCGTCGCGCAGCGAGGCCGCGACCAGCACGGCCGCGACGCGAGCGTCCGATCCGCCGGCGACCGGGCGCAGGACCGCGATGACGGGCTCACCAGCCACGTCGAAGTGCCGCGGCCGTGCCTTGCTCGACTTAATCGTAGGCTCGCGCAGCGCAGTCTCCGCGCCGCGGTCCGCGAGGTCTCCTTGCGTGTGGCCAACGACGCGGCCATTCGCGTCCAGGAGCGCGATCTCGACCTGCTGCAGGTCGGCCACGCGCTGCAAGAGCTCCGCCGTGAACGGCAGCCCGCCGCCCGTGAGGACGTTCGCGGTGTTCTCGATCTGCTGCTCGACACGCTGCTCGAGCGTGCGGGTGAAGACGAAGGTGGCGACGGCCCACGCCGCCGTCATCGCGAGCAGCAGCGGCAGCAGCGCGGCGAGCGCGAGTCGTGATCGGAAGCTGCTGCGGGGGCTCACGCGCTCAGGCTACAGAAGCGTGGCGCGCCGCAGCAAACGCCTCCTGGTCGGGACGCGCCAACCATGCTGCGCTGCCGCAGAAAATTGCAGATTTTTCCGCAGGATACGTACTTTCCGACGTCGGCCGATTTTACACAATGCGTTTGCCAAGCACGGCGCGGGTTTTCAGCGCAAGGAGAATTTCATACGTATTCAGTGAATTAGAAGCGGCATTTCTGCGAGGCATAAAATATGCATCGAGAACCGTGACACGTGCACGGTGATTCCCGGGGGGGAGGAGCCGTGCTCATTGTGCTTCTCTGGAGGGGACAAAATGCTACGAAGAACACTGGTCAGCGCCTGCGCTGGCGCGGTCCTTTGCCTGACGGCGGGGACGGCGGGCGCAGCGGCTAATTTCAACGGCGACGTCAATACGGCCATCAACAAGGGCCTCGAGCTCCTGGATGCCCAAGGGGCGTTCGGTGGCTACGACCCAGCAAGTAACGAATGCAAGCCCGATGCATACACGTACGGATATGGCGACTACATGCGTGGCATGCCGCTCCTGGCCCTGCTGGAGAAGCGTGCGTCAGGTAACCTGAACGACGCGCCTCAAGGCTACGCGGGAGCGAGCGCAGATGATCAGGCGCGCATGCGCCGGGCAGTCGCCTGCATCCTCGACATCGTCAACGAGACGAGCTTTGAAAGCTACTATTACGGCAACTGGTTGATGGGGCTGTCACTTTACGCACGCACCGGTGGCCCGGGAAAAGGGGCGGCCGACATTCCGGATGACCCGGATCTGATCGGCCTGGTCGAGGGTATCGACCTTATGGTCGACCGCACGATAGCTGCGCAGGAGGGCGGCTGCACCGGTGCCACTTACTATGGAATGTGGGGATATAGCAGCTGCGGCAACGACTCCTCGACGACCCAGTTCGCGGCAGCGGGCCTTGCAGGAGCGAAGGGCTACTACCTGGCCAAGGCCGATCCGGGTGGGCGGGCTGCAAAAATTACGACCGCGCTTGGGAAGGCGCGGCAGGCCTACGTCCTCAACGGTTCGACGGCCGGCTCCGACAACGCCTCGTGCGATCGCATCGAGGACACGGAGAAGGGCATGGGGTACCGGACCAGTGGTTACAACCCGTCGTTGCAGCAGACGGCATCCGGGCTCTGGGTGCAGTTGCTGGGTGGGGCCACGGTAAACGACAACAGCGCGCAGTCTTACGTCCGGTGGCTGCGGAACCACTACCGTTGGCAGAACCTGGACAGCATGGGGAATTCATGGCCGTCCTACTCCCACTGGTATTACATGTGGAGCGCGATGAAGGGGCTGCTGACGATCTCGGAGGGCGGCGTGACTCCGTTGCCGGGGAACTTGGGTGCGGATGCCTATGGCAAGCTGGGTCCGGACGTCGATCCGAATCCGGCCGACTCGCTCGCCGGAACTTGCTCAGTGCGCCAGCTGAATAAGGTGCCGTCGAGCGTAGCGCGTAATGCCGTGTACGGCGCTGATCCGGGCTCCTTCTACGCGGCTGAGTCGCCGTCGACCTACTTCGACTTCGCGACCACGATCATGTCGCACCAGTGCGCCAATGGTGATTTCGCCTGCAACGGCGCACCGGGCAGCTGGGAAAGCAGCTGGGATCGCGTGTCCTGGGCGCTTCTGGTCCTGCAGCGAGCCACGGGTGGCGCATGCGCCGACCTGAACGCCAATGGCATCTGCGACGACGAGGAGGGCGGTGACGACGAAGAGGCGCCGGGCGACATGCTGTGCGACGCCAACCTTGACGGCCAGGTGAGCTACAGCGACCTGAGGGACCTGTACGGAATCATCGCGAGCACGTATCCGGTCGCCGTTCCGGTGACGCCGCAGAATTCCTGGGCGAATTACAACTCGACGGGCCAGAGCGCCGACACGATCGACATCAACGACTTCTGGCAGTGTTACTACGTGTCGAGAGGCAAGCTGCCGATCCTGTATGAAGGTGGCGGCACCTGAGAGTTGCCTCGATAAAGGACCTTGGCCGGCTCGCGTTCTTTCCGGAACGCGAGCCGGCTCCCGGAGACTCAGGCCGGTTGGCGCGTAAGCGCTGCCCGGCCTTTTTCTCTGGTTCAGTCCTCTCTTTCGCCCTCGTCATGCTCGCGCTGGCCATCCTCGGCACTCCGGCGTACGCGGCGTTGCAGGATGAAGCCAAAGGTTACCGTCTCGCCGGAACACTGGCAGTCGGGCAGGACTTCGTCGCGTTCCTCGCAGTACCGCAGGGTGGCCAAGTGTTGGTTCGCGCCGGTAGCGTCGTGAACGGCGTGCAGGTCGTCGTGGTCACTGCGCACGAGGCCCAGCTCAAGTTCCCGTCCGGTACAGTCGAACTGCTGCTGGACGGAACGAACCGCCCGGCCGCGCCGGTCAAGTCGTCCGCCGTCCTCGCCGGGACAGACGATGCCCGCAATCGAGTCTATGACCGGCAGGTCTCGGGCGACCACGTCTCCCGGGAACTGGCCAATGTTGCGACCAGCACGAATGTAACCGCACAGGACAAAAGCATGATCTCCGCGCAGCGCATTGCATCCGTCCTCGAACTTCCACCAGGCAGCAGCGTCCTGCGAGTCGGGCCGCAACCGGTGACATCGGCTGCGGCTGCGATCGACCAGATCGGCAAGGCGTTCGAATCAAAGGCCCCGGTGGTAATCCTGGATATCAAGACGCCCAACGGTCCGGGGCGCGTCTACCTGCACAAGGATGGCGGCTGACTCAGCTTGCCGTCCACCCCTTGATCTCATTGACCGGGATCACCTCGACGTCCACGAACTCGCGAAACGGCGCGGCCATGCGTTCCACGGTCGCGACGTCCGGCGCCTCGAGCAGCGAGAAATTGCGCGAGTAGTCGGCCGCTGCCCACTCGCCGCGAATGCCGACGCCCTCCGGCACGTTCGCGTAGAACGCCTTCGCGCGCTCGGCGAGCTGGCCATACTGCTCTGGCGTCAGGCTGGGCCTAGTGCGATTGATCAGCAGGATCAGCATGCGTGGTTTCTCCGCTCGAAGATGAACGCTTCAGCTGCTGCCAGGCCAGCCAGCCGGCCGCCGGCAGCAGCATCGGCAGCAGCAGTCCCGGACCCAGCGCCGCGTCGGGGACGAGCTCGGCGCCGTTCAGCGCCAGCGCGAGCGCATAAATCAAATTGCCCGTCCCGCAGGCGAGCAGGAACTGGCTCCAGCGAAGTCGCGACGCTCCAGCGGCGAGCGCCATGGCTTCCGCGAGCACCGGCACCGGCCGGCTGAGGAAGATCGCCATCAGCGTCGGCGCGGTGGGCAGGTCGGAGCGCTCGCGGCGCAGGAGCCTGCGGCTGCCGGCGTAGGCGAGGATCTGGCCCGTCATCAGGCCCGCAAACGTGGCGATGAACCCTGGCAGGAAGCCGAGGCGGGCGCCGAGCATCGTGCCGACGATGCTCGAAGGGACCGGCAGCAATATGTCCACCGCGAGCAGCCCGGCGCCGGCCAGCGCGAAAAACCCCGCGTGCTCGTCGGTGGCGGAAAGCCAGCGTTCGCCAGGCATTTCGCCGATTATGAAAAACGGCACGAGCGGAACGCACACCGCTGCGGCAATAATCAGCAGGCCGCGGGCAATCTTCGGCGGGCCGGTGTCTTTGCGGGCATCCACGACAGCCGCAAGATATCAGGACGGACTATGGAACACAGTGCTGCGCGCGAAGCGCACGCCAACGACGGGAAGGGGTGGGTCGATGACCAGTCTCACGGGTTCGCCGGCGCTCAAGGTCCAGGTGATGTGCGAGGGCATCCGCTACACGGATGCGCTCGGGCGTGCGGCGACGCACTCCATGCCGAATTTCTATCCATACCGCTTCAAGGCCGGCGAGCCCGATCCCACGGGCAAGGGTCTCGCGACCATCCCGTACCTGATCAACACGCACGACGGCACGGAGATCCGCGTGCTCGGCAGCGGCGATTCGCCGTGGCACGTCGAAGGGGATCGCGAGCGCGGCTATCTGCTCGTCGATGATCGCTCGGGGCAGTCCGTGCCGATCGAGTTCGAGCCCCTCGACCCGTGGATGACGCAGACGACGGCCGACGGGCTGCCGCTCGCGAAGGCGGGACTGCAGACGCACGGCGACATGCTCGTGATCAACGTCGCGCCGGGCTGCGAGTATTTCCTGCACAAGCATGCGGGCGAGTCGATGCGCTGCGCGTTCTGCGCATACGGTGCGCCCGACGAGCGCACGGCTCACTTAGGCCAGGTGACGGGTCGCGTCGAGATTCCCGAGCAGACGCTCGAGCGCATGGCGGAGGGGCTGCATGCGATCGTGCGCCAGACGACGATCCGCCACATCTACCTCGTCGGCGGCTCGCTCACCGACGGTCGCAAGGAGGGCGAGCGATTCCTGCAGCTCGCGCGCTTCGTGAAGCGCGAGAACCGCTACGGCATTCCCGTGGCGCTCGGGTCGGGCGCGATTCCGGACGACCAGATCGAGCAGTTCAAGCGCGAAGAACTCGTGGACTTCGTCTGCTTCAACCTCGAGATGTGGTCGGAGGCGCTGTTCGCGAAGGTCTGTCCGGGCAAGAACCGCTACGTGGGTTATACCCGGTGGATCGAGGCCCTCGAGACGGCTGTGCGCGTCTTCGGCCGCGGCCGCGTGTACTCCGCGATGGTGGCCGGCATCGAGCTCGATCCGGAGCACGGTCTCTCGTGGCAGGAGGCCGCGCGCACCGCGCTCGAGGGCGCCGAGGATCTTTGCCGTCGCGGCGTCATCCCGATCTACTCGCTGATGTGGCCGTCGGGCGGCAAGGACCGTCCCGACTACCACGAACGCATCCGAGGTTACTTCGAGACGCTCAACCTCGGGTACCAGCAGGTCCGTCGCAAGCACGGGCTGCACGTCTCCGAGGGCTTCATGTGCCACCGCTGCGCGTACATGCAGCTCGAGTGCGACCTCGACCGCCAGGAGGCCGCCGCGTGAATCGTCCCGCGATGCCCGATCCGACTCCAATCGTCCGGCTCACGACCGCGTTCTGGGACAGCCAGGCGCTCCTCACCGCCAGCCGGCTGAAACTATTCGACCAGCTGGTCCATGGGCCCCGGACCGCGGAGCAGGTCGCGACCGCGCTCGGTCTCGATGCGCGAATGACGGAGCTCCTGATGCGCGTGCTCGCGGGCCTCGGGCTGCTCGAGCCGAGTGACGGTGGCTTCGCGAATTCCGCTGCAGCCGCGGCGTTCCTCGTATCCTCGAGCCCGGGCTACATGGCCGGCGCGATGCGCTACAGCGACCAGCTCTACGACACCTGGGGTCGCCTCGAGCAGGCGCTGCGCAGCGGCCAGCCTGCGCTGCCCGCGCAGGCATACCTCGGCGACGATCCGGAGCGCACGCGGGTCTTCGTGCACTCGATGCACGGCCGCGCGATGGGCATCGCACGCGCCCTCGTCGAAGTCGTCGACCTGTCGGGACGGCAGCGGATGCTCGACGTCGGCGGCGGGCCGGGCACGTACTCCATCCTGCTCACGCAGCGTCACCCGGGCCTGCGATCCGAGGTGCTCGAGCTGCCCGGGGTCGCCGCGGTCGCGCGCGAGATCGTCGCTGCGGCCGGCGCCGGTGAGCGCGTATCGCTGCGCGACGGCGACTACCACACGTCCGACTTCGGGCACGGTCACGACGTCGTGCTGATGTCCGGGATGTTCCACCGCGAGAGTCCGGCGACTTGCCGCAGGCTGATCGAGAAGGCGCGTCAGAGCCTCGAGCCCGGCGGGCTCCTCGTCGTGAGCGACGTGTTCACGGACGCCGGTGGCTGCTCGCCGGCGTTCGCCACGCTCTTCGGTCTCAACATGGCGCTGACGGCGCCCGACGGCACGGTGCACGCCGATGCCGACGTCGCGGACTGGATGCGGCACGCCGGCTTCGAGCGCATCGGCGTACGCGCGCTGCCGCCGCCGATGCCGCACCGGGTGGTCCAGGGCGTGAGTACGTGACGTGGCTGGCTCAGGGCCGGCCACTGCTGGCGGAAACTGTACATTGGTCGCTCGGGGCGCGTGGTCCGCGCGGCCCATGGAGCGCGCCACCGCGTTGATTTTCCTCGGATCGGCCTCGTGCGCGCGCAATGAGGAGCGACTGGTATGAAACTTGCTCCAGTTCGTTCGGATACACCTGAAAGAGCACTGTCCAAGGTGCCGTCTCCGGCGCAAGCAATCTTCGTTTCCCTGTTTCTCGCGCTCGGGCCCGGCGCGATGCGGGTCTCGATCGCGCAGGACGCCCCGCCGGTCCCGGCCAATCCGAAGATGGTGTCGCTCGGAGGCGAGCGCTACCAGATTGGCGCCATCGTGGTCGACCGCAAGGCGCGCCGTTTCACCTTGCCGGCCCGCGTGCACGTGCTCGACAAGCCGCTCGAGTACCTGCTCACCACGAAGGGCGGCATGAAGGAATACGAGACGCTGCTCGAGACGGATGTCTCGGGCACTGAATTCAACCTCGCCTGCATCCTGCTCGGCCTCGAGCGCGACCCCACGCTCGAGCCCTACATGCAGTTCAGCCAGAAGCGCGTGGCCGGCCCGCGTGTCGAGGTCACGATCGCGCGCAAGGACGGCGGCCGCGAAGCGACGATGAACGCGGGCGACGTGCTGTTCGACACGGATGCGAAGGCGGGTGAGCCCGTCGAGTGGGTCTACGTCGGTTCCCAGAAGCACTGGCAGGACGGCCGGTTCGCCGCCGACGTGACCGGCACCCTGATCGGCTTCGTGCACGACCCGAACACGATCATCGAGTCCGCGCTCGGGCTCGGCATCGGGGCATACGGTTCAGTCAACGGCAACGCGGAACGGTTGCCGCCCGTCGGTTCAGCGGTGGAACTGGCCGTCACCGTGCCGGAGGCCGGGGCCGCGAAAAAATAGCGGCGGGCCGGAGGCGCGGTCGGCCGATTCGAAAAGATAAGAACACGATGCTCCCCCGACCCCGCATTCTTGCCGCTCGCATGTCCGGTCCGCTGGCCGGAGCAATCGCCCTCGCACTGGTGCCGACGGTGTCCCTGTGTGCCGAGGGCATCGAGGAACTCGAGGCGATCATCGTGACGGCCACCCGCCTGCCCATCCGCGCCTTCGAGGTGCCGGCGATGGCCTACGCCGTGTCGATCGCCGACGTGCAGTGGCTCTTCCAGTCGCGCACCCTGCCTGAGGCGCTCGGCGAGGTGCCGGGTGTGCTCGTGCAGAAGACCGCGAACGGGCAGGGCTCGCCGTTCATCCGCGGCTACACCGGATTCCGCAATGTGCTGCTGATCGATGGCATCCGCCTCAACAACTCGGTGTTCCGCGACGGTCCCAACCAGTACTGGAACACCGTCGACACGTACTCGTTGAGCCGCATCGAGGTGCTTAAGGGACCGGCCTCCGTGCTCTACGGCAGCGACGCGATCGGCGGCGCGGTCAACGTGCTCTCGGACATTCCCGGCACCACGAAACCGGGACTGTCGCCTCGCGTCGCCTACCGCCACTCGGACGCGGAGTCGTCGGACACCTTCCGCGGCGACCTCACCTACGTGGACCCGCGGCTGCGCGCCACGGCGGGCTACACCTACAAGGACTACGGCGACGTCGAGGCGGGCGGCAACACGGGCGTGCAGGAGAAGACGGGATACGACGAGCGGGCTGCCAACGCCCGCGTCGAGTACGATCTGGGTCCCGACAGCACGCTGCTCGCGGGCTACCAGTACCTCGACCAGGACGACGCGTGGCGGACGCACCGCACGATCTACGGCATTTCCTGGCACGGCACGACCGTGGGAACCGACCGCGAGTTGAGCTTCGACCAGCAGCGGCAGCTCGGCTACCTGCAACTCCGCCAGAGGAATCTCGGCGCGCTCGCCGACACGATGATCGCGAGCGTCTCCTACCAGGCGCAGAGCGAGGACCAGTACCGACTGCGCTCGAACCTGCGCTATGACGAACTCGGCTTCGACGTCTACACCACGGGGCTCTGGGTCCAGTTTGACAAGCAGTGGGGCCGCACTCGATTCATGTATGGCGTCGACTACTACGGGGACGAAGTCTCGAGCTACAACGTCGAGTACAACGCCAACGGGACCTATCGCCGCATACACTCGCAGGGTCCGGTCGCGGACGATGCGACCTACGACCTCACGGGCGCATTCGCGCAGGCGATCGTGCAGGTAACGACGAAGCTCTCGGCGACCATCGCGGGCCGTTACACCTGGGCCGCGGTCGATGCGAGGAAGGTCGAGGACCCCGTGACCTTTGCGACCTGCTCGATCTCCGACGACTGGATGAATTTCTCGGGCAAGTTCCTCCTGAGCTTCATGCCGCTCGAGGACGGGCCCTGGAACCTGTACGCCGGCATTTCCCAGGCGTTCCGCGCGCCTAACCTCTCGGACCTGACGCGCCTCGACACCGCCCGCTCGGGTGAACTCGAGACGCCGAGCCCGGGGCTCGAGCCGGAAACTTACGTCTCCTGGGAGACGGGCGTGAAGTACGAGGACGGGCGACTCGGCCTCCAGGCGGCGTACTTCAACACCGACGGCGAGGACGTGGTCATCCGCACGCCAACGGGCCGCGTCATCGCGGGGCAGCGCGAGGTGACCAAGACCAATGCCGCGGAGTCGAAGGTGGACGGTGTCGAGTGGCAGCTGTCGTATCTCGTGATGCCCGGCCTCACTCTCTACACGGACGGCCTGTGGATCGACGGGTGGCAGGAGTCCTATCCGGTCGCAAGGTCGACCGAGACGGTGAAGGAGCCGGTCGACCTCCTGATGCCGCTCACGTTGCGCGCGGGCGCACGCTGGGCGATGACGCAGCCGCGGCTGCAATTCGACCTCCTGGTGGACTACGCGAGCGAACAGGACAAGCTCTCCTCCCGGGACGAGGCGGACACGCAGCGCATTCCGCCGGGCGGGACGCCGGGCTACACGACGCTCAACCTGCGCTCCGAGTGGATCGTGCGCGACGGCCTCGTTTTCTCGCTCGCCTGTGACAACCTGACCGACGAGGACTACCGCATACACGGTTCCGGCGTGAACGAGCCGGGACGAAACCTGGTCGCCTCGGTGTCGGTGACGTTGTGACCAAATGGATGACGTGACTCGAGATCCGCGATCCAAGCTCAGGCACCTTGAGGCGTGCCTGACGGGGCCGGTCGAGTACCGGAAATCGACCGGCTTCGAGAACTGGGACTTCGTCAATGAGGCGTTGCCCGAGCTGTCGCTGTCGGCGGTCGACACGTCGGTCACGCTCGCCGGGAGGCGACTCGGCGCGCCGCTCATGATCGCGCCGATGACGGGTGGCACGCCGCGCAGCCTGGAAATCAACCGGCGCCTGGCCAGTGCGGCACAGGCGTTCGGGCTCGCCTTCGGCGTGGGGAGCCAGCGCATCGCCATCGAGGACCCCGCGCTCGCTCAGTGGTTCCAGGTGCGCGACGTGGCGCCCGAAGTCGCGGTGTTCGCCAATCTCGGGGCGGCCCAGCTGGCGCGAGGCTACGGGCCCGACGAGGCGCGACGAGCAGTGCAGATGATCGGCGCCGATGCGCTCTTCGTGCATCTCAACCCGATGCAGGAGGCGTTGCAGCGCGGTGCCTGCGACTTCGGGCAGGTGGAGCGGCCGCTGGGTCGAATCTGCAACGAGCTCGCGCGTGACGGCATCCCCGTCTTCGCGCGCGAGGTCTGCTTCGGCATGACCGGCTCGACGGCACGTCGCCTCGTGCAGTGCGGCGTCGCCGGGGTCGACTGCGCCGGGGCCGGCGGCACTTCCTGGGCGAAAGTCGAGGCCCACTGCGCGACGACCACCGAGCGGCGCGAGCGTGCGCTGCGCTTCGGCGAATGGGGCATCCCGACCGCCGAATCGATCGCGAACGTGCGCGGTGCGGCGCCGGACCTGCCGCTCGTGGCATCCGGCGGGATCCGCAGCGGCACGGACGTCGCCAAGGCCATCGCGCTCGGTGCGGACGTCGCCGCGATCGCGAGGCCATTCCTGGTCAAGGCCGACGAAGGCGAGGAGGCCTTGCATCGGCACGTCGAGGAACTCCTCGGCGACCTCAGGCTCTGCATGCTCGCGACGGGCTCGGGCACGGTCGGCGCGCTGCGTGGCAAGTTGAGGAGGGTCGCGTCGTGAAGCGGACGCTGGTCCTCGACGTCGTCGGCATGACGCCGCGCCTCCTCGAGCACGCGCCCAACCTGGCGGCCCTTGCACGCCGCGGCGGTGTGCGCCCGCTCGAGACGGTCGTGCCGGCCGTGACCACCACCGTCCAGTCCACCTTCGTCACCGGCGAGCTGCCGCGCGTGCACGGCGCGATCGCGAACGGCTGGTATTTCCGCGACCTCGCGGAAATCTGGTTCTGGCGGCAGAGCAACCACCTCGTCGCGGGTGAGAAGGTCTGGGACGCCGCGCGACGTCGTGACCCGTCCTTCACCTGCGCCAAACTCTTCTGGTGGTACAACATGTACGCGTCGGCCAACTTCACGGTCACGCCGCGCCCGATGTACCCGGCCGACGGTCGCAAGCTGCCCGACATCTACACGCAGCCGGAGGGCCTGCGCGACGAGTTGCAGCGCGAGCTGGGTCAGTTTCCGCTCTTCAAGTTCTGGGGCCCAACGGCCGACATCGAGTCCACGCAGTGGATCGGGCGTTGTGCGCTCGGCGTCTTCGAGCGACAGCGGCCCACGCTGACGCTCGTGTACCTGCCGCACCTCGACTACAACCTGCAGCGCCTGGGACCGGCGCACCCCGACATCGCCCGCGACGTGGCGGCGGTGGACGCCGTGTGCGGCGAGCTCATCCAGGCAGCGGAGCGGTCCGGTGCCGAGGTCGTGGTGCTTTCCGAGTACGGCATCACCGAGGTGTCGAACCCGGTGCACATCAACCGCGCGCTGCGACGTGCGGGTTGGCTGCGTGTCCGCGACGAACTCGGGCGGGAACAGCTCGATCCCGGCGCGTCCGAGGCCTTTGCGGTGGCCGATCACCAGCTGGCGCACGTCTACGTCGCGAGTCCGGATCTCGTGCCGGAGGTGGCAAGCGTCCTGCGAGGGCTTCCCGGGGTGGAGCGCGTGCTCGACTCCGCAGGGCAGCGCGAACTCGGGCTGGACCACCCTCGCTCGGGCGAACTCGTCGTGATCGCGCGACCCGACAGCTGGTTCACCTATTACCACTTCCTCGACGACGATCGTGCGCCGGACTACGCCCGCACGGTCGACATCCATCGCAAGCCGGGCTATGACCCGGTCGAGCTGTTCCTCGATCCGGCGCTGCGGTTCCCGAAGCTGCGCGTCGCGCGGCGGCTCGCCCAGAAACTTCTCGGCATGCGCTACCTCATGGACGTGATCCCGCTCGATGCGACGCTGGTGAAGGGTTCGCACGGCCGGCCGACCGACCGTCCCGAGGACGGCCCGCTCTTCATTTCCACAGCCCCGGAACTCCTCGGCGAGGGACCCGTGGCGGCGACCGACGTGAAGCGGCTGCTGCTCGAGCACGTCTTCGGGGCGGGCGCTGCGACACCTACGGCGCGGAGTCAGTGCGCATGACGGCCGCCGACGCACTCGCCGGCTGGCTCGCCGCACGACTTCCGGCGGACGCGGCCGCGTGGCTCGCCTCGGGCGCCGCCCGGCTGCGTGACGGCGCGCCTGACCGGGAGCTCTTCCTGATGACGAGTCTCCTCGGCCGCAGGCTCGGCAACGCGCCGCTCGGGCTCGGTGCCGCAGAGCTCGCAACGGCGGTCGCCATCCGTACGGGCTGGGACCCGAGCGACTGGACCATGGACCAGGCCGCGCGCATCTACCTCCTTCTCGTGTCCACGCCCGACGGCAGCGAGCTCGCCCGTCGGCTCGACCGGCTCTGCGCCGCTGCGGACGTCGGCGAACTCGTCGCCTGGTACCGCGGCCTGCCGCTGTATCCCGACGCTCCGCGGCACGCCATGCGCGCGGCTGAAGGGGTGCGCTCGAACATGCGCACCGTGTTCGAAGCCGTGGCCCACCGCAACCCCTATCCGTCGGAGCAGTTCGCGCAAGGCGCCTGGAACCAGATGGTGCTCAAGGCACTCTTCGTGGGCACTCGGCTCGACCTCATCGTCGGACTCGACGCGCGACGCAATCCCGCGCTCGCCGGCATGCTCTGCGACTACGCCCACGAGCGCTGGGCGGCATCGCGCGCCGTCAGCCCGGAACTGTGGCGCTGCGTCGGGCCATTCGTGCGCGGCACGGGGCTCGACGACTTCCGGCGGCTGCTGTCGCGCGGCACGCTGCCCGAGCGCCGGGCGGCCGTGCTCGCGTTGCTCGAGTCGCCGGATCCCGCGGCCGGGGGACTGCTCGAGGACGAAACCTCGCTCGTCGCCGCGGCACGGGCGAATGAATTCCACTGGGGAACGCTGGCTGCAGGGACGACCTGATCAAGCACTGGGAGACGCCGATGATGTTCATCGATCCGCACATCCACATGAGCGCCCGCACGACGGACGACTACGAGCGCATGGCCGCGGCGGGCATCGTCGCCGTGATCGAGCCGGCGTTCTGGCTCGGCCAGCCGCGCACCAGCGTCGGGACTTTCGTCGATTACCTCTCCAGTCTCGTCGGCTGGGAGCGCTTCCGTGCGTCGCAGTTCGGTATCCGTCACTACTGCACGATCGGGCTCAACAGCAAGGAGGCCAACAACGAGGCGCTCGCGGAGCAGGTGATGGACGTGCTGCCGCTCTTCCTCGGCAAGGAGGGCGTGGTCGCGGTGGGCGAGATCGGCTACGACGACCAGACGGAGGCCGAGGACAAGTACTACCGTGCGCAACTCGCGCTCGCGAAGGAACTGGGCATGCTCGTCCAGGTCCACACGCCGCACCGCGACAAGAAGCGCGGCACGACGCGCAGCATGGACGTGGCCCTCGAGATGGGGCTCGAGCCCGGGCAGGTGATCATCGACCACAACAACGAGGAAACGGTCCGGGAGGTGCTGGACCGCGGGTTCTGGGCCGCGTTCACGCTCTATCCGCAGACCAAGATGGGCAACGAGCGCATGGTGGAGATCGCGCGGCGCTACGGTTCGCACTACGTCTTCATCGATTCGAGTGCCGACTGGGGCAAGTCCGACCCGCTCGCCGTGCCGAAGACGGCGCGGCTGATGCTCGAGCGCGGCATCCCGCGTGTCGACGTCGAGGCGATCTGCTACGGCAACGCGCTCGCGGCGTTCGGCCAGAGCGGACAGTTCGGCGAGGAGCACTGGCTCGGGGCCAAGGCCCGCGACCAGCGCCTGCTGTTCGAGGGCAACTCGGTGCTGCGGGGGCAGGAGCCGCAGGTCGGTGACCTGCCGGTGATTCCGGAGCACGAAGAGCGGCTGCTGATCGAGTGAAGGCACCGGAGACACGGACATGAACGTCGATACGGCCAAGGTTCTGGCGCTGCCGGCTGCGGCGGTCCTAGAGCAGGAATTCACGCTGGCCTACAGCTACCCGGTCTATTTCACGAACGGCGTCTTCGGACGTGGCAACCCGACCTTCCTGCACGCCCTCGCGCGTCGCGAGCCGTCGAAGCGGCACCGCTTCGTCGCGTTCATCGACGGCAACGTGGCCGCGAGCTGGCCGGCGCTGACGCACACGATCGCCGCCTACGCCGGCGAGCACTCGGAGTCGCTCGAACTCGTGGCGCCGCCGGAAGTCCTGCCGCCGGGCGAGCAGGTCAAGAACGATCCCGCGCTCGTGACCCGGCTGCAGCAGCGTCTCGCCGACCTCGCCATCGACCGTCACTCCTACGTGGTCGGCATCGGCGGCGGCGCGCTGCTCGACCTCGTGGGATACGTGGCCGCCACGACGCACCGCGGCGTGCGCCACGTGCGCCTGCCGACGACCGTGCTCGCGCAGAACGACGCGGGCATCGGCGTCAAGAACGGCGTGAATGCCTTCGGCCGCAAGAATTTCCTCGGGACCTTCGCGCCGCCGCATGCGGTGCTGAACGACGCCGACTTCCTCCGCACCCTGCACCCGCGCGACCGCATCGCGGGCGTAGCCGAGGCGGTCAAGGTGGCGCTGATCCGCGACGGCGCCTTCTTCGAGTGGCTCGAGTCGCACGCGGACTCGTTGCGTGAGTTCTCGCCTGCCGCGACGGCGCGCATGATCCGTCGCTGCGCAGAGCTGCACCTCGCGCAGATCACCCGGGGCGGCGATGCGTTCGAGTCCGGGAACGGGCGGCCTCTCGATTACGGTCACTGGGCCGCGCACCGGCTCGAGGCGCTCACGGCGCACGAGTTGCGGCACGGCGAGGCAGTGGCCATCGGCCTGGCGCTCGACACGCGCTACTCGGTCCAGGCCGGGATGCTGGCGGCCGGCGTGGATGATCGCGTGCACCGCACGCTGAAGCGACTCGGCTTCCACCTCTGGCACCCGGCCATGGAATCGAAGGGGCCGGACGGCCGCGTGCTGCTGCTCGACGGCATCGAGGAGTTTCGCGAGCACCTCGGCGGCGAGCTGTCGGTCACGATGCTCACGGAGGTCGGTCGGGGAGTGGACGTGCACAGCCTCGACCGGGCCGAGATCCTGCGTGCGATGGCGTGGCTCAGGCGCAAAGAGATCGGCCAGTGAAGGTCGGCGGTACCGAGCTCACCTACTGCACCAACATCCACCCGGGGGAATCCTGGGACGAGGTCAGGGCGAACCTCGGCCGCTACGTGCCGCGCGTAAAACGTCGCGTTGCGCCCGGCCAGCGCTTCGGGATCGGCCTGCGCCTGTCCGCCGCCGCGTCCGAAGCCCTGCGTGACGAGGATACGCGCGCCGAGTTCTCGCGCTTCCTGCGCGAGGAAGGCCTGTACGTCAGCACGCTCAATGGATTCCCCTACGGGACGTTTCACGGCGAGCGCGTGAAGGAAGGCGTCTACCTGCCCGACTGGCGCGAGGCTGCGCGTCTCGATTACACGAACCTTCTCGCGGACCTGTTCGCGGGCTGGCTGCTCGAGGCCGGGCGGCGCTCGGGATGCATCAGCACCGTTCCCGGCGCGTTCAAGCCGAACGCGTCGGCCGCGGGCGATCTCGCGCGCATCGTCGAGCGGCTGGTCCGGCATGCCGCGCATCTCGTCACAGTCGAGCGCGACACGGGCTGCCGCATCGTGCTCGGCCTCGAGCCCGAGCCCTGCTGCCTCCTCGAGACGGTCGAGGAGACGACGCGCTTCTTCCGGGACCATCTGCACTCCGTGGCGGCGGCCTCGCGACTCGGCGAGCTCACCGGGCTCGATGCGGACGGGGCGCTGCGCGCGCTGCGCCGTCACCTCGGGGTGTGCCTGGACCTCTGCCACGCTGCGGTCGAGTTCGAGCAGCCAGCCCGCTGCTTCGCCGCGCTCGAGGAGGCGGGCGTCGAGATCGCCAAGATCCAGGTGACCGCCGGGCTGCGCGTCGACCCGGTGTCCGCGGACGACGTCGCCGCATTGCGCGGCTTCGAGGATGCCGTCTACCTGCACCAGGTCGTTGAGCGCCGGGACGGCGAGCTTCGGCGCTATGCGGATCTCGGGCTCGCGGTGGAATCCGGCGACTGGCGCGACGGCCGCAGCGAGTGGCGCGTCCACTTTCACGTGCCGGTGTTCGTCGATGCGCTCGAGACGTTCTCCTCGACGCAGGCATTCGTGTGCGAGGCGCTGCGACTGCACCGGGAGCGCCCGCGCTGCGCGCAGCTCGAAGTCGAGACCTACACGTGGTCCGTGCTGCCGCCGCAGCATCGCGCGCTGCCGATCGACGAGGCCATCGCGCGCGAACTCGACTGGGTCCGGGGAGCGCTCGAATGAGGTGGTCCGACGCACTCGCGCTGGGCAGGGTCTCGAACCTCCCGACGGTATGGACCAACACGCTCGCCGGGGTGGCGCTCGCCGGCGGTGCCCTCACCGATCCCCGGGTCGCGCCGCTGCTCGTCGCGTTCTCGCTCTGCTACGTCGCGGGGATGTTCCTGAACGACTCGTTCGATCGGGAATTCGACCGGCAGCATCGTCCGGAGCGGCCGATCCCCGCTGGACGCGCGACGGCGGCGGGCGTCTTCGGCGCCGGTTTCGGGATGCTCGCCGCGGGCGTCGGGCTGCTCGCCTGGGTGGGCCTCGGGTTCGACGGTGGAACGGGCTGGCGACCACTCGTCGGCGGGCTGACGCTGGCCGTGTCCATCGTCTTCTACGACGCGAACCACAAGGCGAATCCGTGGAGCCCGCTGGTCATGGGCCTGTGCCGCATGCTCGTCTACCTCACGGCGGGTTACGCGATCATCGAGTCGCCGCCGGCCCACCTGGTCTTCGTGTCGCTCCTGCTCCTCGGCTACCTGATCGGCCTCACGTACATCGCCCGGCAGGAACACCTCGGCCGCATCGGCAATCTCTGGCCGCTCGCGTTGCTCGCGCTGCCCATCGCCTGGGGCGCGGTCGAGGCCCGAAACAGCCTTGCGGTCGCGGCGGCGTGGCTCCTGTTCGCGGGCTGGGTGGCGTACTCGCTCAACTTCCTGAAGCGCCGGCAGCCCGGCGACGTTCCGCGTGCGGTCGGCGGGCTGCTCGCCGGGATATGTCTCTGGGATGCTCTCGTCATCGCGTCGACCGGGCAGGCCGCGGTCGCAGTGCTCGCTGCGGCGTTTTTCCCCCTGACGCTCGTGCTGCAGCGCTACGTCGCGCCGACCTGAGCGTGAGCGACCGTCTCGAATGACGCTGACCGACGCGCTTTCAGCGGCGACGGGACGGCACGTGGCTGCCGGTCCGGAGACGGCCGTCGGCGGCGGCAGCATCAACGTCTGCCATCGCTGGCCGAGCCGCGAAGGCCCGTTGTTCGTGAAGCTCGCGCGCCGCGAGCACGCCTCCATGTTCGAGGCCGAGGCGGCCGGGCTCGAGGAACTTGCGCGCGCGCAGGCCCTGCGCGTGCCGAGGGTGCTCGGTCGCGGCGAGGCCGGGGCGCAGGCTTTCCTCGCGCTGGAGTGGCTCGTGTTCGGCGGGACCACCGCGCGCAGCGAGCGGCGGCTCGGCGAGCTCCTGGCGGTCCAGCACCGGGTCGGGGCGGAGTGCTTCGGCTGGCACCGCGACAACACCATCGGCTGCACGCCGCAGGTGAACACACCCGACCGTGACTGGGTGCGCTTCTACGTGGAGCGGCGCCTGCGGTTCCAGCTCGACCTGGCCTCACGCAAAGGCCACGCGGGTCTACTGACGGAGCGGGGTGGACTCCTGTGCGAGCGAGCCGGACAGTTCTTCGTGGACCATCGTCCCGTGCCGTCGCTGCTGCACGGCGATCTCTGGGGTGGAAACTGGGCGACCGATGCCGAGGGGCAGCCGGTCATCTTCGACCCCGCGGTCTATTTCGGCGACCGCGAGGCGGACCTCGCGATGACGCATCTGTTCGGCGGCTTCGGCGCCCCGTTCTACGAGGCCTACGCCGCGGCCTGGCCGCTCGATCCGGGCGAGCCCGAGCGCCGCACGCTCTACAACCTCTATCACGTGCTGAATCACCTGAACCTGTTCGGCGGCGGCTACCTCCGGCAGGCGCAGTCCATGATCGACCGGCTCCTCGCGCTCACGCAGGGCTAGCGCAGGGCTGGCCTCGCGCACTGCCCGCGGGTCACGGCTACGGGTCAGTGCGGGACGCTCACCGTTCCCTTGACGTCGGAAACGCGCACGGCTCCCGAGGTGTCGGCCAGCACCGCGACGTCGCGGCCGACGCCCGCCACGTCGATGTCGCCGGAGGAGTCGTTCTCGATGCGGACACTGCCGGCGACACGCGCGATATCCACGTCGCCCGAGCTGTCGCTGCGGATGACGACCTCCCCGGCCCCGCGCACGACGATGTCGCCGGAGCTGTCCGTGATCGTCGCCTTGCCAGCCACGTTCTCGATGCGCAGGTCGCCCGAACTGTCGCTGACCTCGATGTCCCCGGCGATGCCGCGCAGCGTCGCGTCGCCCGAGCTGTCGGTCAGCCGGGTCAGCCGTATGGCCGTGACCGTCGCGTCGCCACTCGAATCGATGATTTCGACGGGGACGTCCGCCGGCACGTCGATCTCGACGTCGAGCCGCGCGTAGAAGAGCCCGATGCCCTTCATTTCCTCGGGGACCTGCACGAATACCTTGAGCGTGCTGCCCTCGCGGACGGCGCGCAACTGGGTCTGCTCGAGGAACCCGGCGCTCGAGGCGCAGGCGCGCCCGCGAGCCAGCACCTGGCCGGCGGTGCCTGCACGCACGTCGAGATCACCCGCCCGTGCGGCGATCTCGATCCTGGACGCGCCAGCGGTCTCGACGCGAATCTCGCGGTCGGCCGAGTGCCGGCAATCGACATCCCAGGCTCCCGCCGGGACGGCGACGTGGGTCAGCGCGAGGGCGGCGGCAACGCGGAATGTGATGCGGACGGGCATGGCGCCTCCGGGCGGCGGTGACTGGTGGACCGACGGTTGGATGCGCGGGCGCGGCGGAGGGTTGCAGGGGCGGGCGGGCGCACCGGAAAAAAGAACACCGGGGCCAGGGTGGATACCCTGCCCCGGCGCGGGGGCCGGTCTGTGGACTTAGCGCATCCGTCCCTGCAACCGATGCTCGGCTGATGCTGCCTCGCGCCGGCCCCGAGGCGCCAGTTCGTCCGGGGGTGGAACGTCCTGGTGCTGGGAAGGATCCCGTCGGTGCGCAGCGCCCAGGTGACAGTTTCGTGAATTTTCCTTTGCATCTCGTCACGGAGTCGCGAGATGCTCTGCGCATGTCCTTGATTGGGGGAGATGTGCCGGGCGCTTGCGCCGGCATCAAAGAAGAATGACGAACATGCCGGTCATCGTCGGAACGATCGTCGTCTACATGGGAATCTGCCTGGTGCTCGGCTTCGTGGCCTACCGGCGGACGACGAACCTCGCGGATTTCATCCTGGGCGGGCGCTCGCTCGGCAGCTGGGTCACGGCCCTGAGCGCCCAGGCGTCCGACATGAGCGGCTGGCTGCTCATGGGGCTGCCCGGGCTCGCTTACCTTGCAGGCGTCAACTCGATCTGGCTCGTGCTCGGGCTCGTCGTGGGCACGTACCTCAACTGGAAGTTCATCGCTGCGCCGCTCCGGACGCGTACGGAGCAGCTCGGAAACTCGCTCACGATGCCGGACTACTTCGAGCGCCGCT
>Ga0209594_1000388_pt1 | contig 28028 bp, 32 predicted proteins | sample AshMeaCrysSpring_FD_184126 | JGI IMG/M metagenome (GOLD analysis project Ga0209594, IMG submission 184126) | Groundwater microbial communities from Big Spring, Nevada to study Microbial Dark Matter (Phase II) - Ash Meadows Crystal Spring... | ecosystem: Environmental > Aquatic > Deep subsurface... | reverse complement strand
CCTTTTTGTAGTTCTTTGATTTTTTTTCTGAGTCAAACTGAACTTTTTTTTTTGGCTTTAAAACCCTTGACAACTTGACAGCTAGGGTATATATTTTAGATAATGGGAATAGACTCAATTTTTTTTCCACAACTTCTATTTCCATTATCTAATATAACACCCCCTGGACGCCAAAGTCAAGCCCAAATTCCCCAAAAAAAAAATTTCCTTTTTGTATTTATTTAGCTTCAAAGCGAGCTTTTTTTTTGGCTTAAAACCCTTGACAACTTGACAGCTAGGGTGTAGATTTTAGATAATGGGAATAGACGCAATTTTTTTTTCCACAACTTCTATTTCCATTATCTAGGATAACACCCCCTAGACGCCAAAGTCAAGCCCAAAGTGAAAAAAAATTTTTTCACTTTGGGCTTGTTATCAAAAAACTGGTATAAAATAAAAAACAGAATTTTGGGTTTTAACCACCTGCAACAGCAGGTACAATACTCACTTCATCTCCATCTTGAAGAGAAGTTTCTGTTCCTTCTAAAAAGCGAATATCCTCACTATTGACGTAAAAATTCAAAAAGCGACGGGGTTTTCCTGCTTCATCACACAAACGGTCTTTAATCCCAGGAAAACTTTTTTCCAACTCATCAATTAACTCGCTCACATTGCCACCAGTACATTCAATAGTAGCTTGATTATTAGTATATTTCTGCAATGGGGTGGGAACTAAAACTTTAACTGCCATTTTTGCTATCAATATAATTATTTTTTCTAGGAATTATTGATTAGTAATCGCGGTAGTGCGATTACTAATCACTTATACTAAAACTTGTTGCCATTCGAGACGCTCAAGGGTGCGAGAACGTTCTAAAGCACGCTCAAAACTATCTAGTTTTGGCTCAATAATGAGAGGTTCACCAATATAACCTTGCACAGCTTCCTGAGTTTTCAGACCATTACCAGTGATATAAACAACAGTGGTTTCTTCAGGATCAATTTTTCCTGCTTCTACCAATTTTTTCAAAACTGCAACGGTTGTTCCCCCTGCAGTTTCGGTAAAAATGCCTTCAGTTTCTGCAAGAAGTTTAATGCCTTCAACAATTTCTGGATCGGTGACAGATTCAATGTTACCACCAGTTTTGCGGGCTACTTCTAAGGCATAAATTCCATCTGCTGGGTTACCTATAGCAATAGATTTAGCTATTGTATTTGGTTTGACAGGAGCAATAAAATCACGACCTTCTTTAAAAGCAGTGGCAATGGGAGAGCATCCTTCTGCTTGTGCGCCACTAAAACGAACATTTTTATCTTCTACCAAGCCAACTTTGACAAATTCTTGGAAGCCTTTATAAATTTTGGTGTATAAAGAACCAGAAGCTAGAGGAGCGACAACATGATCTGGGAGTTTCCAACCTAGTTGCTCTGCAACTTCAAAGCCTAGAGTTTTTGAACCTTCAGAGTAGTAAGGGCGCAAGTTGATATTGACAAAACCCCAACCGTAAGTGTTGCCCACTTCGGAGCAGAGGCGGTTAACTTGGTCATAATTACCTTTAACTGCCATTACTGTGGGGTTGTAAATAAGAGTTCCTAAAATTTTGCCAGCTTCTAAGTCTGCAGGGATAAACACACAACAGTCTAAACCAGCATGGGCGGCGATCGCCGCTGTTGAGTTAGCCAAGTTCCCCGTACTTGCACAAGATACAGTTGTAAACCCTAATTCTTTAGCTCTAGTGAGAGCAACTGAGACTACCCTATCTTTGAAGCTGAGGGTAGGCATATTGACTGCATCATTTTTAATATAGAGATTTTTCAGACCGAGGCGACGAGCCAAACGATGGGATTTTACCAAAGGAGTCATCCCTGTCCCTACATCAATAGGATTTTCTGAAGTAACTGGTAAAAAAGCACGGTAACGCCAAATGGAGTTAGGACCTGCTTGAATGCTTTCGCGGCTTACTTGCTGACGGATTGCATCATAATCATAAGCTACTTCTAGGGGAGCAAAAGTCTCCTCACAGATGTGGATTGCTTTTAGTGGGTATTCTGTTCCCCCTTCCTTTGAAACCAGCTTAGTAAAAGTGGGAGCTAATGTAGATGTTTGAGTCGCCTGGGTCATGGTGGTTCTCCTTGTCTCTGTCAATCTTGCTTGAGGGATTTATTTCTCAATTTTTTTCATCCTAGCACGGCAAAAAAAAAGTGTCAACTATACCCGACTAAAAATGTCGGGTATAAAAAAGAGTGAACAGTTATAAGTAAGCAGCGATCGCCCAGGATGAAGCAGTGAGCAGTGAAAAATTGGTAAGTGTCATGGTAGGCGATCGCTGATATCAATTAGTTAAGCCATGTTTTAAAGCATAGCGAACCAACTCGGTGCGACTTGTGGTGCCTGTTTTGCTAAATAGACGACTGACGTATTTTTCTACATTTCTCACACTTGTTTCTAACTGTTTAGCAATTTCCTTATTCATCAAACCCTGGGCTACTAAATCTAATACACTTTGTTCTCGCGGGGTTAAATCAATTTTGATGGGTGGGGGAGTTGGGATAATTCCCGATTTATGACCCAAACTTCTTTGAATATCTTCAAGTTTGCGGTCTATTTCTTCTAATTTATAATTACTACTATTAGAGTCGCTTCTAATTTTATTTCTTTCTAATAAATTTTTGACAATTGCTTCTAATTCATCGGGGTCAAAAGGTTTAGGTAAATAAGCATCACAACCTGCCTGGTAGCCTTGTATTCTATCAGAGGTCATGCCTCTGGCTGTTAAAAAGATTACTGGAAGGGTTTGAAAACGGGGATCTTCTCGCAGTTTTTTGAGAAATTGATAGCCATCTACTTGGGGCATCATTACATCACTAATTACTAAATCTGGCTGTTCTTGTTGCAGTAATTCCCAGGCTTCATTAACATTAGTTGCTGTTTGAACTTTAAAATTATCATCATATTCTAAATATGCTTTTACTGATTCAAGTACTCCTGGTTCATCATCCACCAGTAAGAGTTTATCTGGGTTAGACATTATTTTTTCTTTTAATCTTAATTTTAATTTTATCTTATTGGAAATCAGGATAAGAATTGTCAACCATTGAGAGAAATATAGCAAACCTAAATTGTTTGTGAGGAGACTTGCGGGTTTAAACCCGCAAGCCTTAAACCCTGATTCATTTCACAATTCATAAAGGAATTGCTATAGTTTAAGAATTTGTTAAAAAAAGTAATTTTTCACGCCTAAATATTAAGTTAATTTTATTATTTGTTTGAGTTATAAGATAAAAAACCTTGCTGTGTTGAATGGAGCAAAACATGATCAAACATAGTCCTATCTATTGCTTTCGAGCTAATTATCAACCCTCAAGTCAAATTGATGAAGGAAAATTACCAGATTGGTTGTGTCTGGGGGTAAATTGGCAAGGATATAGAATCTGGACTGTTCCCTGGATAGCTGATGTTGCCCAATTGTTGGGTGTTTTGGAAATTGAAAACAGTCCAGAAGGATGGATGTTTTATCTAGAAGGCTTGGGTTTTCAAGGAATAACCCCAGTTGCTTGTGAGGATTTTTTTGAGGATCAACTTTATTGTTGATCCCTTATTTAACTGAAACTGCTTCAACTTCTATGGTTTCCCCTTCTTTAGTGGAGGGGGAGACAGGTTTTTCCTGGCGTTGCCTCATATAATCAAAGAGTAGCTGGGAAACTTCGGAAATCAACAAGCTAACAATCATTACATCATCTATTTGCCCAACTATGGGAAGAAAGTCTGGGGCAATATCAATAGGACTAATTACATAGGCTAGGGTTGCTAGAATCATCCACCAGCGATAGCGTGGGTTGCGGATTGTGTTACGATACCAGTTATAAATGGATTGTACTGAAATATTCATTTGACGTTCTCCCTTAACTTTTTTAAGTTTGACATATTTTTTTTCTCTTTAGTAGTGTAAATACCGAACACCAGCTAGAGGTTTTCCTTACTTTTTATTTTAGTGGTTTTAATTGTTAGCAGTTACTCTCCAAATTGATTAATGTTGCTAATTAGGCTCTGGGTTTAAAAGGCTAGAACTTTATGAAGTTTAAAATATTGATAAGGAGTAGATCTGGTTTTTAATAACTTTGTTAATATGTCTTTTTTTCTGATGATTATTTCAATATTTATGTGCAATTTTAATGCTGAAAACTTGATCGAGTTATTTGAGGAAGCATTCTGGTAGAAAAATAATATGGTATGATTAGGCTCAAGCTGCATAAAATTATTATATAAAAGCTATGGGTCAGACTGGATGAACTTACCCTTAATAAGAATACTAAAAAAAATATTAGTTTTTTTTACTGGCACAAAACCTTTAAAATACTAACATAAATATATAATAATTATTTTGATTTTTTGGGGAAAAAATGATATAAGCTATTTAAAGTAAGAATAAAGTTGTTTTAATGTATGCTGGGTCAGTCAAATAAATATAGCCTGAAAATCTTACAAAAGAGGCAAAATTAACTAAGTTCGAGATTTTTTGGAGTAACTTGTGCTCCAAGATACAAAAGTTAACCACCAAGAGAGCAATTGAATATTTATCAGAAAATCAAATACAATAGCTACGTCAGGAAGATCCCCAATTTTTAGAGATCTCTTTGGACAATGAATAATGACAACTAAGTTTCATCAAGAAATACAAAAAGTAATTCCAAAGGAGGAAGAACAAGTGAAACAGGAAAAGTTGATTAGTCTGCTCAGTCTCGCTACTTTAAGTGGACTGAGTGTAATGGCGGTAAGCCCAAAAGCTACTGCGGCTATTATGTACAAAGGTGCAAGCATGGGAAGTACAATAACGGATTATGTAGATCCAAGAGCAACAAAAGTCAAAGAAGACAAGATGGTGAAAGCAGCAGGACAAGGAGAAGCAATAAATCCTCAATCTCCCATGCTACCTAGTTTGATCATAGGTGATGCGCCTGAATATGTCAACGATGGTAGCTTGGATACTATATTCTCAACTGCAATTTCTCAGTGGGAACAAGTAGTGCCAGAAAATGATGCTATGACCATGATTAATTATGGCTGGGCTGAATTAGAAGATGGGATCTTATCCCAGACTTTTGTTACTCAAAGCGAGAACAATGACAATAAAAAAGCGGTAATTGTATTCAACAACAACATGAATCAATGGTTTGTTGATGCAACACCTGATGACAATGAAGAATTTGGAAACTTCATAGATGGTGTTTACTCCCAGGGAACAGGAGATGCCATGTTAAAATATGACTTACTAACCGTAGCAAGTCATGAATTAGGTCATATATTGTTGCCAGAAGGACAAAATGGACACAGCGACAATCCCAATGATTTGATGTATGCTGAATTGCAAGTAGGTGAGCGGAAACTGGCTGTGGATTTAAATAATGCTGTTGTCATCAATGCACCAGTAACAGAAATACCAGAACCTACTGTCACTGGTTTGGCTTTGGGTTTATTTGTGGGAGGTGGTTTCTTTTTGAAGAAGAAAGGCAACCAACAAAAATAAAGGGCTAACCTTGAACAGTGTCAAGCTCTGGTATCGGTTGAAAATTTGGTAAAAATGGGAGGAGCGCGGTGGGATAACTCATCAGCGCTCCCAAATTTATTATAAGCTTCTGCGCATAGAATTTGCAGATTGTCAAAAACCTGAAACAGGGAATTGACAAAAAAGATTTAATATAGTAAAGGCAAAAAATATCTCATCAATTTAAGGTTATGGCGCTAATTGTCCAAAAATTCGGTGGTACTTCGGTTGGTACGGTAGAAAGAATTAAAGCGGTTGCACAGCGAGTAATTGCAGATCACACAAAAAACCAAATAGTGGTAGTTGTTTCCGCAATGGGAAAAACCACCGATGGTTTGGTCAATTTAGCTAAGGAAATAACTACTAACCCCAGTCGCCGCGAAATGGATATGTTGCTGTCTACTGGTGAGCAAGTCTCCATCGCTCTTTTAAGTATGGCGCTGCAAGAATTGGGACAACCAGCAATTTCTCTCACTGGAGCGCAAGTAGGTATAGTTACGGAAGCGGCACACAGTAAAGCTAGAATACTCCATATAAAAACAGATAGAATTAAACGCCATCTCGATCGCGGTGAAGTGGTAGTTGTGGCAGGTTTTCAAGGCATTAGTAATGTTGAAGATTTGGAAATCACCACTCTGGGGCGTGGGGGGTCGGATACTTCAGCGGTAGCATTAGCAGCGGCATTAGGGGCGAGTTGTTGTGAAATTTATACGGATGTTCCAGGTATTCTCACTACAGATCCTCGTTTAGTACCATCCGCTCAGTTAATGACAGATATTACCTGTGATGAAATGCTGGAGTTGGCTAGTTTGGGCGCAAAAGTACTCCACCCCAGAGCAGTGGAAATAGCAAGGAATTATGGCGTACCTTTGGTAGTGAGGTCGAGTTGGAGTGATGAACCAGGAACAAGGGTAAATTCTCCTATACCTCAACCCCGCTCTCTGGAAGGTTTGGAAATAACTAGAGCGGTGGATGCTGTGGAATTTGACCACAACCAAGCAAAAGTGGCGTTACTTCGTGTACCCGATCGCCCTGGAATAGCAGCCCGTCTATTTGGGGAAATTGCCCGCAAAAATGTAGATGTGGATTTGATCATTCAATCTATCCACGAGGGCAATAGTAATGATATTGCTTTTACTGTGGTAAAAGGGCTTTTAAATCAAGCAGAAGCAGTAGCTACAGCAATTGCACCAAAATTGTGTAGTGAACAAGCTCAAGCAGGTGAAGCAGAGGTAATTGTGGAAAAAAGAATTGCGAAAGTGGCGATCGCAGGTGCAGGGATGATTGGTCGCCCAGGCATAGCAGCAAAAATGTTTGCTACTTTAGCAGAAGCTGGGGTGAATATTGAAATGATTTCCACTTCGGAAGTGAAAGTGAGTTGTGTGGTGGATGAGAGTGATTGCGATCTGGCGATCGCAGCTCTTTGTGAGGCTTTTGAAATAGATAGTTCCCCAGTACAAACTAATTCTGCTTCTCCTACCTCAAATTTACCCCCAGTCAGAGGGGTTGCTTTAGATATCAACCAAGCGCGTTTAGCTATTCGTCATGTACCCGATAAACCAGGGATGTCAGCGAAAATTTTTAATGTCTTAGCTGCAGAAAATATCAGTGTAGATATGATTATCCAATCCCAACGTTGTCGGATAATTAATGATATTCCTACCCGTGATATTGCTTTTACTGTAGCTCAAGCAGATGCTGAAGCAGCACAAAAAGCTTTGGTAAAATTAGCACCCATTATTGGTTGTGGGGAAATATTGGTAGATCAAGAAATAGCTAAAGTTAGTATTGTTGGCGCTGGTATGATTGGACAACCAGGTGTAGCAGCTAAGTTTTTTGCCGCTTTAGCAGCAGAACAAATTAACATTCAAATGATTACTACTTCTGAGATAAAAATCAGTTGTGTGGTAGGAGAAGCAGATGGTAAAAAAGCTTTGCAAGCAGTGCATCAAGCTTTTGAGTTAGGAGGGGAAAACACAGTTAATATCGGTGGTGGTTAATTTTAGTAAAGCGGTAGAAATTTTTGAGAATTAGCCAATTGAATAAGTAAATAAATTAGTAGAGGTAAAAATTGATAAACCTCTACTATTAATAATAAATAAGGAGCGTTTATGGTTTTATTAACAGATATAAATTGGGAAATAAAAGCAGAAGATCCAGAAGAAAGATATATTATTAGTGGGGTGAGTTGGGAGGAATATGAAGCTTTACTATCTCAATTCGGTGATGAAATAAATAAGAGAGTAACTTATTTAGATGGAGTTTTAGAAATAATGTCACCAAGTTATAACCATGAATTTAATAAGACAAATATAGGTTTTTTCATAGAAATATATTGTTTAGAAAAACGGATTCGTTATTATCCCTGGGGTGCAACTACTTTACGGAAACAAGAAAAAAGAGGGGGTTTGGAACCAGATGAATCTTATTGTTTTGGAAGCAAGAAAAAACAGCCCGATTTAGCCATTGAAGTTATAGCAACCAGTGGCGGTGTTAATAAATTAGAGGTATATCAGCGTTTAGGAATTAGGGAAGTTTGGTATTTTCAAAATAACAAGTTTACAGTTTATCATTTACAAAATAAAACTTATCAAGAAATGCCCAACAGTTTACTTTTACCTGATTTAGATTTATCAATGTTAGCTGAATATGCTATTTTCCCAGAACCTTTAGAAGCTGCGTTAGCATTTCGGGAAAAAATAAAAGGTGATAGTTGAAAGTTAAAAATGAGAAGAAAACATGGCACTACTTTAAATATTAACTTTATTCAGCTTTAGAGATTTTATTAAAAAAAAAATTTTGTTTCTTCATCAGATAAAATTACCTTTTTAACGATATGATAAACCCCAGATACAGAAACAGAAGGAGTGAAATGACTTATAAATCTCTGGCGATACCTGCGGTGGGCTGCGCCTACGCCTCACTGTTATTATTGTTTACCACTGTTCCCACTACTCAAACGTTAGCACAGGATGAAATACGTCAAGAGAATGTACAGTTTAAGCCTGGTACAACTGGGACAACTATTCAAGGTCAAATTAAGGGAGATGAAACTATTGATTACATTCTCAACGCCAAGGCTGGACAGTCAATGGTAGTGAACCTGACAACGGATAACTTGGCAAACTACTTCAATGTAATAGCACCAGGGGAAGACAGTGCCATGTTTATTGGTTCAACTGAAGGTAACCGCTTTGAGGGAGACTTACCCAAGGATGGAGACTATACCATCCGTGTTTATTTAATGCGATCTGCAGCGAGAGAGGAAGAAGCAGCTAATTACAGCCTGGAGATAGGGATAGCCGATAAGCAAGGGGCTTCGAGTACTAATAACTATAGCATGCAGATCAGGATAGCGGATAATAATCCCACTGCTCCTTACACAACTGAGGAATATGACGCAACAACCATTTTAAACTGTGAAGTTCGTGAGGCTCCAAATATGGAGCAGCCTGTTACCCATAGTCAAGACTGTCCTGCTGGTATTATGCGGGGCGATCCAGGTTCAGCTTCAATTCGCATTATGCAACCTAACGGGGTTGAGCGTGTTTTAAATTTTGAGGCTGATAACGTTACAACTCCCGATGGGGGCGAGCTAACTTGGGGTAAAGAAGAAAGTGGTGATTGGTATATTGGTATTGATAATCGAGAATTTTACATCATACCAGAAGCAGCGATATATGGAGACTAGGTTGTGGTAAGTGTTGTTTACGTGAAGTAAATAATAATCACCGAGAATCACTTACGAGTTTCGTGTTGCCCCATTCAAATGTAGCAGTGAGCAGTGAAGAGCGATCGCTGCTATAACTGAAAGTATTTGCTTTGATAAAATTCATATATAGCAAAGAAAGATATGTTTAGGAGAATGGACAATGGGCGGACAATGGGCGCCCATCCCATTGTCTTTGGTCTTTGCATGAAAAGATATAATATAGCAAATAAAAGGAAGGTTAAGAGATTTAAATATATAACAATAATGACAGGCAATGGGCTTAAGCCTATTGTTAATAGTCATAATTATTTCTTTCTTTGTTATAAAAGTTATGGGATTTAATACTAATAATAATTTACATTTTCAATTTTACCTGGATTAGCTACTTTGACTTCATAGAAATCAGGTTTATTTGGACGCATATTCCTAACTATAGCGCTGCGCGCTTTTTTTGTTAAAATTACTAGAAGCTGCAGACCTATAGATCCCAACTGTTCACCGTTAACTGTTCACTGTTATAGTTGATAACCTATGACCCAAATTGCTCTTTTTGGTACTAGCGCCGATCCGCCAACTACTGCTCATCAAACTATTCTTAAATGGTTGTCACAACACTATGACTTAGTGGCAGTTTGGGCGTCAGATAATCCTTTTAAAAATCATCAAGCTTCTCTGGAACATCGGATGATGATGTTAAAGTTATTAATCGGAGAAATTGACGAAAATAAGATTAAACTTTGTGAGGAGTTAAGTCATCGTCGGACTTTGATAACTGTAGAAAAAGCTAGAGAAATTTGGGGAAGTGAGGTAAAGTTTATTTTAGTAATAGGGGCTGATTTAGTGAGTCAAATTCGTAGTTGGTATCAAGTGGAAGAATTGTTTAAAAAAGTGCAATTGTTAATTGTACCTCGACCAGGATATAAGCTTGAAAAGCAAGATTTATTGGCTTTAAGTAATTTGGGAGCAAAATGGGATATTGCTGAGTTGGATCCTCCCCCAGTTTCTTCTACAGCTTATCGAGAAAATGATAATAAATATGCTATAACTTCCTCAGTTAATGATTATATTCAACGGGAGGGACTTTATCTATGAGTGAAGTTTGCTTCAGTGTTGAGAAGGTGTTAGCTGATTTTAAAGTTGGGGTGGATAATGTTATTTTTTCAGTGGATACTCAGGAAAATCGTTTATTAGTTTTATTGGTAAAAAGACAAAATGAACCTTTTTTAGGTCAATGGAGTTTACCTGGTACATTGGTGCGTCAAGGAGAGTCTTTAGAAGCTGCAGCTCATCGAATTTTAGCTGAGAAAATTAGGGTAAATAACCTTTATTTAGAACAACTTTATACCTTTGGCGAACCTCATCGCGATCCTAGAGAATATCCTGCAGGTTTTCGTTATCTTTCGGTGAGTTATTTTGCTTTGGTGAGGTTTGAGGAAGTAAAATTAATAGCTAAAGGAGAGAGTGAAACTGCCTGGTATAGTATGAAAAATTTGCCAGAGTTAGCTTTTGATCATTATCAAATTTTACAGTATGGTTATCAACGTTTGCGCAATAAATTAGAGTATAGTCCTATTGCTTTTGATGTGTTGCCAGAATTTTTTACTCTTAATGATATTTATCAACTTTATGCTACTGTTTTAGGAGAGGATTTTTCTGATTATTCTAATTTTCGCGCCCGTTTATTAAAATTAGGAATTTTGGCAGAAACTGGCGAGAAAATATCGCGAGGTGCAGGGCGTCCTGCGAGTTTATATCGTTTTGATGCTGAAGCTTTTGCTCCTTTGAAAGATAAACCTTTGGTGTTTATTTAGACAAAAAACCCTCACCTCCAAGGAAAAAGCAATAGGTTGAAACCTATTGCTACCTTTACGAAGTCCGCCTACGCGGACTAGGTATCTTATATGAATAAATACAGAAACTAAGTCTGCATAATAAAGTGTATAGGTAAATACTAGAGGTAAATAATTTTTATAAAACCAAAAAAACATAAAATAAGGGTAAGTAAATGAAAATAGCGATCGCACAATTAAATCCTACTATTGGTGACATTTCTGGAAATGCTCAACAAATTTTACAAGCTGCACAAAAAGCTGTTTTAGAAGGAGTTGACTTGTTATTAACTCCTGAACTTTCTTTGTGTGGGTATCCACCACGAGACTTATTATTAACTCCTAGTTTTGTTGAGTCGATGAAAACTAAATTAGAAGAGTTAGCGCAAGAAATAGATAGGAAAATTGCTATGTTAGTAGGTACAGTAATAGTTAATCCTGATGCTATTGTTAGGGGTGAAAAACCGATTTATAACAGTATAGCTTTATTAAAAGATGGCAAGGTTCAGCAATTTTTTCATAAGCGTCTTTTACCTACTTATGATGTGTTTGATGAAGACCGTTATTTTCAACCTGGTGGGTTTAGTAATTTTTTTGAAATGGATAACCCCCCCCAACCCCCCCTTATTAAGGGGGGGAGTGAGAGGAATGAGGGAGAAAAAATTAAAATTGGAGTGACTATTTGTGAAGACTTATGGAATGATGAGGAGTTTTGGGGGAAAAAGAATTATCATGTTAATCCTATTGATGAGTTAGCTAAGTTAAAGGTTGATTTAATTGTTAATTTGTCTGCTTCTCCTTATAGTGTGGGTAAACAAAAATTGCGGGAAGCTATGTTAAATCATGTGGTTACTCGTTACCAAATTCCTATTATTTATGCTAATCAAGTGGGAGGTAATGATGACCTGATTTTTGATGGTAATAGTGTGGCTTTTAATCGAGAGGGAAAAGTTGTCTGTGGGGCTAAAAGTTTTGAGTCAGATTTGGTTTTTTTTGAAGAAAAAAAGGGAGATTTATTACCAGGATTGATTCAAAAATTACCTGAAAGTGAGGAAGAAGAAATTTTTGCTGCTTTGGTTTTGGGAGTGAAAGATTATGCTAGAAAATGTGGTTTTTCTAAGATAGTTTTGGGTTTGAGTGGGGGAATTGATTCTTCTTTGGTAGCAGCAATAGCAGCAACAGCTTTAGGTGCAGAAAATGTTTTAGGAGTGTTAATGCCTTCTCCCTACAGTTCGGAACATTCTGTAAAAGATGCGGAAAAATTAGTAGAAAATTTGGGGATTAAAAGTCAAAAATTGCCCATTGGGGAGACAATGAAAATTTATGATCAAGTTTTAGAACCACTTTTTGCTGGTACATCTTTTGGGGTGGCTGAGGAGAATATTCAGTCACGAATACGGGGGAATTTGTTAATGGCGATCGCTAATAAATTTGGCTACCTTCTCGTTTCTACAGGAAATAAATCAGAAATGGCTGTTGGTTATTGCACTCTTTATGGGGATATGAATGGGGGTTTAGCAGTTATTGCTGATGTACCAAAAACTCGCGTATTTTCCCTTTGTCGTTGGTTAAATCGTCATCAAGAAATTATCCCTGCTAATGTGATAACTAAACCTCCTTCTGCTGAATTAAAACCTGGTCAATTGGATCAAGATTCTTTACCACCTTATGATATTTTAGATGATATTCTCTACCGAATAATTAATTTACATCAATCACGGGCTGAAATAATAGGTGCAGGTTATAATGAAGAAGTAGTTAATAAGGTAATCCGTTTAGTATTCTTAGCAGAATTTAAACGAAAACAAGCGCCTCCTGGGTTAAAAATAACTGACCGTGCTTTTGGTACTGGGTGGCGAATGCCTATTGCTAGTCGTTGGTTAATTTAAGTGATAGCATTTTCTATGAAAAACATATCTTATGATCAGTCTGCTGATGCTGTTTATTTTCGTCTAAAAGATGGTCAAATTATTGACTCTGAAAGTGTCTCTCCTGGTGTTGTTTTTGATTATGATGAAAACAATCAAGTAGTAGTAATTGAATTATTATCAGTGAGTAAAAGAACACCAGAAGAGTTAAAAAATATTGATTTTCCTTTTGAAGCTGAAGATAAACAGCAGCTAAGGGAACTATTTAATCAATTTATTTGCTTAGTTTAAAGGTTTGTGAGCTGAAAAACAATTTAGGGAACAGTTGATGAGGTTTATAGATTTATTTGCTGGTATTGGTGGATGATAGACAAGGTGACAAAGACAAGGGGCTTAAGCCTTTTGTATTTTTTAAAGTTACAAAAAAGCTATGATGAGGTTTATAGATTTATTTGCTGGTATTGGTGGATTTAGGATCGCTTTTGAAAAAGCTGGTTATCAATGTGTTTATTCCTGTGAAATTGATTTAGCTTGTCAAAAAGTTTATTATCAAAATTTTGGAGATATACCAGATAAGGATATATCTAAATTAGATTTTGATAAAATTCCTAATCACGATGTTTTAACAGCAGGTTTTCCTTGTCAACCTTTTAGTATTTCTGGCAAAAAAAATGGGTTTAAAGATACTAGAGGAACCCTCTTTTTTTATGTATGTGAAATTATTGCAGCTAAAAAGCCTAAAATAGTTGTTTTGGAAAATGTCAAACATTTGTTACATTTAGAAAAAGGAAAAATATTAAATGTTATTTTATCTGCTTTAGAGGATTTAGGGTATTTAGTTGATTATAAGTTATTGAATGCTAAAAATTTTGGTGTTCCTCAAAATCGCGATCGCATTATTATTGTTGCAACCCTTAACAAGAAATTTAATTTTAGTTTAGTTAAACAACAGTTACAAGTTCCGAGTTTGGAAAGTTATCTGGATACTGAGGAAGATTTTGAATATTTACAACCAGATGAATATACGTTAATTGAGAATCCAAAAAAACAAACATCTGGGTTAATTTTTGTGGGTTATCGCCATAAAAATATCTGGAAAACTGGGATTAGAGCTAATACAGAACATCTTTCTAGAGTTCATAGGCAACCTAATAGAATATACTCGATTAAAGGTGTTCATCCAACTTTACCGTCACAGGAAACATCAGGCAGATTTTTTATTTATTTACCTCAAGAAAATGCAGTGAGAAAGTTAACAATTAAAGAATGTTATCGCATTATGGGATTTCCTGATGATTTTAAAATTCATCCTAATTTAGGGAAATGTTATCAACAAGTTGGTAATTCTGTTTGCATACCTATGATTTATGAATTAGCTATTCAAATCAAACAACAAAACCTCAGTCATTAGTCATTAGCAATTGGGAATGATTTATGAGAATAAAGTATAGCCTTGTTAGCAAAGTGCAGTCGCTTTCACTAAAATGGCGATCATTAAAGGCTCAAAGCACTCAGTCTGCTCATCTGCACTCGCCTTGGACTAACTTAACACTAGAGTCGGAATAATTTTTTTCAAAAAAATCGAGAGAGACATAGATAATAATAATTCAAGAAAATGAACCATACATTAGAAGTAGAATAATCCCCCTTGTCTTATTTTATTTTCAAAAAATGGTAGGTAATTAATTATTTACTTAAAATACTTTTGTTGTGGGATAAAACTTCTTCAGACAGCACAACTAGCAATCATATTTGAGAGAAGATGACATTTTGATAGTAATGGGTTAAAATTTGCTGATAATTATAGCCCTGGGTAGCGAGATGATAAGCACCCCATTGACTAAGTCCTAAACCATGACCAAAACCTCTACCAGAAATTTGGAAATTGTGATTGAGTTGGGAAACAGAAAAGAGAGTACTGCGCAAACCTAAAAGTTTACGTAAATCTGCACCTTTAACCAGTTTTGAACCGCGATCGCCCACAACTTTCATAGTAATAACTCGTCCATGGGGGGTAGTAGTTTCAGGAATCATCTCCAACACATTACCCACCTCACCAATTAAATTACCTAGTTCCCCAGGAGAGAAAGTTTCTGTCCACTGAAATACTGGAGATTTATAATCGTAATCTACTACGGCGCGTAAATAAGGTAGAGGAGAAGTCCAAACATCCTCAACATTTTCTGTATGACCCCCAGAGGAAGAGTGAAAAACAGCCAGAATAGCCTTACCCTCATAAGTCATCACTTCTCCTTGAGTGGCATTGACCGCCTCATGGGTGCTAACATATTCACTGGCTACACCCTTATATACTTGGGTCATTTGGGTGGTATCGAGGTCATAAAGGCTATTTTCTGCAGTTGAATGTTTATAGAGAGCATAGGTACGAGAGGCAACTGCTTGAGCTTTGAGAGCTTCTATGGGCCAACTGGGAACAGCTTCTGAACCCACCACACTGTAGAGATATTCTTCGATATCAACATAATTAATGGCGATAATATTCTTACCTTGAAGCAATACTTTAACTTTACCTCGATACCAACGGTCATTAATCCAGACATAGCCATCTTCTTCTGGTTCAATCAAAAGTTGACTAGATTGTAAATTACCGAGGGAAACACCAGCGCCACTGGGTTGGGCAAACAAAGAACCCATGGGTGCAATTTCTCCGACTTCTTTACCAGAAGCATCGAGAACAACAGCCTCAGTAGTGCTGCCAATTTGTACCTGAAACGCATTTTTAGCAATGGCTACCCGTAGTTCAACTGCAGCTTGTGCAGGAGCAATAATAAAAATCCAAATGATGAGAGAGAGCCACCAGTTACGCCCTGCAAGTAAGAATAAACTATTTAAAATAGACATAATCGAAACTGATTAAAAAATAGTAATGTCTTGTTGTGCAACGCATTTTTCTAGGGGAGTTGCAGCCGCTTCAATTATGGATTCTGTCATGTTATGAATAGACATCAGATATAAAGTTTCTTGAATTGAGTTCCAATCGGTTTGAGAAATTAAAACTGCGTTTCCTTTTTCTCCTGAAATGAGAATAGGTTTGTGAGGAACATTGGTTTCATCCACCAACTTGAAAATATTATCTTGAACTTGTCTAACTGGGATTGTTTCCAGATCTACAAGTTGATTGATAATTCAATTCAATTTTACATAATTTTGGGATTTTGACTAAGGGTCTTTTTTTACATTTCCTAAAAGAATATGTAAAGATAAGAACAGAAAGAAAGTTGAAGATGAGTTGTTAAAAAACAGTTGTGGAAATAACATTTTTAGGAACAAGTTCTGGAGTACCAACGCGATCGCGTAACGTTTCGAGTATTGCTTTACGTCTTCCACAGAGAGCCGAAGTATGGTTATTAGACTGTGGAGAAGGAACACAACATCAGTTGTTACGCAGCGATATAAAATGTTCTCAAATCAAGAAAATTTTTATCACCCATATGCACGGCGATCATATTTTTGGTTTGATGGGATTACTGGCTAGTTGTGGTTTAGCTGGGAATATGGAAGAGATGACAATTTATGGGCCACCAGGTTTAGAGCAATATCTCAATGCTTGTACTAAATACTCTTTTACTCATTTTTCTTATCCCATTGAAGTTAAGACCGTAGAAGCGGGAATACTTTATGAAGATGAAGAATTTACAGTAAGTTGTCTCCCACTCAAACATAAAGTTACAGCCTTTGGCTACCGAGTGAGTGAAAAAGACAAACCAGGAAAATTTAACCTAGAAAAAGCCAAAGCCCTGGGTATTCCCCCAGGACCCATTTATGGCCAATTAAAACGGGGGGAAATAGTTACCTTAGCTTCGGGGCGAAAAATTCGGGGACAAGACCTGTGTGGGGCTACGGAACCTGGGAGAAAAGTGGTTTACTGTACCGATACCATTTACTGTGACTCTGCCGTAGAATTAGCCAAAGATGCAGATGTTTTAATTCACGAAGCAACTTTTGCTCACCAAGATGCTCAAATGGCCTTTGAGCGCCTCCATTCCACCTCTACAATGGCTGCTCAGGTAGCATTAGCTGCTGGGGTCAAACAGTTAATTATGACCCATATCAGTCCGCGTTATGCCCCTGGTAATCTCTTGGGGGTGAATGACTTACTAGAGGAGGCAAGGGCGATTTTTCCTCAGACCCAGCTTGCTTATGATTTTCTGACCTACGAAGTGCCGAGACATCGACTAGATAAGACTTTGGTGAGTTCTCGTTAGGTTTTTCTTGGTTTTGACGAGACAGTAGTCGGGAGCGAATATCATCCAAACGTTTTTTGGTGTCAACTGGACTGCGCGGTGCTGGTACTTCTGTATTTGGCCAGTTGGGAAGGTCGAAACACGGACAAGGTCCCGAAGACATCCCTAAATTGATGGTGGGTACTGGCATATCGCATCTAGCACAGGGTTGGATCTCCCACATGGGTGAGAGAAGTTGCTCAATAGTTTCCCAGGTGCCTTCGAGGTAACAATCTTTGTTATCTAAAGCAATAATTTGTTGCCAGCACTGTTCAAATTCTGGGGAATAGCGATCGCCTTCGATAACTTTTTTAGGTATAACTGCTGTTTTCCCATGGTTGATGATGACTTTTTTACCTAACTGAAACCAGTAGGCAAGATATCGTTTCACTTGTTCTGTGGATGCCATAATTATTAAATTGATTTTTGTTGGCAAAAGTTGATATTTTGCTATTACTTTGACATTTTATCCTTCGAGGAAACATCACTCACTTGAAGGGTTTGGGGTGGTAGGTATTGGTTGACCCAATAAACTTAAATTGAGAACATGACCGCCAGTAACTAAATAAACAACATCAGCCATGGCCCCAATTTGACGTACCAGCATTCCTAAGCGATCGCGGAATTTCCTGCCTATGGGATAAGCTGGTACTACTCCCCACCCTACTTCCTCTGCGACCAAAATCACATCAACTTTTGCTTTTTCTAAAGTTTTCAGTAATTTTTCTAAAATTAAATCCCAGGAAGCTTCATCTTTTTCGAGTAAATTGGCTACCCAAGTACCCAGTGAGTCAATTAACAGGCAGTTGGGGGGTACTTGAGTATCAATGGTGGTAGCAAGTTCAGTCTGGGCGATGATAGTTTGCCAGCTTGATGGTCGGCGACGTTGATGTTTTTCTATGCGCTGAAGCCATTCTAGATCTGTTGCTTCGACTTTGGCTGTAGCTACGTAAATAATAGGTTGGTTTGTTTGAAGTGCCAATGTTTCTGCCCACTCACTTTTTCCTGAACGGGCTGCACCTGTGACTAAAGTAATTTTTTTTGACCTTTTTTTTGTTATCTTAGATTTGCCCATGCTTAATTTTTAACAGTGAACAGTGAGCACGTACCAGCAAGCAGTCACATTGCCTGAGAAAATACCTGTCTCAGTTCTAATTCCCGCAAAGAACGAAGAGTTAAATCTGCCCGCTTGTCTTGAGAGTGTTGCTCCAGCGTCAGAAATATTTGTAGTAGATTCTCAAAGTGGCGATCGCTCTGTGGCAATCGCTGAAAGTTATGGTGCAAAAGTAGTGCAATTTTACTTCAATGGTTCTTGGCCGAAAAAGAAAAATTGGGCGCTGGATAATCTCCCTTTTACTAACGAATGGGTATTAATTGTAGATTGCGATGAACGCATTACCCCAGAACTTTGGGCGGAAATTGCAACGCGCATCCAAAATGAAGACTATAACGGCTATTACCTCAACCGTAAAGTGTTTTTCTTGGGTAAATGGATTCGTTTTGGTGGCAAATATCCTGACTGGAACCTCCGTTTATTTAAGTATAAACTAGGTCGTTATGAAAATCTCCATACTGAGGATATTCCTAATACTGGTGATAATGAAGTCCACGAACATGTGATCTTAAAAGGTAATGTAGGTTATCTCAAAAATGATATGCTGCATATTGACTTTCGGGATATTTATCACTGGCTTGAAAGACATAATCGTTACTCTAACTGGGAGGCTCGTGTTTATTTTAATCTTTTGGCAGGAAAAGATGACCTTGATACCATTGGAGCAAATTGGTTTGGTAACCCAGTACAACGCAAGCGCTTTTTGAAAAAAATCTGGGTTTGGCTTCCGTTTAAACCAACTCTACGATTTATTTGGTTTTATTTTATTCGCTTGGGGTTTTTGGATGGTAAAGCAGGATATATTTATGGTCGTCTCCTCAGCCAGTATGAATATCAAATTAGCGTGAAACTTTATGAGTTGCGGAAATTTGGTGGCCAGTTAAATAAATCTAAGAAGGTTTGAGATATTAATATTTTGAATTTTTGGCTATATCAATAAATAACAAAAAAGGAGGAAAAATTAATGTCAACTATTAAAGATATTGGCACTTTAATTGACAGTAATCCAAAAATACATAGCGGTTGTCCAATTATTGCAGGAACTGGAGTAACAGTGCGTCGTATTGCCATATATTTTAATCAAGGGTATACAGCAGAAGAAATTGCTGATGAGATTGATCATTTAACATTAGGACAGGTGTATGGAGCATTGGCTTATTATCATCTCAACAAAGAAGAAATTGATGCAGATATTGCAGCAGAAGATGCTGAAGCAGACAGAATAGAAGCACTGCATAAAGCTAAAAAAATGTTATGAGCAAGATTCGTTTGTATATGGATGAAGATTCCACCAGACGCTCTTTAGCTTTGGCGTTACAAAGTCGTGGGGTAGATGTGGTCACAACTTTAAGTGTCAACAGACTGAGCTATTCTGATGAAGAACAATTAATCTGGGCGAGGTCACAAAATCGTGTTTTGTATAGTTCTAATGTAAGAGATTTTTATCGTTTACATACGATTTTTTTGACTCAAGGAAATTCTCATGCAGGCATAATTTTAGTTAAGCAGCAAAGCTACTCAGTGGGGCAAATTATGAGGGGAATTATGAGATTAATTGCGGTAAAATCAGCAGAAGAGCTGGAAAATCAGGTGGAGTTTTTGAGTACTTGGATGGCATGAATTTGACAGAAGAAGATCAACCTTTAATAGATTTACGAAAATATAACCAGTCTGGGTTTGAGCGAGGGAGAGCAGGTTGGTTTATTTTACTTTGGTGGTTGGTACAGGATCTCGCTTTTCCTCTCAGTCTCCACAATTTTAATGGTTGGCGTTGCGCTCTTTTACGTTTATTTGGGGCAAAAATTGGCACTGGGGTTATAATTCGTCCTACTGCTCGTTTTACTTATCCCTGGAAGGTAGAAATTGGTGATTATAGTTGGATTGGGGATGATGTTGTTTTGTATAGTTTGGATAAAATAACTATTGGCTGTCACTGTGTTATTTCTCAAAAATCTTATCTTTGTACTGGTAGCCATAATATCCACGATCAGGCATTTAGTTTAATTACTGCGCCTATTACCATAGGTAATGGTGTTTGGGTAGCTACTGACTGTTTTATTGCTTGTGGGGTTAATATTGGCGCAAATGCAGTTATTGGTGCTCGCAGTAGTGTTTTTAAGGATATTCCGCCACAACAGGTTGCTTGGGGTAATCCTTGTCAACCTCGGTATGAAAGGGAAGTTAAATGAGGGGAAACAGCTATTTCTGCTTTAATTGATAGTTTTGCTCCCTGAAGGTTTTTTGCTGTTTGCTTCATTTCTACTGAAGGTGTTAGTTTAATAGTCATATTCGGGTCTTTCAAAAATATATTGTTATTATAGTTAGTTTAGCTGATCATTTAGGGAAAAAAAATCCTCGACGCTTTCGCTATTAACACAATTTTTTTAGGATTACAAAAACTTGTTCTAAGTCTCCAGGATTACGCAGCGAAAACAATCTTGATGTACCGTACTGCTTGCCTTGTAGCTTGACAAAGAGGAACTCGCCTCCATTAGTAATCAAACCAAATACGCCCTGATTTTTTTGAGGAGCGGCGCTCATATAAGCAAGTATCTGTGGTAATCCTACATCCACAGAATATATGGTTTGTTTCGATTCAATTACCAACACCCAGAAAGCATCTCTCAAGACTAAAACATCAATCCTTCCTTGAATTACAACATTTTCCTCTTCAGTGGAAATGGCGATCGCCTCTTCTGTTTTTACTTTGTAAGGTGGCAGAAAAAATTTGCCTACAAAAAGTAAAGGGTCAACTATAGCCATCCGTACCGCAGATTCTGCTAAATTAGCTTGAGTTGATAAATTAAAATACCCATCTTCAAGATCTTTTAAGAGCTTTTTTTCTTCCTGAGATAGTTGTTGCGTTGTTGGTTCATTCCCTTCAGGAAAAAAATCAATTTCCCTAGTAAAATTGAGGTCAAAAGAAGAGTTTAAATCTTCCCAAGTTAATCTTGAAGCTTTCAATATTTGCATTTTTTAAGACTCCAATTTTTCCACAAGAGCTTTTAATTTAGCGATCGCTTGTTTAAGTACAATATCATTTGGGTTTGTTTTTTTCCTTCTCAGCAAAATAATTTCTAATGTTTCTAGCCATTTTTCCCAACCTACTTTAATTGCTGCATTAATTAATCCCCAATTTCTCAAAATAGCCAAATAAAATCCAGCATGAGAACAGGGAATTATTCCATGACTCAACTCAATTTTTTCGGGGAAATAATCAAACAATTGATCTACTGTTATACCAGCAGGTTTTTGTTCTGGTTCAGGTAAAGGTGATTTTTCTTGTGACATTTTTCTCTAGATTTTTCTTAAGCAAAAATTTTCTCAACTAAACACTCAAAATCTGGCAAAAGTGGGCTAGTTAGCACATCTTCCACAAACAAAGTACAAGCAAGTTTTAAAACAGCGCGATCGCGTCTAAACACCATTATTTTTTGGGTTTCATAGTTGCATACCCAGTACTCTCTAACTCCTTGAACTGAATAAAGTTTTAGCTTTTTTTCCAAATCTCGTTCTTGATCTGCTTTGCTTTTTGATAAAACTTCTATTATTAACTCTGGTGCAGCGGTTAAATGTCCTTTTTCATCTAAGTATTCTTCCAATATTTTTTTAATTGCCCATACAACATCAGGAATTACATTATCCGCATCAGCAAAAATAATCCCAGGTGCAAAAACTGCTTCTCCTAGTCCAGTTTTTTCTGACCAAATATGCAATTCTGTAATTAAACTCCCAACAACTCTTTGATGTTTCCAATTAGGTGCTTTTGTCACAATTAACTCTCCATCAATAATTTCATACCGATTACCATTGTTTGGAAACAACTCCAAATCTGCACTTGTCCAGTAAACCCTGTTTTCTACTTGTACCATATCATTTACCTGCTTTAAATATCTGCTCTGCTATTAATTTTATAATTTAATTTTAATTCTGGGAAGACAAAAGAGAATATTACCTGCTGTTCTCCATATCTGTAATTATCATTTAATTTTAAGGCACATTTCCCATTTTCTCTAATAATATCAAGTTCGGATAATCACTTATAATAAAATTTTACTGTCATTGTGAGCGCAACGCAGTGCTCGCAAGAATGTCTGGTATTCTTGCGAGCACTGCGTTGCGCTTCATTATGACAACGTTTTACCCGAACTTGATATAATTGGCAAAACTGGATAAAAACCAAATGTTATGATTATCAAAAATCTTTCAACTCATTTACTTTTACTCAATATATAGCAGCGTGAGATAGAGGTCATTGAGCGTAGTCGAAATAACCTCTATTTCACGCTGCTATATCAAAGATCTGATTTCCAGGATAAACAACAAACTACTCCTCCTTCTGGAAGATTTTCTCTAGTAAAATTACCTTTGAGTTTTTTGGCTAATTTCAGAGCATTTTTTGTCCCTATAGCCCCCTTCCAAAGGGGGGTTGGGGGGATGGATGGGTTAGGGGTGGGTAAGTCGTTATATTAACAATTTTACCCACTAAACCACCACCATTATCTTGAACTTTTAAAGTATAAAATCCTGCTGATTTTTCAGCTGTAATTGTGATCCGAGTTATCCCTTGAGCATATTTACCGACATTACAAATTGCCTCTTCTAAATAATAACAAAGTTCTCTTTTAATCTCTATGTCAAATGATGTTTCATTTAAAGGGGTAAAATCAACTATTGGAACTTTCAGAGTCTGAAAATTAGGCAAATCTCGTTGCAATGTTAAGGTAAATACTTCATAGAAAAGTTCATCTAAAGGGTTATTTAAATCTAAAATAGTGCCTTCTCCTAAGCGCATTTTGGTTGGACTTAAAGATTCATTAAAATCATCTACTTTACTTTTTTCAATTAAATGTTCACCAACTGCTCTAATTTCATTATCGAGAGCTTTTAAGCGAGGAAATAGGGATTTTGCAGGATTATCTGGTTGTTGAATTTCTCTTAATAATAACGCTAAATCCTGTAATGGCCCGTTGTGAATTTCTGTAAATGCTTGTTCAATTGTTTTTTGACGCACTTCTACTTGATTTTTCAGCGATGAAGAATATTCATCTAAGCGACGGATAGATAACCCTAATCCTGTTATTCCTATCACAGATAAACTAACTAGAATAACTAGGGTTTGTTTGATGTTTTCTTGAACTTGTATTCTGGTATTTTTCAAGGATTGAGTGATTGCTAAAACCCCCCGCACATCTCCTACTTTCCAGTCTGTTTTTGGTGTTCCAGGATAATGATTGTGACATTCAAGACAAGAAGGTTGCATAATATCTGCTTCTGCATAGCGGATAATTAAATCATTTCCTAATTTTTCAAAACGATGAAAACTTTTATCAGGATTTTCTTGTAAAAATTCTAGTGCTTCTTGTTCAAAATCATCTCTTTTTTTTTCTTCTTGTTTACGCCAAGGAAAGGGATAATTGCTGTAGAGTTTTATTTCCATTCCTTCATTTTCTTGGCTAATTTCATTTGCTAATTCTTTGAGAAAATTGACGGGTAAAAGAAGTTGATTAGCTTCATTATTAGTCACTTCTAAATCATTTAAATAATGTATTTTTTTTTTCGACATTTATGCTATACATATTGCTAGCTTTTTTTAATATTTGGGCGGTATTTTTAACGTTATTTATGGCTTGAGTTTCAATTAATTTTTCCGACAAAAATAGGAAATTAACTAACAGGATTAACACTCCAATACAGAAAAAAATCGTCAATCCTGTTATTGCGTTTTTAAAGAGGAATTGGAGAATTTTTTTTTTGTCATAAAATAACCCTCTAGTCAATAATTCCTTCTTCTTTTGCCCGCTTTAAAATTAAAACTCGCAGATTTTGGTTATTTTCAGAATAGATTTCCAAAACATCCTGAATTTTAGTCCAATAAGTCCTAATAGTTCTTGTGTTTCTATACATTTTTTCCGCAATTTTCTTATCTGTTAATCCTTCTTTAAAAGCTAAATTTAATACCTCTAACCATTCTGGTTTGATTTCTAATTTTGTATTCAGCATTTTGGTATGAGTTAACCCTTGAACACACCAATTAAGCATTTTTAATGTTTCTGTGGGAGCAAAAGTTTTATCAGCTATGGTAAAACCTCCTTGATGGTTATTAATATAAGGTTTCAGCCTGATTAAAGGGTTAAAATTACTACTTTGCACCATAATATTTAGGGTAGGATATTGTTGAATTAATTGTTTAATTAAGCTAATTCCAGTGTCTGTTTGGGCTGACATTCCTGGTTTTTCAGGGATGGAAATATCTATAATTATTACATCAGGAAGGGATAAAGATATTTTATTGAGGGTTTCTAGTGCACTTGAAGTTAAAATAAATGTAACTTCTGAATAGTGTTCCTTGATAAGGGCGATCGTCCCTAGAAGTATCATGGGGTGGTCGTCAACTACCATTATGTTTAATGAATTTATTTGTGACTCTAGATGTTCCATGATTTGGCTGGTCAAACTAAGTTGTTTTAAATAATATTATACAATCAAAAATTGCTTAATTTTTAATTTCAAAAAAAACCAGAGGGATTTTTTTGAGAAAAGCCAAATGTAGAAAAAAAAATACTCATATTAATCAAGATTTTTGAAAAAAACATAGTTTCTACCTGGTTTCAAACAAAAAAAATAACTTGGTAATATTTATTCTGGTAGCAGCAGTGCTGCTCATGGACATTTTTAGTTTATAACAAACAACTGCCTTTTGTCTGTGAGAAAAAGTTATAAAAAGTTATTGACTTCTCCCTCGGTGAAAAGCGCAGGGATTCTAAGAGGATGTCGCAATTTAGGCGCTTTGCCGTAAATTGCTCCACTCTTTTTCGATATTTTTTAGACAACTCCGTCACAAAATACCTTTTGGGGAGAGTCAAAACTCCCCTATCTACCTTGACTAGACTTATTTCTAGCTGTGTAGTTACTTTTCTTAGAATATTGGCAGCTCCATTAGCATCTGCATTAATTAAAAATCCTAGAGCTGTTTTATATAAACCGCGTTTTATTCTTTTACCGCTAAACTGATACTTCCGTCTGAGTTTTTCATCATATATTGGAAGCTCATCATTGTCGAGAAATGATGATTGACTTGTGTAACTTTCTTCAGTCTCTATTACTTTTATTCCAAGACTTTCTGCTATTTCTTTAATTCGATTCTTTAGTCTAAATAAAGGAATCTGAACAAAATTCTGGTTATTTCTTTTTCCTAGATTGATTTCCTGCTTATTTCCTGTATTCCAGCCTATAACAATATTTCCAATATTGTTGTCTAAGCAATAATTGATAACAAATCTAGCTGATTTGTTAATAAAATCTCTTATTCGACAATTTCTTTTATGAGTAACATTAGCTAAAGTTTCATCCCACAACTGAACAAGGGGCTTAAGCCCCTTGTTTCCTTGTTTATATTTAGCAACAAATTTATTAAACTTTTGATTAATAAATTTTAGTTTTCTTCCGTCAATAATAAAACTTCTACCAGTTGTACTAACTGCAGTTATTAGATTATTAATACCTAAATCTAAACCAAGGGCTTGATTATAATCTAGGTCTTTTGCTTTAGTTTCTTTATGTTTAATAACATATTCAGCCCAAAGCTTACCATTAGCAGGAATTATTCTAAGTTCAGCAATATCTTCTTTTTTAATGCCAACCCCTCCAGGAATAATTACTTCTCCTTCTACCAATTCTGGCTTATTTTCTTTAGATACTTGTAATCTACACCATCCCTCGAACTCGTTATATTCAGTAATTGATTGACCAGTGTAAGTCACTTGATATAAGCCATTTTTCCGTCTATAATTAGGAATTTTTGGTTTGTATTGCAGTTCTTTTTTAAACCATAACGGAAGTAATTGATTGTAAGCTTTAATAGCTTCTACGACTGACTTAATTGTTTGCTGTCCTGGTGTTCCACCTAGATTTTGGTAGTGGTTGTTAATTTTTAAGTCTTTACATAACTGAGAATAACTTACTTGAATTTTGCTTAACTTAAATCTTTGACAATAAAGGTCATTTCTGTCAAAATAAGTTACTTTCTCACAATGTTCAAAATGGTTTTGTCTAATTTTAAACAAAACACAGTTATACAGATTATTAGACTCTTCAACAAGCCAAGTTAAATAGTTTTCTACCTCATCTGAAACATTACCTGTTATTAAAATTTTCTGGGTTGTATATTCCATTATTTTTGAGAAATTTGTCTTAAAAAGAATTGTAAGATAAAAAAATGAAAATGTCAAGATAGTTAAAGACGTTAGAGCAGGTTAAAACCTGCGTCGCTCGACGCCCACCTGTTGAAACAGGTGGCTATCCCTCGCTTGTTATTTTTGGTATTTTATGGCGGGTGGTAGCAACGGGTTGAAAGCAGTTGCTACACAGACGAAACCTGCCGTTGAACCTATCAAGAAAAAAGAAAAATGCGGCCTTTTGGTTAGTTCCCTTAATCATTATTTTATAGGTTTTGTAAAAAGGCCGCATTTTTCTTTTTTCTTGATTCCTTCGTCGAAATGAATCAAGGAAAAAGTGAATTTGGGGCTTTTCACAACTGGACAAGATAACTATCAACTGGACTAACCAAAAGCCCCAAATTCACTTTTTCCTTGGCTTCTTTTAGCGCGGGTTAGGTTGGTAGGTGAGAACAAAATTATATTAATTAGTTATACAGACAATTGTTAATGTCAAAAATGCAATTACATAAGTAAAATGAAACAGCCCTGCTTGAAAAAGGGGGGGCTTTTAACAGTAACCCAAAAACTTATTAAATCTTCTTGACACTACTCAATCTAGGAGCTATAATATAAGTATGAGTAGATTTTAGCTAAAAAAAAGGATGGATGATTTAATTTCAATATCTAAAGCATCTAAATTGAAAGGAGTTAGTATCTCTACTCTTCGTCGTTGGGAATCTGAAGGTAAAATTAAGCCTGTTAGAACTCTAAATGGTCACAGACGTTACTCTATTGCAAACCTTCTAGCGGTTAAAAGTAATACTAATATAACTATTGCTTATTCTAGAGTTAGTAGTGCTGGTCAAAAAGAAGACTTAATTAGACAACAACAAATATTGGAGCTATATTGTTCTGCTAAAGGTTGGGAATTTAAAATAATTAGTGATATAGGCTCAGGTCTTAACTACCACAAAAAAGGTCTTCAACAACTAATTAAACTAATAAGCCTAAGAGAAATTGAACGTTTAGTACTCACGGATAAAGATATACTTCTTAGATTTGGTTCGGAGTTAGTATTTAACCTCTGCCAACTAAATAACGTAGAAGTAGTTATTATAAATCAAACGGAGTTTTTAAGTTCTTATGAGGAAGATTTAGCTAAAGATGTTTTAGAAATAATTACAGTATTTTCAGCAAAGTTATACGGTAGTCGAAGTAAACGTAATAGAAAATTAATGGAGGAGTTAAACCAAATTGCTAGTAGGATTCAAGACTGAACTTAATCCAAATAATAAGCAAATTACCTCTTTGGCTAAACATTCAGGTGTGGCTCGTCATGCTTGGAATATAGGCTTAAGAGCTGTAAAAGCTATTCTTGACTATAATAGAGAAAACCCTACAAATAAATTAAAGCTTCCGACTGCTATAGACCTACATAAATGGCTAGTTTCTTCAGTTAAACCAGACTTTCCCTGGTATTATGAAGTTTCTAAATGCCCACCTCAGCAAGCTTTAAGAAATCTGATGTTAGCTTTTAAAGATTTTTTTAAAGGTAAAAAAATTAGAGGAAAAAGAGTAGG
>Ga0209594_1000386_pt1 | contig 28079 bp, 16 predicted proteins | sample AshMeaCrysSpring_FD_184126 | JGI IMG/M metagenome (GOLD analysis project Ga0209594, IMG submission 184126) | Groundwater microbial communities from Big Spring, Nevada to study Microbial Dark Matter (Phase II) - Ash Meadows Crystal Spring... | ecosystem: Environmental > Aquatic > Deep subsurface... | reverse complement strand
GCGGATTTTAGCGGTGAGATGAATCGCGACCAAACAAAAAATAGAGAATTTACTGGGCAATCTAAGGTCTAACTGAACTACGCACTCAGATAGAATTATGAGACAATTCGTATATGTTAACACTAACCTACGAGTTTAAGTTAATCCCTTCTCAAAAACAAATCGTCATTATTGAAGATATGTTGGCGGTCTGTAGAAAGGTGTGGAATTACGCCTTGAGAGAACGGAAAGACTGGATAAATAGTAGGAAGTGTACGATTAATTCTTGTTCATTACAACAAGAATACATCATCCCGGCGGATGCCACCTCATTGTGGAACGTATACAGCGGAAAGTTGGCGGTGTCGGTTGACCTCCCGCCAAACTTTTCAAGACGGTAAAAAAAACCTGTCTGAACGTATTCACAAATGCCCTGAATGCCAGTACGAAATTAATCGAGATGTAGCGGCGGCAAAAGTGATTTGTCATCGAGGTGTGACTGCGGTCGGGCAGATCGTGGTTCAAGAAATTGACGCTCGTTGGTGTACTGTCGGGGGGCTTTGTCCTAGATAAGTGCCGTTCAAACAGTAAACCTAAATCGTGCGGTTTGGGAATCCCTCAGTAGAATCTCTGATTTAGTGGGGGAGGATGTCAACATTGCTTAGACAAGAATGAGACGATTTTGCTAAGCCTTTGATCGTTTTTCAGGTCAACTCGGGTAGAGTAGGGAGGGCAGTCGCAGAAAACAACCCATGATTGATGACCAATAACGAAGGATGTGATAACACGCACAGGAATTTGGCGATCGCAAGATGAGCCAGATCGGAGTAAATTTGTTATTAATAGAGTAGGTAATTTCTAAGCTGCGGTGATCCGTGGCCTAATCAAATCGGATAAACGAGTGCAATCCTCGGTTCAATGTGCTAGATCGCTAAGAGCAAAAGTTAAACACTAATAATTTGAAGGGGATGAGTCCCTCTGTCTATGGGTTGTGCATTGGTACCCAAAATCTAAACGTTAAAGTTTTTTATTCAAAAGTGGGGTGTAGGCGTTGTCGCCTCACCTGATGAATTCGTTGTTATTAACCTGTTAGAAGTCGGGAAGGCACTTATGGCGAAGGGAAATCGATCATCAAAACCATTTAATTCTCTGTTTCAGGGAATCTACCGTTTTTTCCGGAAGGGGAAACAAACAATAAAACTTTGGTTACAAGGTTGGGTGATAAAAGTCAAGCGCCGTAGTCGAAACAGTCAGGCGGGGTTTGTATTGCCAACGGTCACCATGGTATTGTTAGTGGTGGTCTTATTATCCCTCGCCATCACATTTCGGGCATTTGACCGCGCCAAAGATGCTCGATATACAAAAGTAAGTGAAGCAGCTTTTAACGCGGCTGCGCCTGCTTTAGACAGGGCTAAAGCAAAAGTCACTCAAGCATTACAGGAAGTCAGTCAGATTTCTGACGAAGAAATTTACAGTATTCTCAGAACCTACACGTTTGGTGACGAAACACAAGTTCAGGTTCGCTATGATATCGACGATAATAAATCAATTGATTTAGATGGAGCCGATGGAGACAGCAAAACGCTGAAAGATAACGAAGCGATTGAAACAGCTTGGCGTTTTCCCTTTGATACAGATAATAACGGTAAATTTGATAGTTTTAGTATTTACGGAATCTTCTTCCGCACGCCAACGCCTGGAGAAGTTCGCACTCCCCTTGATGCTCGCAGTTTACCTTTACCCGATCAGGGAATTAGCGGACAACAAGAATGTGCCTTTTACAGTGGTGGAGTAGATAGCTTAGTCACTGATGAAGGACTAACTCCCAACCGAGGGAAATTTAAGAAAAGTATTTTTGCATATACAGTTACAGTTCCAATTGATGAAAATACAGCACAAGACTTAGGAAATGACTTTGAAGCCAATACAGGATCACCTGCATTTTCACCCCTAGAATATCAACAAGACTGGCAAATTAAGCCCTTAAATGGGGTAGTTTATCTGGATGACTTAGAGATTAGCCCAGGGCCGGAATTTAATCTAAACGTCGGTTTATATGCTGAAAGTAATCTGATTGCATCACCCTTTAAAAATAACATTAGAATTTACCAAATTAGTGGTAAAAACTCTTGCTTCTACGATGCCGATCTCAGTAAAGTTGTTGTGGGAGGGAATGTAATTAATGGGATGCTATTCAGTAGCACCCAGGAAAACCCCGTTAAAGTAGACCTATTTCAGGGAGCTGAAGCAGATATTAAGACAGTTGAAATTAGCAAGACTAATCAATCAACGGGTGACGGTGCATTCAAAGCAGCATACAACGACCGGGCTTACAGCAGACGGCTAGATCATTTGGTTCAGTATCAAATTGAGAACGGAGGAACTGATCCAACAACCGTTCAAAAGCTGGTAACACAGCTTGTGAATGAAGAAGGCTTAACAGAAGAAAAAGCCCGTCGCCAAGAATTAAAACGTTACTTTAAAGCAAGGCTGCGGAAAGTTCCTATTGCAGAAGTTGACATTGGAGAGGAAGAAGCATTACAAAACCCTGTAGGAAGTGGTGATACCCTAGCTCCTCCTGATGACTGGGCAACTCGACCAAATGATGTTGGCTTAAAAGATGATCAGCTTGAAGCCAGCAAACCCAATGACGAGGATCAACAAACAGGGGTAGAAAATTATTTGGGCGATCGCGTACTCGTAGGAAACAATCAACCAGCCTTAGAATATAGTGAGGCAGAAGGAACTTGGGTAATTGCATCAGAACAACGGGGTAATTGGACTGGTACAGAAGAACCCCGCGATCGCTTATCCCGAGTAGAAGTCTTACCGGACGCTGTTGATAAAAAACGGGGCGGTTTCTGGGAAAGAGCCGCAGCTAAACTGCCGAGAACCTATATTGAAGGGGTTGGTGGCTTGCGAGTAGTCACAGGCGGTGGTGTGTATGACCGTGGGCTTTCCTTCCTACCGCCACCGAGTGCTGATGCTGCCAACAGAACTTATGACGATCCTGCAACAACTGCTGTAGAAGAGTTTCCCATTGTCTGGCCGGATACAATGCCGATGTCACCAGAGGTGGGAGAAATTCCTTATGATAATGCTGCTAATGCTTGGGCTGCTGCTGCTCTAACTACTCTACCCACAGGTAACGCTCAATACGCCCGAGGTGACCTGAGAATGCGGGCAACAGCGGTTTATCACTACGCTCAAGATGCCATTGATCCAATTAACAATGACAACGATCAAACACCGTTAGCTTGTGTTAGCAGTTATTACGATAACAGCAGCAGTCTAACAGCGGAAAATGAGACTGGACTCCCTTGGCACGCTACAGCAGATGGTCGCTCTAATAATGGTATCGTTTATCCCCCCCCTGAAACAGGCCGACCGGGTCAATCAACAAAAGGTGCGAATGGTTTACTCAGTGGTGGAGGTAATGCAGACTTAGAAGCACAAGCCAACTATGTTTTTCCGGATGGCCGCTTTGCCAACCAACTCCTAAGAGAAGCTTTACGCAAACCAGAAGCGGATCGAGACATTGCCGATCTGGCTGCAATTGATGCAGAACTATGTGCAATTGATATTCGCGACGGTAATATTAACCCTGAAGCTACTCCTGTTATTCCTCATGGTGCAATTCGGGAAGTTGCTTTGTTGGATGGTCGTCAGGTAAAAGCCGTTGATGCTGATGATGACACGACCGCAGTTGATGAAACTTTTACCCTCAGCAGTACTTTAGCAGAACCTGCTAAGCTATCGAGTCAGTACGATCTTGCCCTTGAAGACCGTCAACCGTTAGAAGTTCGAGCTACTTTGCTGGATCTCAATCAACTGAGAAATACCACTATAGCCAACATAACTGCAACAGATATTGATGAACTCAGTGAGGAATATATACTGCCCCTCAGTGGTATTGTTTATGCGACTCGTGATGATGCATTACCAGATCGCAGCGATCGCACTGCTAAAGATGACAATAGTGACATTAACGAAGAAACCAGTGCTGCCTTAAGTCCGGTAGACTATCAACTTGACCCCACTCGCCGACCCAATGGCATTCTACTGGTGAATGGGGATAGTCTGGGTCGTAATGATAATGCCGCAGCAGACACAGAAGCTGATGTATTGAAGGAAAAAGGACTCACTCTGGTTTCCAATTTACCTGTTTATATCCAAGGCACATTTAATTTCCATGACCAGGAAGAGTTTACGCAAAAACTCGATAATGATTTTGGCAACTTCTATGACCGTCAAGATCTAAACCCAGATTTTGCCTGTCGTGAAGGTGATCCCATTCGAGCCAGCCTAAACTATGCCTGTGATAATGGTGACAACTGGCGACCTGCAACTATTCTGGCGGATGCGGTTACCCTGTTATCTAAGAATTTCCGGTATGGTTTCCGTAACGAAGGAGACTTTGACCTCAGAAATAACGCCGGAACAACGGTTCCAGGAAATACTATTGCGATTGGTTATGACTTTACAATTCCAACAAACGGTATTGACGCTACTGACCCTACTGTAAATGAAACTACATACGGTATTGATTTAGATGGTAGTGGGACGGCAGGAGATAATACTGCTGTCAAAGAAACAGAAGTCACAGCAAAAGCTGCTCGTCAACTCAACGGTTTCAATGCTTACAACGACTTCGGTGTTAATGGTTTAAGCAGTAATGTTAATTTCAAACCATTCGATAGTAATACTGATGATGTCATTGACTCAACTGATGGTGATAAAGCTTTCACAGACGAGAACTATCGCAACAACACCAAAACTGACCAAACGGCAGCCGATAGTACCTATTTCAACAACTTCGTTACCCCAATTCAACGACGCGGTGAATTCTCTGAATATGTGATGGAAGTTTGTCCAAAATTACCTGTATCCGCTTGTGGGCCACAAGATTGGCAGATCATCATTGATGACGGTACTACTGCTGGTGAGTTTGATGCTGGCGACACTATTCTGAAGCCTAATACTCCGGCAGGCTATGTAGACATAACAGACGATACAACCTATCAACAGAATGATCTCTTAGCAGGAACAACAGCAAAAGAACCCTCAGCAGATCTTCAACGTTTCCCACGTCGGGTTGCTTTCCTACGTAATGACAGCTACGAGCTAGTTTTAGATAAAACTGGTTTACCAGTCCCGATAGGTATTGATGGCACTAGCAATAGTGCTCAATGTTATGCCGCAAATGATAGTGCGAGCAGTAACAACGATAAATTTCTGATCGAAGCAGGTCCTCCTCAAGTTAATGCAACCTGTAATGTAGGAGGTCTTCCGAGAACACAAGGTAATGCTCTCTGGTTCCAAACCAATGATGGTGGAGATAACTGGGGATACAATCACCGCTTGTGGTACTACGATCCAGGCCCAGGAACAGAAAAAACCTTTACAGCAACAGTTCAACAGCCTCTATTGGTTCCTGTATTGCAGCTTCATGAACCCATCGCTCAACCACAAGCTAATCAAGGTGGTTTCCCAGAGGCAACCACTTTAGTGGGTAAAGGGGATAAAACTCGCTGGTTACCTCGACCCGCAGAGAATACAGAATATAACCTGGTATTGGGTGCAGGGGATGTTCCCGGACGACCTAATGAAACAAACGGCGGTTTACAAAACCTAGCCCGTGTCCTAGAAAACTGGGGAGATCCAACCCAATATACAACCAAAATTTACGGTTCCTTTGTACAGCCTGGGCGGAGTGAATATGCAACAGCTCCCTATATAAGCCTGCAAGGAAATGTCAAGCTCTTTGGACAGAACAAGAAGTATGCCAGTAACAACGCAAATAAACAAATCAGTTACTTCCAGCCCCCTGGACGGAACTGGGGCTTTGATGTCGGTTTATTAGCACAGCCACCGGACTACTTCTCTCGTACCTTCGCCCGACTTGAGAAAGACCAAGAAGGTAATTACAAAATTCAGCAACTGTTCCGAGAAGTCAGTAAAGATGATCCTTGGGTTAAAGGTTTACTCTGCGGCAAAGTTGACGGCGATAATGCTGTACCTGACACAATTCGCAATCCTTTGAACTGTGATCAAGAAACCAACCGAACTAACAAATATGACGACCAATGATAAAGCCTAAGTTGATAACGCTAACAGGAGACTGAATGAATGATCAAACCTAAACTCCCTGAGAAGAAACCCTATGCCTCTTCGGAGGCGGGCTACACTATCCTAGAAGGCATCATGGCTATTGTTGTGGTGACAGTATTGTTAGTCGCCATTTCCCCGATGATAGGCTTTGCCGCAGCGGTGCGGATGCAAGCCAAACGCACCCAACTGGCATCCCAGGCTGCCCGAAGTTATATCTCTTTTGCGAAAAGTGAGCCAACAGATGCAGATGGCCAAGTAACAGGCGATCGCGCACCCGACAATATAATCTATGCAGCTAATACAGACTCATCTCTAGCTTTAGCAGAAGTTGCTGCACCAGACGGGGGAAATATAAACTGTCAAGAAGATAATCAATATTGTGGTGATGAGAAAGTGCTGTTCTGCGTCAACTTTGATGAAACAGCAGGCTGTCAAAATAATAGCCCAGTAGACATGATAGTACAGCCGATTGGACGCTTTCGCACTAACCCAGAGACGGATGAGATTGTTTACGACCGAGGCTATGAATTAGCTGTTCGTGTTTACCAAGCTAGTTCGTTTGGTAAGGGTATTGAATTAAAGGGTGCAAAAGATGACGGTAGCAATGAAACTACATCCTTTATGGGTAGACGAGACTTGCCGTTAATACAAATCACAACTTCTGTTCCACCAAAAACAGGAAATCTGTATTCAACATACTGTAACGATCTCGGTGGTTGTGATTAATAAAAATATCTTTAGTAAATGACTTATCGTGATGAATTTAGCACTCAAACTCTTCCTTAAATGCCAGCCTCGGCAGCAGTTTAAATCAAGTCAAACAACCTCTGGCTTTACAATGATTGAACTGCTAATAGGAACAATCATGGCATTTTTGATTATTGCACCGTTACTGGGTTTTGTTGTTAGTGTCCTGAATGATGACACTAGAGAACAAGCCAAGAGTGAAAATGACTTTGAACAACAAGCCGCGATTAGTTTTATTAGCGAGGATTTAGGTCAAGCTTACTATATTTATACACCAGAGGAGATTAAGGACGATATCAAAAACGATTTGTCTGCAATAAATGGTGATGGTACACCTGTTCTTGCTTTCTGGAAGCAGCAAACCATCCCTAATGCTGTTCCACCTATTGGCGATAGTGATACTATTCCACAAGATTGTGGTACGGGTGAAGGTGACAATATAGTTAAGTGTGATGATACCACTGTACGGGCATTGGTTGTTTATTATTTATTTAATGGTAACGATGATGATAACAAAACCAAAAAAATCTGGTGTTCGCCGGAAGGGGATAATTGCCCTAAGCGAATTGTTCGGTATGTCGTTAAAGATGGATTAGAAATTGCTCGTGGAACAGGCGTTTTGTATGATGAAAATTTAGTGAAAGACTCTCAGAAACGAACACCAGGTTTTAACCCAGCCTTTAACCCTAAGACTCCAACAGAAAATGTGACAGAGGGTAACGTTGATGCAGATGGACAAGTTTTAATTAACTATATTTCTGATTTTACAGTGAGTGATGTTCCCGATACTCATGATTCTGCAAAAATCACAATTCAATCAGATGGCTTGAGACGGATAGACGGTAACAAAAGTTGTGAAGATCAGCAAGGAGTTTCTGCTTTTTGCCCCACAGCAACTGTTCAAATTCAAGGATTAACGCTTGATTTTTAAATGAAAGTAAAATTATTTAGAAATAATATAGTAAAATGAATCATAAATTTAAGCTTGTACTTTTAAAATCATTACATAAATCTTCTGTCAAAAACCCGAAGAACACAGAAGCTGGATTTAATTTAATTGAAGTAGTGACGGTTGTAATTATTGTCGGAATTCTAAGCGCCATTGTTGCCCCTGCATGGGATGCCTTTGTCAACCGTCAACGGTTCCGAGCCGCTCAGAATACAGTCTTTCAAGCCATGCAAAGTGCTCATGCTGCCGCTAGAGGTACTCGTTCATCCTGGCAAGTTAGCTTTAGAACAGGGCCGGATGATGATGGTAATGATCGCGTCTGGGTAGCTCTTCATTCCGCTAATTCTCTACCTGCTCCTGATAGAGAAGTTGGAGAAAACTCAGGCGTTACAGAAAATGCTTGGTATCCTTTAGCTAAAGGAATTCAAATCAATAAAAGTTCACAAAATTTAGTTGAAGTAGACGAAGATAATATACCTCAAAATAAACTACGTCCTATAGGTGAAAATAAATGTACAGACACTGAACCATGTAGAATACTATTTAACTATAGTGGTTGTCCTATTTATAAAGATGGAGATGAATGTACACAATCAGATGAGCTGGATATCAAGGAAAATAATCCAATAATTTTAACTTTCACTCATGAACCACTAGGAGAAAATGCACAACGATGCGTACGAGTTGAAACGTTAATTGGTTCAATGAGAACTGCTGAGGGAGTTAAAGATGATACTAATAGTCTGTGCAACTAATCAATCATTAAGCTAACATTTTAAACATCGTACTCAGGAAACAACGTAAATAATAAATCCTCTTTTTCTCGAACAAAAGCCTTTAACTTTGGCGTATAATATTTCTCCCATTTTGCCTCGCGTCGTTGATTTCCTTTTACGGGAGAATTGGGTAAAATCTTACCCGAATCTAGAATAAATTTAACGCGATCGCGTTCATAACCAAACTCAATTAAAATATCATATAGTTCCTGATTTAAGTTCTCAGTTTTAATAAATTTGACCGGAAACATATCCTGTTTAAACTGTTGAGATTGAATATAATTTTGATTAAGCTTAGTTAAAATCTGTTCAACAGACTGCTTAAAAAACATCTGAATAAAGAAGCAAGTATGAGCGCCTGCAAGGCTTTCATTGTATGATTTAGGAAGTTTTAAATCACATCTAAGCGATAAAGTATTGACTAGCTTAACGTGTTCTTCAAAGGATAAATCAGGAAAATTCGGATAACATTTCTTTACCTCTTCAACCCGATAAAATCGTTCTGGATAAGCCTTCCAACTGGCGAATTCATAAAGAGAAACATAGCGATCATAAGGATTACGAACGGTTGAAAAAATCGGTTTATTCCGAAACATTAATGGAATATCACAACAATTATCATGATCCTCACGAGTCTTAATTAAACCGCCATGAGTTGAACCTGTAGCTAACCCTAACCAACGGGAACTTCGTCTTCTTCCTCGATCAACTAACAGCTTTTCTAACATTTTTGTAACAAACGTTCCGCCTGTTTTAGGATTATGAATATAAATAAAATTATCCGTTAAAATCATTGTTGCTTAAATTGACGCGTTCACGGAGTGTGCCGTTAGGCGTATCGCCTACTAAAATCATCAATTATAGAATTCCCAAATTATCCAAGAATCTATCCCCGATGTCAAAAAGCAGAACATCTACTCATTTCCGATAAATTGATGCGTTGGCGTAGCCTCTCCTGTGGAGAATCGCCTAAACTTTACCCTCTGTGTCCTAATAGCCTCTGTGGTTCCCTCATTCCCCTATTCTTCAATATTAAGAACCTCCTCAGCCGTTAAATTCAACTCCGGAAAACAACCCGACTCAATGGGTTCACTTCCTCGGAATAACTTAACCAAATATTCCCCCTCCACCATCTGATAAACTGAAAGAGTCGGTTGCTTCGGATCACCAATATATCGTTTTCCTCCTAAACCCAAATAATCCACAATCCAATATTCAGCAATTCCCAGCTTTTCATATTCGCCTAATTTCACTGAATAATCATCTTGCCAATTGGTACTCACGACCTCGACTACTAATTTTAAACTTTCACCCCGCGTCAAAGTTGAGCGTTTTTTCCATATCGGTTCAGTCGTTAAAGCCGTTTTATCCACCACTGCAATATCCGGACTATAACCCGAAGTTTCAGAATTCAGCGGTTTAATAATACATTGCCGAGGAATCAAATAAGGCCGTTTTAAACGATTAATTTCTAATATCAACTTTGCGGCTAATTCACCTCCTACCTGTTCATGGGTTCCTGTCGGCTGCCTATGTACGATATTTCCGCTGTGTAATTCAAAATGACCATAACCATCTGGATACCAATCCAGGAAGTCTTCTAAGGTGAGAATTTTAGGTTCTGATAAGGCTTGAGTCATACCTAATCTAAATTTTTGTCAGTGACACAATGACCCCTCCCAACCTCCCCTTGCTAAGGGGAGGTGCCGCAGGCAGTGGGGTTATACCTCCCGTTTGAGTACAGGGTTAATTTGACGCTAACCATTTAGGGATTTTTAGATTGTAGCAAATGCCGTAGGTTTGATTAAGGTAACAAACCCCCAAAACCTCTGCTATCCTCAACCTTTTGCTTTAAAATACAAATATGAATCAATTAATTTTTGAGTAGGACAACGAGAAGAATCGCCTAAATCAAAAAAGTACGGTATCCCGTTTGAAGAAGCAAAATCCGTTTTCTACGACGATAATGCTATCCAGTTTTGGGATGAAGATCATTCTGAGGCAGAAGACCGATTCTTACTACTGGGCAGAAGCTATAAAATGCGAATATTAATAATTGTACATTGTTACCGAGAACAAGAATCAATAATTAGAATAATTTCAGCACGAAAAGCCACTAAAAATGAAAAGAAATATTATCGAGGATAAAGCCATGAAACCAGAATATGACCTTTCTCAAATGAAAAGCCGTCCCAATCCCTTTGCCAAACAATTAAAACAACAAGTCACTTTACCCTTGGGGATAGATGTAATTGAATATTTTGAAACAATGGCTCAGAAAAAGGGAATCTCTTGCCAAGAATTAATCATTTTATACCTTCAAGATTGTGTTGCCAGTAACCGTGAGCTATCTTTATGAATGTAGAGTAAAGAGGGTAAAGACTATGAAGAATACACAAGCTTCTAATACCAATCCAAACTTGGAAGATGACTTGCTTCCTGAATATAACTTCGATTATCGTAAGGATCGACCTAACCGTTTTGTAACTCAAGAAAGAGAAACTCAGATAACAGTTACTCTAGATCCAGATGTGGCTGAGGTTTTTAAGACATCTGAAGCTGTAAATCATGCCCTTCGTGCCATTCTATCTGCTATTCTATCCCAAACATAATTTTGTAGTTTTGTAGCGTGTAGCGCTCTAATAAAAGATAGAAAACCCAGTATTTCACCGAACGATTTAGAAATTATATACCAATTCACTACAAGCGAGCCAACATCATGAAGAATCTGTTTCAGAAACTGATCTTAATGTCAGGTGTGAGTTTAGCCTCAATTCTTGTCTTGACTTTTCCAGGAAATGCCTCTATTTTTTATGACTTAGAGTTCTTTGGTGAGAATGGTGAGTTGGTAGGAACAGGAGAATTCAGTCACGAAGATGAGCCGTTTGATGAAACAATTGATTTATGTTTTATAGAATCCTTATGTGGTAATATCCCCTTTGAAATTCAGAAAGAGGACAACTTTTTTAGAGTAGACAGCTTTTCCTCAACAAGACCATTCTTGCAATTTCTGTCTGGTTTAGTTGAAAGGGATGAGATTGACCTTTTCTGGCGACCATTTGATGATGAGTTAGTTGCAAATATTTTTCACGCACCGGGTTGTGCATCTCCCACCTGTGCAGGAAGATTATTTTTTACTGATGATTCATGGTCGTTCTCCATTCGACCCGTCGGTAGTGCCAGAATAACCGCGACAGAATGGGAAGTCAGTTCAGCCGTTGAAGTAGCGGCTGGAACCTGGACTGCAACACGTCGGACTACAATTCCCGAACCTGCATCCACTTTGGGACTCGTGGCAATAGGAGTTTTAGGAGTGGGTTTAAAGCTAAAGCGTAGTTAAGGAATATTAAGTCAGAAATTATAGTTACAGCTATTGTGGTCTGAGAAATTATGATTGCAGTCTCAGTTGCAGATAATTGGGATTGCGCTCAAGCTTAACCCAAGCTACTTATTCTCTGTATTCAACTGTTTTTCTAACCGACGACTGCCCACCGACATGGCATAACAAAACACCCAATACAATATCCCAATAAACAGATAAACCTCAGAATATCGCCCCAGAAACTTAGGATTTGCCAAAATAGAACCACTAATTCCCAACAGTTCAACTAACCCGACAATTGCCAGTAACGTTGTATCCTGAAATAGACTAATAAATTGACCGACAATTGATGGAATTGAAATCTTTAACGCTTGGGGCATCACAATTAAGCTAGTGGTTAATAACGGATTTAACCCCACTGCTTTTGCCGCTTCCACTTGCCCTCTGGGAATCGCTTGTAAGCCCCCTCTGACGTTCTCAGCCAGGTAAGCGGAACTAAAGAGGGTTAACCCCACAATCGCCCGAAAAACCCGGTCAGGGCGCATTCCTTCGGGGAGAAATAAGGGTAATAAAACCTGCCCCATAAATAAAATCGTAATTAAGGGTAAACCGCGAATCAATTCAATATAAATAATTGACAAAATCCGAATTACGGGTAAATCACTTTGCCGCCCTAATGCCAATAAAATCCCAATGGGAAAAGATAATAAAATACTGATAATTGACATCAGTAACGTTAGCATTAAACCGCCCCAAAGATTGGTTCCCACCGTTTCCAGTCCCAGTCCGCCTCCAATTAACCAAATGGCGATAATTAAGGTGATAAACCAGGCAAAGGGTAACCAACGCAACCATTGGGGTTTGGCATTGCCGAGGCGTTTTCCGCCCCAGGCGGCAGCAATGAGAACCCCTAACATTCCTAATAACAACAGGCGATAGGGGAAGCCAACGGGGATGATAGCTAACAGCATCGCGGCGATACTGATGCCGATGATTACATTTTGACTGAATAATACAGAGACATTGCGGGCGAGACCGCCCCAAGTGAAGCCAGCCAGAAGACTGATTAAACCCAGTAATATCCATAAACGCCAATATTGATCGTTGGGAAAACGCCCGACTGTAAATAGAGATAAGTTGGCTGGGATCACATTCCATTGGGCGGTGGTTCTGGCCCACATGAGAAATCCCGCTGCTATCGATAATAGAATCCCAACAATAATAAACGTTAGTAGGCTGTTGTACCAGGTGTTAAACAGGTTATTTCGCAACCACTCCGGCAGTGACTCTTGATCGCCAGTTGGGGGTGCAATATTCGATGGTTGAGGATGGATTGAAGTCATAGTTAGAGAATGGGGTGTGGGGTGTTGGGTATAGGATGTTGGGTATAGGGTGTGGGATATGCAGTTCGCCTTTGCTCCCTGGTAGGGGTGTAGTCTCTGAGCTATTTCGTTTGCGTAGTCCTTCGGCAAGCTCAGAGTTTCACATGGGCACAGCCCAAAGAGTGGGAAAAAATCCTACAACCTACACCCTACCCCCTACTCCCTCAAACAACGAATAACAAATTCTTACCTTTCTCTTAATTGAACACTACGGTTGAGTAAGTTCATGCTGAGGGAAATCAGTAAATCAATCGTCAGGTAAGCTGCCATAATAATGAGCATCACCTCGACGGCCCGTCCACTTTGGTTAAAGGTGGTATTGGCGACGTTATAAAGATCGGCATAAGCCACCGCGATCGCTAAACTGGAGTTTTTGGCTAAATTTAAATATTGACTATTGAGGGGGGGAATAATCACCCGCAAGGCTTGGGGAAAAACCACCAATTGCATGACTAAACCGGATTTTAAACCCAGCGATCGCGCGGCTTCCCATTGACCTTTGGGAACAGCTTGAATCCCAGAGCGGACAATTTCAGCAATATAAGCCCCAGTATAAACCACTAACCCCAGCAAAATGGTAGTAAATTCAATCGTTAATCGCAGTCCACCGGTGATGGAAGTACCCGTTTCGGAAACCTGGGGCGCTTGCCAATGGAGTCCAAACAGGATAATTAAAAGCGCCATTATTCCAATCACCCCCAGGGCAATGAGTTGAGCCTGACCGGATGCGCCTTTTTCCACTATGATTTTAATCCGCCAGCGCCAAATCACAATAGCAGCGATCGCCAACCCCACTAACATTCCTAGCCACAGCCACACCATATTTCCTGACGGCCAGGGAATATAAACCCCTCGCTGGCTTAAAAACGTTGGCCCCGGTAAGGTAATTTTGTTAGCAACATTAGGAAGTTGCAGAAAGACCCCATACCAAAACAGCAATTGCAATAATAAGGGCGTATTGCGGATGATTTCAACATAAACCACTGTGATTTTACGCAGTAGCCAGTTGTCGGAAAAGTAGGCAATTCCGGCAGCAATTCCCAACAGAGTGGTGAGGATAATGCCAAAAAACATCACCCGCAATGAGTTAACCAAACCCGCCAGTAATACCTGTTTATAGGGATCAGTAGCTTGATAAGGAATTAAACTTTCACCAATACTAAACCCCGCTGTACTGTTGAGAAAGCTAAAACCAATGGCACTTCCAGTTTGTTGTAAATTGCGACTGAGGTTAAGACCTAACAGGGTAAAAATGACAATGATGACAACAACTGCCAACACTTGTAGGGCAATCTTCCAAAATCGGTCATCTCGCCAGAGGGGGACTTTTTGATCGGGATTGATAGTCATTTATTGTTAGTTATTAGTTATTCGTCGTTGGTTGTTGGTTATTTGTCATCAGAGAGAATAGGTAGGTAATGACAGGAGACAGTGAAAAACAAGCACCGTGTCCAACTCCAAACCTGTCAAACCCTACCACTAGCAATTGGTTTCCTGTTCACTCTAATAACAAACAACGAATAACCAATGACTCACTTATCTAATTAACGCAATGGTGGAGAATAGAGCAATCCGCCATTAGTCCACAGGTCATTTTGACCCCGAGGCAGTTTAAACTGAGAGCCTTGTCCCAGGTTACGCTCATAAATTTCCCCGTAGTTACCGACGTGTTTAACGGCATTGGCGGCGAAATCATTGCTCACCCCTAAACCCGTTCCCAAGTCCCCTTCAGCGCCCAAGAAGCGGCGAATGGTGGGATCTTCGCTGGTGGTTTTTAACTGTTCTACGTTGGCTTGATTGATTCCCAGTTCTTCGGCTTCAATTAAAGCGTAAGTTACCCATTTTACCGTATCAAACCAAGCCGAATCATTGTTAATCGTAACCGGCCCTAACGGTTCTTTTGACATCGTGACATCCAGCAGGATGTGTTCATCAGGGTTGGGGAGGGTACTCCGACGGGCAACCAATTGAGATTTATCAGAGGTCATCCCTTCACAGCGACCCTCTGCATAAGCGGCGTAAGCGGGGTCAGCCTGTTGGAAGGTCACGGTTTCAAAGGTAACACCGCGTTTACGCATATTGTCGGTGAGGTTCAATTCTGTTGTGGTTCCGGCTTCTACACAAACCGCCCGACCTTCAAAATCTTCGAGGGAAGTAATACCACTGTCTTGGCGCACCATCATCCCTTGCCCATCATAAAATGTAGTGGGGGCAAATTCCATCCCCACGGAAGTATCCCGGCTAATGGTCCAGGTGGTGTTGCGAGACAACATATCCACCTCTCCCGCTTTTAAAGCCTCAAACCGTTCTGTGGAGTCGAGGTTACGATATTCAACGGCTTCGGGGTCATCAAACAAGGCAGCGGCGACCGCTTTACAAACATCGACATCTAAACCGGAATATTGACCACTTTCATTGACAAAGCTAAATCCTGGAATTCCCCCATCAACCCCACAAATCAGTTTTCCTCTAGCTTTGACTGTGTCTAAGCGGCTTTGAACTGCACCTGTGGTGGCTTGTCCATCTTCTGTGGTATTGCCTGTCTCTCCTGACTCACAAGCGGTTAACGGCAGCGCTAACAAGAGTGTAGCCAATAACCAAGAACCGTATTTACCCATAGCTTCTACTCAGCACCATAAAAACAAGTACATGATTTCAGAGAACTGAAGTCCTTTGACTGCAGTTGTCCTAAATCTTACCTAGCTTACCGGAAAAATTCAAACTTATGGCGTTGTGAAAAACACATCTTCTGGCAGTCGGTAGAGACGTAGCATGCTACGTCTCTACAGGTGTGGGGTATGGGGTGTAGGATTAAAGAAATTCAGTTCATCAACTTTCTTCTTTTGATGATCGCTAATGATCCAGTCTAGAAAGCGGAAAGGTTCTAAAAACTGGGAGGTTGTTGAATGAAAAATCCCCCAGTTTTTAACTGGGGGGAGAGTGAAAGGAATTTAGGCAGGAACTTGGACTGCAATGTATCCTAATTCTTCTAACTTCCCGAGCACTTTAGCAACACTTTCGGAAAGGTCTTCGAGATCAGTGCGACATTCTACTTCAGGGTTATTGGGAGGTTCGTATGGATCATCAATGCCAGTAAATTGCTTAATTTCCCCAGCGCGGGCGCGTTTGTAGAGTCCTTTCACGTCACGATCTTCGCAAACATTCAAGGGAGCATTGACAAACACTTCCACAAAGTCCCCAACCATTTCACGGACTTCTTCACGAACTGCGCGATAGGGAGAAATCGCTGAGACTAAGACAATAACACCGTTACGAGTTAACAGGTGTGCCACAAAACCAATTCGACGGATATTGGTATCTCGATCTTCTTTGCTAAAAGTTAATCCTTTGGTTAGGTTTTCGCGAACAATATCACCATCTAAAATTTCGAGTTTGCATCCTCTGTCCCGTAATTCTTTTTCAATGGCGGTTGTAATGGTGGTTTTGCCTGCGCCGCTTAAACCTGTAAACCAAACTGTAACACCTCGGTGTTCCATCGAAATTTTTCTCCTGTTACTCTACAATCAATTATTTAAATGATTGGGCTAGATTCTTTCTAGCCCGTCTCTTTCTATTAAACCAGGAGACTGGAACGCTGGGCAGCGTATTTATGCAGTCTTGGTTTAACTGAAATCTTTAATTCAGTCTAAAATGCCTGAACGGTAATCAATTTACACCCCGAACTTGACAAAATGACGATAAGCGTGCTAGTTATCGTTGCTCTTGAATGACGACTTCAGGTGAATTAGAGCTTCAACAATCATGGGAAAACTAACACAAATTATACCACAATTAGCAGCGAGCTAATCCTTCTCGACGAGCGGTATGGGCGACTGCACTAGCAACCGCTGAAGAAACCCGTTGATCAAAGACGGAAGGAATAATGTGTTCTGCATCGAGATCGGTGGGACTGATTAAGCCAGCGATCGCATTAGCTGCTTCGAGGAACATTTGAGTCGTTAAATTGGCAACCCGACAGTCTAACGCCCCGCGAAAAATTCCTGGAAACGCCAACACATTGTTAATTTGGTTGGGATAATCACTGCGGCCGGTGGCGATCACCGCTGCATCCTCTTGAATGAGTTCGGGTTGAATTTCTGGAATGGGGTTTGCCATAGCAAAGACAATCGGATCGCGGGCCATAGAACGCACCATTTCTGGGGTCACCATTCCCGGTACACTTACCCCCATAAACACATCTGCCCCGTTGAGGGCATCAGCTAAACTGCCTGCCATCTCAACGGCAAATTCTTGTTTTTGTGGGGTTAAATCCGGACGGCTTTTTGAGATAATGCCTTTGGAATCACACAAGACCATCTGACTCACGCCAGCGGTTTTCAATAAGCGAGCGATCGCGACCCCTGCTGCCCCGGCACCATTGAGAACGACCCGGATCTCATTCATGGACTTTTTCACCAGTTTAAGGGCGTTATTTAATGCCGCTAAACTAACAATTGCTGTGCCATGCTGGTCGTCGTGGAAAATGGGAATATCTAATGCTTCTTTGAGTCGGGCTTCAATTTCAAAACATCGCGGCGCGGCAATATCTTCTAAATTCACCCCCCCAAACACCGGGGCAATATTTTTGACGGTTTCCACAATGGCATCGGGATCTTGGGTATCCAAGCAAATGGGAAACGCATCAATCCCGGCAAATTCCTTAAACAGCATGGCTTTCCCTTCCATCACCGGCAGCGCCCCGGCGGGGCCTAAATTCCCTAATCCCAGGACAGCACTCCCATCGGTGACAATGGCAACAGTATTTTGTTTAATGGTGAGGCGATAGACTTGTTGGGGATCATCCGCGATCGCCCGACAGATGCGACCCACACCCGGAGTATAAGCCATGGCGAGATCCGCTTGAGACTTCAGCGGCATCTTACTCTGGATACTAATTTTACCGTTTTGATGGAGACGAAACGTACAATCATCAATGGCGAGAACCTTGAGATCCGGTACTGTTTTAACCGCTTCGACAATAGTTTCAGCCTGTTCTGTACTGGAAGCATCTACTGTAATTTCTCGAATTGTCGTCTGGCGGGTGTGTTCGACGAGGTCAATATGACCTAAATTTCCACCTTGAGAAGCGATCGCTTGCATCACTTTCGCCAGCATCCCGGCGCGATTAGGGAGTTCGACGCGGATTGCAACACTATAACTAGGGTTTGGAGTCAGTTGTACCATAGGGGTTCAATTTAGCAAGTGACCTTTTTTGTCAATCAAGAGCAACAGCTTTGTTCGTCAAAGCTGTTACAGGTTGGATGAAGACCGATTGCCTTCTTAATTATCTATATCTATCTGATCGCGGGTTTACCCGCATACTGGATAATTTGACCAATAATAGCACGTTGCTCGAAACCCACAAACCCTCTCTGTTACTTCTGTATAGGCTGCTACATAAAAGCAGCAGCCTCAGATTCTATGGGTTCATCAGTTACAGTGAATTAACGAAATCGCCGGCTGTCATTAAGCCAGATTCAACCCCATTTAATGTTGCCAGAATTTCCTCATTGAACTTGACAATTGTGGCATTTTGTGAATCTTCAAGGGTTAACTGTTCAAAGGTTAAACCGTCTTCGAGAACAATCAAATCTTCCCCATCAGTAAAGTCTGTAATCAGATTAGAACCTGAAACCGCAGTGAGAATAAAGCGATCGCTGCCTTCGCCTCCGGTTAAGGTATCATTACCCACTGCACCGAACAGGACATCATCACCCGCATCCCCCATGAGTTGGTCGTCTCCTTCGCCACCATCAAGGGTATCGTCTCCTTCACCGCCATTGAGGATATCATTGCCAACGTTACCATCTAACAGGTCATTGCCGCGATCGCCATGTACTGTATCATCGCCACTATTACCTGAAAGGGTATCATCACTTTGACCACCGTGTAAGAGATCGTTACCGTCATTCCCTTCAAGTAGATCAACACCCACGTTTCCGAACAGTTCATCATTGTCAGCACCCCCTTGCAGCGTATCCCCATCTTGACCGCCGAAGAGAATATCAACACCATCACCACCATCGAGGAAGTCTGCACCCTTGTTACCACTTAACCAGTCGTCTCCGGCATTTCCTTGCAAGGTATCGCTGTCTTCACCGCCGTAGAGGGTATCTATGCCTTCGCCACCCTCAAGGAAGTCAGCGCCTTTGTTACCATTGATCCAGTCGTTACCCGCAGAACCGAAAATAGTATCATTGTCTTGACCGCCGTAAACGGTATCATTACCTGCGCTGACATCGATCATGTCGTTGCCAACATTACCGTTAACCCAGTTGTCCTCATCATCCGCCACCAGGGTATCGTGACCATCTAACAGATACATGGGTTCAATACCGTTACCCATTATCAGGTCAGACTCAACAGTGGCTTCAGTCACGCTGGTGGTCATCTCAGGCATTGTTGGTTGAACTGGACTGATAATTTCTGGGATAGAAACTGTTGGATCGAAACCGCTTGTTTCTAAGTCAGAGACTGGGTTAGTGTCTGAACTGTTCGAGGATTGAAACGTACCTGAACCGACAACAGAACCGATGAATTGCTCATTAGACGAACCAGTTCGACTAGAACCAGAACCATTGTCTGTAGGATTGTCTGTATTTTCTCCAGTACCCTCTAGATTTTCCAGATTATCGAGTGTAATCTCAACAATTCCTTGACGAACAGTAGGATCATTCACTATCGCCTCAGCCACTTTTGCTTGAATGGCTTCCACAGTGTTAGCCGCCAGGAATTCCTCTGGGGTGATCTGTCCGGTGGCTAATTCCGGCAAGTCAACGGCAACTTGACCCACGGACACCGCTTGCAGGCGAGCAATATCCGTGGCGAGATCGGTGAGGGAAGCACCGCTGGCAAGCAGTTCATCGATGATCTGGTTGCCCAAAGCCATCACCTCAGCCGCCGTTGCCGCCACATTCATCAGTTGTTCGGCGTTAATATTGCTGTCTGCGGCAATCATAGCCGTAACGGTAGAACTGATAATCGCCGTGATGGTTTCCGGGTTACTCAGGTCTACAGGTTGACCGCCGGAGAACTGTTGGGCAATACTGGCGATCGCACCATTCGCCACTTGGGACAGGGGAAGTTCGCTGCCGGCACCGACAAATTTGGCCGTTTGGACGATGATATTTTGCACCTGAATCATCTTGCCGAAAACGGTGGCACCGTTGGCATCGCCGTGAGCGATGGCTTCCAGGGGGTCGTAGTTGGACAGGTCGATGTCTGCAAGCAGTCCCACAGCCGCCTTGACCAGAGCTTGGGCCGTTTCCGGGTCGCTTTGAGTCACCAACTCGGCAATGATAGTGGTCAGGGGTGTGACCACGGTAAACTCCGGCAGCGAAGACAGAGGAGTATCCAAGGTCAAGCCGGTGGAAGTGTCAATGCCATCGTTAACAATGATTTTTCCTTCGGTGTACTCGATAACGCCGTTTTGGTTGCGATCATACTGGTCGAGGTCAACGTCCAGGTCGAAGCTCCCATCGACTTCCGTAAAGGCGTAGGGTTCATCCTCATCTAAAATTCCATTCAGGTTGACATCGAAGAAGATTTTGCCGGCGGCGATGTAACCATCAATAACCGAACCCAATAGACTGGAGTACCACTTCGTCAAATAGTCGATTGTTTTTGAGTCGATCGCGTTTGAACCGTTGGAGGAGTTAGGGGGACTATATTGTCCGTACTGAAATTCCTCAATTCCCATGACGGTTATCTTGCCAAAATGCGAAGGCGAAGTAATCTCCGTTTCCAACCAGTTTAGCTCGGTAAAGGTATAGTCACTCTCGCTACCTTCCAAAACCAAGATATCAGTCCCCTCTCCACCACTATATGTGCCGTCGAAAAATTCACTAACAATAAGGACATCATTGCCATCTTCTCCAAACAAACTCTCGTCGTAACTAACGCCGGAGCCAGCATCAAGGATATCGTCGCCAGAGCCACCAAAGAGGCGATCGTCGCCAGGGCCACCATTGAGATAATTCTTGCCAGAATTCCCCCGCAGTATATCATTGTCGATGCCACCAATAATGTTTTCAATGGAGTTCATGTAGGCATCGTATGTCTGGTCTCGGGAGTTAGTGAAATAGACTTTCTGAGCCACAAAGTCTCCCCAATCGGAAGACTTCACCGACTGTGAAGTTAAATCGGCATCAATCTTTTCTAAAGCATCGCTAAAGTCAGCAGTATCGTTGCCAGGACCACCATTGACATAGGAGCGAATTCCAACAGATATGAAATCATTACCGCTACCGCCTACGATGCCCTCAATATTCTTGATAGTCTCCGTTCCTTCCCCTGGGACATCAACCTTGCCGGCAGAAAAATCAGCCTTGATATCAACAGTGGCATAACTATAGTCAACAATATCGGAGCCAGAGCCGCCATCGAAGTAATCTTTGCCTGGGCCACCGGAGAGGCGATCGTCGTGTTCTCCACCGTCGAGCGTATCGTTGCCCGCATCTCCATAGAGCCAGTCGTTTCCCATCTCTCCCCAGATGATGTCATTACCCAATCCGCCGTGAATTGTATCGCGATCCTCCCGCTTATCTTGATCTGAATCGTTATATTGATTTTTATCTCCGGCTCCCTGAAGCTTATCGTTACCAGCCCAACCATAGATCAGATCTGCGTGTCCTTGCCCAAATATCTCGTCATCGCCGTCGCCTCCATTAATGGTATCGTTGTCGTTACCCCCCAGGAGGGAATCATTGCCAGAACCGCCATCAATTAGGTCGGGACGAAGATGACCGTGTAGCGTGTCATTGCCTCCGTTACCAAACAAAATATCCGAGTTATCCTCTCCGTCTTTTTTATTGCCAGAATTGTCGCCATAATACTCGGTTGGAGGGGCGGGTTTGCCATCAATAAAACTTTTAAAGTCACCCTCGAGCAAACTTTCAATTTTATCGGACACAATCGATGCCACTTTCGATGCCGTCTCAATGACCAGGTTGCCGACATTTTCGATGGAATTAATTCCCTCTTTGATCAAGTTTTCTAAATGTCTTGGAATATCACCAATGACTTCCCAAACTATATCTCCTGCAACTGAGGAAAGACTACTTTTACTCGTATATTTTCGAGCAAAATTATCGACAGAATCAGAAATGAGAGTATAATTGCTTCCCAGGAATTCAAAGCTAATATCAATTTTCCGGATATCTGAGCCAACAGTAATATCAACATTAAGATCGATATCGTAGTCTAAGACATCGACTCCAAGGGTTCCTGAGACTGTAAGATTACCGTCCTTAAATTTAAGACTGCCACTGCCCAGAGTTTGTCCAAACAGGACAATTTTACCGATACCCGAGCCATTGAGACCACTCGCATCGACGGTGAGCTTGTCGATTTGAAGCTTTAAGAGATTGCCAAACCCGATGCTCCAGTCCTCAACCGTGACTTTATCTTTACTGAGGGTAACATCGACGCTCGAAATACGCTGTCCAAATATTTCTACACCCGCCTTAAATGACGCACTTTGATTCTTCAGGTTAACCGACAACTTGTCCGTATCCAAGGCGATTAGACCCAAATCAATATCAAAGTCATTGATAGTGAGACTGGAGGAAGTCATGGAAAAATCAGCATCGGCAATGGTTTGACCAAAGAGTTCCAATCCACCACTTCCCGATGCCGTATTGTTCTTCCAGTTGACAGAGAGATCGTCCACATCCAAGGCAACCAAACCCAAATCCACATCAAAGTCATTGATAGTGAGACTGGAGGAAGTCATGGAAAAATCAGCATCGGCAATGGTTTGACCAAAGAGTTCCAATCCACCACTTCCCGATGCCGTATTGTTCTTCCAGTTGACAGAAAGATCGTCCACATCCAAGGCAACCACACCCAAATCCACATCAAAATCTTTGATGGTGAGACTGGAGGAATTCATGGAAAAATCAGTATTGGCAATGGTTTGACCCAAAAGCTCCAATTCACCCTTGCCTCGAGCCGTCTTGTTCACCCAGTTGAAATAGAGATCGTCCACATCCAAGGCGACCACACCAAAATCCCGATAAAAGTCTTTGATAGTGAGACTCTTCGAGTCGGCCTCAAAATCCAGACGACCCACACTTTGACCGAGAATTTCGATTTCACCTTGACCTTGTGCCTTGCTGTTCTTCCAATTGAGATAGAAATCGTCCACATCCAAGGCAACCAAACCCAAATCCACATCAAAATCTTTGATGGTGATACTATTCGAGTCAGTGGCAAAATCCAGAATACCGACACTCCGACCCAGAACTTCTAACTGACCCCGGCCTTTTGCTGTTCGATCGCTCCAGTTAATCGACAAGTTATCAATATCAAAACCGACCAAACCCAAATCCACATCAAAATCCTTGATAGTGAAACCGGAGAGCGTCACTTCAACATCGGCTTGGGCAACGGTTTTCCCAAACATCTTTAAACGGGCATCACCCCGGAGATATTGCTCGTCAAGATTGATGCCAATGTTCAGACTTAAATTCGGATCTTTAGCACCCAGGATTTCAATGAAGCCCAGATCGATGGGAGAAAGCAGTAACTCTCCCTGAAAAACATTATCCAAATTATAAGGATTGCCTTCAATTTTGAGGGTGGCATCCGCTCCCCAAGCGGTCAATTTACCATTAATCGCCAAGCCGGTTTGCAGGGTTGTTCCGGCAATGCTTTTGGGTTCGGGCAAAACCTTGATCAGCGGATCGAGATCGCCATCATTATCCGTATCGATGGACTCAATATTGATGTCCACAATTTTTCGTAAAAACTCCAGGGTAGATTGGAGGGGTTTAATGGGTTCGTAAATGGTGTTCAGTACATAGGAGGTTACCGGTCCCATCCAAAGATCGAGCAAGTTAACCGGCTGATTGACGGTCAGGATGATGCCATTTTTGTTGGGGTCGTTCACATCAACAGCCAATGCTGAGGCAATATCAAACTTCCCAAATTTGACATCTCCAATGACATTGAAATTATCCAAACCCGTTCCGGCATAAGTCACGCCCAACTCCAAGGCAACGTTCCGAATTTCCGTGTCGGGGATGCCCAAAGGATTCTTCCAGACTTCTTCTGGAGCCAGCATAAATCCGGCGGTGATTGACTCCGGTTCAAAGGTAAATAATCCCAGAAGTTCTAAGGGCGGTTCATCACTTTGGAATGGATCGTAGTTGGAGAGTTTGAGTTTGGGGATAATGCTGACACTGGGTTCACCTTTGAGGTCTGTCTCCATCAACAAATCCGCACCTGAAATGTCGATCATAAAATCATCAAGTTCAAAGATGGTAATATCATCGAGATCCAAAGACGCTGCAATATAGGGGTGATAGTTGTCAGAATTGATTCCGGCTTTCAAGACCAATTCATCGACCCTCAATGTATCTTTGATGAACCCCAAGAAATTGTCCTCGCCGTCGGGAATTTCGACCTGGGTTGAAATTTCATAAACCGCCACCGTGTCCAGATTGGAGATGGTCAAAGTCGGCTCGGTCAGGGCGATGGATACCCCCAAGTCATCCAGCAAGGACGTGATGGTGGAAAAACTATAACTGGGAACCTGACTCAACACATCCAACAAGGGAGTCAAAGAAATGGGATATTCCTTGACCGAAGTGAGGGAAATTTGCTGTTGTTTATCTCCCCCGACAGTGGACACTTTCTCGAACTCTATTGCTGCGGTGGGCGTGTTTTCTGGGTCACTTTCACCCACCTCAAACAGATCGAACATCGATCCGATCATGCCCTTTGGCAAACCGGAAATCCGACGATCGCTCAAATATTCTTCTAATTCGCTCTCGGAATTGATGATACCGTCTTCAACAGCGATCACCAATTCTTGTTCGTAACTCAGTCCTTTTCGGTCGGTAGTCTTGATGGTAATGGTATGGCTGGTATCCGTCTCGTAATCCAGCTTGTCGCCCTGGTTAACCACCAAAGTTTTACCCGAGAGTTTAAACCGCCCATCCGCATCATCAATCAGCTTATAAGTATGCGAATCAGAGTTGTCTGGGTCGGCGGTGGACAGGGTGCCAACAATGGTGTTTTCTGGACTGTTTTCGGGAATGGAAAGATGGCTGAGATTGATGGTTTCCGGGGCTTCGTTGACATTGGTAATACCGACGGTGACGGTGGCGCTTTCTCCAGTTTCTTGGTCGCTGACTTTGACGGTTAGCCGGTAGTTGGGGATGGCTTCAAAGTCGAGCTTTGAATTGTCTGAAACGGTAATTTCACCCGTCTTTTCGGCGATCGCAAACACCCCGTCATCATTGCCCTCAATAATACTGTAAATCAGGCTATCTCCATCGGCATCACTCGCCACCACAGTTCCGACAACGATACCTCGGGGCGCATCTTCGGCGATGCTAAAGTTTTGGTCGCCGATTTTCGGGACATCATTGGTATTGATCACTTCCAAGCTGAAGGCATTGAGGGCAACAGTTTCAGTGCCGTCCGTAACGCTGATAACGATATTTTCAGTTGTACCCACATCTTTGTTTTGCGGGGTGCCGCTCAACTTGCCAGTTGCTGAACTAAAGGTCGCCCAACCGGGTTTATTTTTAATGGAGAAACTGAGGGTATCTCCGTCGAGGTCTTCGGCATCGGGAGTAAAACTGTAGCTGCTGTCTTCGTCAACGGTGGTGTCCGGGGTTCCCGCAAGGGTGGGGGCATCGTTGGTGTTTTTCACCCGCAGAGTAAAGCTTTGGGTGTGAATTTCTCCAGCCTGATCTTCGACCTGCAACTCAACGGTATGGTCGCCCACTTGTTCGTTATCGGGGGTGCCGCTGAGGGTGGCGGTGCCGTTGACCTTGTCCGTGAGGGTCAGCCAGTCGGGCAACGTCGGAGCCGTGATGGTGAGGGTCTCCCCCGCATCGGGGTCCTCGATGACGATGTTGTAGGTGTAGGGGATGTCTTGGGTGGCGCTGGTGGGGGCGGTGCTGGTGAATTCGGGGGTTTCGTTCACATCCGTCAGGTTGACGGTGACGGCCGCGCTGGTTTGATATTCGCCGTCATCGATTTGGACGCTCAAGTTGTAGCTTTCGGCGGTTTCAAAATCGAGTTGAGTGCTGTCGGCCAGGGTAATTTCGCCGGTGCTTTCGTCAATGGCAAAGATGCCGTCGCCGTTTCCGGCCGTAATGCTGTAGGTGAGACTATCTCCGTCGGCATCGCTGGTAGCCACGGTTCCCACGGAGGTGCCGTCGATCGCATCTTCGGCCACCTCAAAGCTTTGGTCGCCGATTTCGGGGGCATCATTGGCATCCGTGATGCTGACGGTGACGGTGGCGCTGGTTTGATGTTCGGTATCGGTGACTTCGACGGTTAAGTTGTAGCTGTCGGTGGTTTCAAAGTCGAGTTGGGTGCTATCTAAAACGGTAATTTCTCCGGTAATCCCGTTGATGGTAAAGATGCCGTCGTCGTTTCCGGCTGTGATGCTGTAGGTGAGAGTCGGCCCGTCCACGTCGCTGGAGGTGACGGTTCCCACTGTCGTGCCGTCGGTGGCATCTTCGGCAATCTCGAAGCTTTGGTCGCCCATTTCGGGGGCTTCGTTGATGTTGTTGACGTTGATCGTAAAGTTTTGTTCGTAGCTGAGTCCCTCCGGGTCGGTGGTCTGGACGCGGATGCTGTGACTGTCGATGGTTTCGCGATCGATTAGGGTGCCGTCGGCAACTACAATTTGGTTGCCGGAAACGGCAAAGCGTCCCCCCGCGTCGTTCAGTAAAGTGTAGGTGTGGGTGTCAAAGCTATCCGGGTCTGTAGTGGTGAGATTGCCAATCACCGTTCCGGTGGCTGCGTTTTCATCCACACGATTACTGTCGAGACTTACAGCAGTGGGCGCTTCGTTCACATACATCCACAGTTCCTGACCGTGAGTCCCATCATCTGCCGTGAAAAACAGCTTGTCCCCCATGACTGTAGGCTCCTCAAAACTAGAACCATTAGAGCCAAGGTTGATGTCTTTCACGAGCTGAGTGCCAGCTTCCGTACCATCGCTGACCCACAGTTCCCATCCATGAGTTGAATCCGAAGCCGCGAAAAATAGCTTGTCCCCGACTACTGCAAAATTGCCGGGAAACGAATCCGACCCGCCAGGGTTGATGTCTTTAAAGAGATGAGTACCGGCTTCCGTGCCATCGCTGACCCACAGTTCCCATCCATGAGTCCCATCGTCTGCCCGGAAAAATAGCTTGTCCCCCCATACTGTGAACTCGAAACGATAACTGCTATTACCCAACCCAGACGAAGTACCACCACTAATATCTTTGAGAAGCTGAGTACCGGCTTCCGTGCCATCACTGACCCACAGTTCCGCTCCATGATTCCCATCGTCTGCCCGGAAAAATAGCTTGTCTCCGACTACTGGAAAATGGTCGGTGTAGATAAACGAATCATCAGAGCCAGGATTGATGTCTTTGAGAAGCTGAGTACCGGTTTCTGTACCATCACTGACCCACAGTTCCGCTCCATGAGTCCCATCGTTTGCCCGGAAAAATAGCTTGTCCCCGACTTCTGTAAATCCCCAAGAATCCGAGCCATCAGAGCCGGGGTTGATGTCTTTGAGAAGCTGAGTACCGGTTTCTGTACCATCACTGATCCATAGTTCCGCTCCATGAGTCCCATCATTAGCATTGAAAAACAGCTTGTCCCCCATGACTGTGAAGTTAGATAGATACGCCCCATCAGAGCCCGGGTTGATGTCTTTCAAGATCTGATATCAGATCCGGGTGTATAATAGACGTATGAAAACAGGAGGCGATCGCTTCGGGACTAGAGATGCCAAGAAGAATTTCAATAGTACCTCATCTAAGTGTCAAGCAACTGTACTCCAAGTATCGGGA
>Ga0209594_1000385_pt1 | contig 28106 bp, 29 predicted proteins | sample AshMeaCrysSpring_FD_184126 | JGI IMG/M metagenome (GOLD analysis project Ga0209594, IMG submission 184126) | Groundwater microbial communities from Big Spring, Nevada to study Microbial Dark Matter (Phase II) - Ash Meadows Crystal Spring... | ecosystem: Environmental > Aquatic > Deep subsurface... | reverse complement strand
GAGAAGTAGTGTTAACCCCCCCTAACCCCCCCTTGGTAAGGGGGGGAAATGCCTGGTTGTTCGGCTCCCTCCCCGAACCTGCGGGGAGGGTTGGGGTGGGGTTTTTTACGGTTTTGCAAGAGGTCTATTGTAGGGGCAAGTTAAAAGATAACCATCAATATAGAGACAAGGGGCTTCAGCCCCTTGTCTGGGCGCAAGGGGCTGAAGCCCCTTGTCTCTAAATGGTTAATCCATGTCACAACTTTAATAAAATGGTATAAAATGCACGAACTAGGAATAACGCAAAATATAGTGGCTATAGTTGCTGAAAATGCTGAGGGAGCAAAGGTAAAAAAAGTTATCTTAGAGATAGGGAAACTCTCTGCAATTATGCCAGATGCCATTAATTTTTGCTTTGATATTTGCTCTTCAGGGACAATTTTAACAGGAGCAGAATTAGAAATAATAGAAATTCCAGGAAAAGGAAAATGTCGTCAATGCGGTGCAGAATTTTTACTTGAACAACCCTATGGTATTTGTACTGTTTGCGACAGTCTGGAAATAGAAATAATTGCAGGACAAGAATTAAAAATAAAAGCAATGGAGGTAGAAGAAAAATGTGTGTAACTTGCGGTTGTTCTGATAATGGGGAAGTCACTATTACTAACGTAAACTATGAGCCAAACTCCGATCAACCCCACCCCAACCCTCCCCTTACTAAGGAGAGGGAGCAAGTATTTCCCCCCCTTACCAAGGGGGGGTTAGGGGGGGTTAATTCCACTATTACTCAAGTAGAAGAAACTCATACTCACACTTTAGCAGATGGCACAGTAATTACCCATTCCCATAATCATAATCATCCTGCTGAAATTCATGCAAAAATCCATAATAAAACCATTACCTTAGAACAGGAAATTTTAAGCAAAAATGACTTAATAGCAGCAGAAAATAGGGGTTGGTTTAACGGGAGAAATATTTTAGCACTCAACTTAGTTAGTTCACCAGGAGCGGGGAAAACAACCTTACTTTGTCGCACAATTAAAGATTTGAAAAATGAGTTAAATATTAGTGTGATAGAAGGTGACCAAGAAACAGTAAATGATGCCGAAAAAATTAGAGAAACAGGCTGTAAAGTGGTGCAAATAAATACGGGGACTGGGTGTCATTTAGAAGCAGCAATGGTAAAAAGGGGTTATATAGAATTAAACCCACCACTTAATTCTGTATTAATGATAGAAAATGTAGGAAACTTAGTATGTCCCGCATTATTTGATTTAGGAGAAAAGGCAAAAGTAGTCATTCTTTCTGTGACAGAAGGAGAAGATAAGCCAATTAAATATCCCCATATGTTTCGGGAAAGCGAGGTAATGATTTTAAATAAAATAGACTTATTACCTTATGTGCAGTTTGACGTAGAAAAATGCCTAGAATATGCCAAGAAAGTCAATCCACAAATTCAAATTTTCCAAGTTTCTGCAACCACTGGGGAAGGGTTAGAAAATTGGTATGAGTGGTTAAAAATATCAAGAAAACAATCAGAATAAAAAAGAGGAACGTAGGGTGCGTTAGCGCAGCGTAACGCACCAATTAATATTAATTATTCAAATTCGGATCTACTTTTTGATTCAACCAATTTTCTAAATCAGAAATACTGGTAAAATCCAAAAAATCCTCAGCCAAATTTTCCAAATTTTCCACAGATAAATCGCGAATTTGCGCCTCTAAAGTAGGAGAAATACTCCCAAACTTGCGGTTACTTAGACGCAAAATTAAATTGACTTCTCCTGTTTTAATTCCTCGCTCAATACCTCGTTCAATACCTCGTTCAATACCTCGTTCAATACCTCGTTCAATACCTTTTTCCATCCAACTGGTGACTATTTCCATTATTGGTTCTTCCTCCCTTAATCCTAATCGCGCTACATCGGTGTTAAATATTTGTTCTTCTGCTGCATTTAAACGTAAATAAGTATCAACAAAACCCGAAATTAACTGCATTCTTGCAGGGTCTAAACTAAGGGTTGCAAGCATCCTTAAACATTCTAACTTAACTTTCGGTCTGTCTTTAGGTTTAAACTTCATTTTGGACATTAATGCTGCTGCAACTGGGTTAGGTTGCTTTAAAAACTTACGCCAGTTCAAACGGTTAAGTTGAATTGCCACATAACTGAAATCCAAAACTTTGCGGTCATTAAATACTACTTGATACTTTGTGGGTTCTTCACGGTATGGTTCATCAAAAGAAAACACTACTATGGGATAAATTGGTAAGCGATATTTTTCATCTAAACGGGCAAAATAATGAAACATTCGCCGTTCAAATTCTGCTTGTGTATAACTTTGGTTTTCAATGTGAATTAAAAAGCAACTATCTTTTCCTTGAAACTTGACTTTTGCAAGTAAGTCTATTTCCTTTTTTTCTCCAGAAGTTACATCTGTGAAAACTTCCTGGGGTAAAAAGGTTAATGTGTCCCTTTCCACATATTCTAACACTTGGGGTACAAACAACTCCAAAAACTCCCAAAAGAAGGTGGAGATGAGTTCTTTGAACAGGCGATCATGGTCTATCATTTACCTCAGTTTTTTACTATTTTAACAGGAAAATTATTTCTTTGGCACAGGCAATATGCCTGTGCCACTTTTAGTTTTTATCTAGTTTTGATTCAACCAATTTTCTAAATCAGAAATGCTGGTAAAATCCAAAAAATCCTCAGCCAAATTTTCCAAATTTTCCACAGATAAATTACGAATTTGCGCTTCTAAACTAGGAGAAATACTCCCAAACTTACGGTTACTTTGACGCAAAATTAAATTGACTTCTCCTGTTTTAATTCCTCGTTCAATACCTCGTTCAATACCTCGTTCAATACCTCGTTCAATACCTTTTTCCATCCAACTGGTGACTATTTCCATTATTGGTTCTTCCTCCCTTAATCCTAATCGCTCTACATCGGTGTTAAATATTTGTTCTTCTGCTGCATTTAAACGTAAATAAGTATCAACAAAACCCGAAATTAACTGCATTCTTGCAGGGTCTAAACTAAGGGTTGCAAGCATCCTTAAACATTCTAACTTAACTTTCGGTCTGTCTTTAGGTTTAAACTTCATTTTGGACATTAATGCTGCTGCAACTGGGTTAGGTTGCTTTAAAAACTTACGCCAGTTCAAACGGTTAAGTTGAATTGCCACATAACTGAAATCCAAAACTTTGCGGTCATTAAATACTACTTGATACTTTGTGGGTTCTTCACGGTATGGTTCATCAAAAGAAAACACTACTATGGGATAAATTGGTAAGCGATATTTTTCATCTAAACGGGCAAAATAATGAAACATTCGCCGTTCAAATTCTGCTTGTGTATAACTTTGGTTTTCAATGTGAATTAAAAAGCAACTATCTTTTCCTTGAAACTTGACTTTTGCAAGTAAGTCTATTTCCTTTTTTTCTCCAGAAGTTACATCTGTGAAAACTTCCTGGGGTAAAAAGGTTAATGTGTCCCTTTCCACATATTCTAACACTTGGGGTACAAACAACTCCAAAAACTCCCAAAAGAAGGTGGAGATGAGTTCTTTGAACAGGCGATCGTGGTCTATCATTTGCTTGTTTTTTTACCTTCTATTATTATTTTAAACTAAAAATAATCTAGCAGTGCAAGACAAGGGGCTTAAGCCCCTTGTCAATGTCCTAACTAAAATTATTCAGGTCAACTCTGATATAATTATCCCTATATGGTTTTTAAGGTTTAGTAATGTTTGCAAGTACATTAAATCAATTAATAGGGGGAGTATTAGGACTCAAAAGAGAAGTATTTACTCTAATAATGCAGCTCAATAATGGACTAACATTAGCCTTATTAGTGGTGCTATTAGCAGGTATTTCTCTGGGAATAGGACAAATGATAGTCTTATTTATTAGTCGTGTTAAACCAACTCGTTTTATTTTTAGTCTCCTCCTCAACTCAATTTTATTTACTTTTGGTTTTCTTTTCCTAGTTTTTAGTACTTGGTTGATTTGTTTATTAGGCAGTGAAAATGTCTCTTTTTTCACCCTAATTAAAGTTTTGGGACTAAGTTATGCACCTCTAATATTTAGTTTTATGACCGCTTTACCCTATTTCGGTATCCCCATCCTCACAATTTTATCGGTGTGGCGTTTATTTGCAATGGTGGTAGGTTTTGACACAGTAACTGGGCTAGGTATAACAGGAGGTTTTGGTTATTTGGCTTTTGGTTGGGTTGTACTTCAACTATTAGAAAATACTGTGGGTAAACCCATCGCTAAATTTGGCAAAAAATTAGCCGATCGCGTCGCAGGAGTAGAGTTAGCACAAAACAATAGTGAGTTGGTTGCAAAAGTAAAAACAGGAATGACAGAAGTTACCAGCCCCCTAATAACACCTTCCTCAACAAACATCTCCAGAGAGAACTTTTGGCAAGAAAAAAACAGCAGTTATACCCCCCAGACAACTACTTCTACTGCTGCAAAAATTAGCCAAAGTATTGATATTAATAACCCATTGGTGGAACTTGAACAGCGTACACAAAATATTCCTCAACTGTTTAAACTGTTGTTGAGTTTGTTGGGAATGGTGGTTTTATTTGGGGCGATCGCCTTAATTTTAATTCCCCTCCGTCAAACTTTATTTGGTTGGTATCAACAACTCCCCGCTCTTTTCCGCTTTATTTTTAACTTAGTTTGGATCGGAGTAGTAGCCACTATATTTGCAGGAGTACTTGCACCTTTAGAAACCCTGGGTTGGTGGGCAGGTTGGTATGATGATGAGATACAAACCCCAGAACCCACGCAAACAACTCCCATCACTAACAACACCCCAATTAATCGTTATCTTATCTATTTAGACGGAATAGGTCAGTCTGGGGAAGAATATACCCCCGATGTCGAAGGGTTTCTCCAAGCGCTTAAACCAACTTTACCCCAGGATATGCAGCTTATCAAAGGGTTGATGATGTATTCTGTGTTGAACAAACCTCTAGATGAAGACCGCTCCTTAGCTTTTTTATGGCGAATGGCGGATAAAATGCGTTTTAAAAACCCCGCCGCTTTACTTGGACTGTTACTCAATTTGAGAAATGCCATTATTGTGGCAGTATCTGCAGATAAACGCTACGGGCCCATTTATAACCAAGGTATTGCACAAGTTCTCTACAACGGTTTAATTGAAACAGGTTATCAACCAGGAAGTGGCATCCCTATTACCATGATCGGGTATAGTGGCGGTGGTGAGATGTCAGTAGCTGCAGCTCCTTATTTAAAACGAACTTTAGGTGCTCCTATTGAAGTTATCTCTCTGGGGGGAGTAATGAGTGCTAACAATAACTTCCTCCAGCTCGAACACCTCTATCATTTAGTTGGAGAGAAAGACTTTGTAGAAAAGATCGGGCCCATTATTTTTCCTGGACGCTGGCAACTTTTTCCCCTATCTTACTGGAATAGGGCCAAACGGCGGGGGAAAATAACTATTTTCTCATTGGGAGAAGTCGGTCATCAAGTACCTGGGGGAATGATGGATGCTGAAGTATTTTTACCCGATGGGAGGAGTTATCTCCAACAGACTATTGATGTTATTGGGCAAATATTACTGGATGAAGCTTTAACCTCTACTCCAGCTATTCCGAGAAAAATCAGTAACTATAGCCTATATCAACAGGCGGCTTTTGTCCATCCTGAAAATTATCCCCTTAACCTGGAGGTGGACTTTAACTATTATCGCCCCCAGGGAGACTGGATCGGAAGACTTATTTTACCCCAACCAGAAGAGCGTTATCAAGTGAAAGGAGTGTGGTTAGAAGTTCATCATGCACCCCCAGAATATAGTTCCCTGGTGGGTCAAACTATCAAACTACGTTGGAGTACAGATGCACGTGTGCAGCAACAAGTTAAAGCAGTAACTAAAGATGTCCACTTCAGTGCTGATGCAGAATATAGCAGTAAATATGATGGTTTGATCCATCCTACCCGTCTTAACCACTGGCGACAAGTTGATCCCCTAGAGTCTTTAGCTGGTTCTCACCCTACAGATGATGTCATAGTTAGTTTGAGTAATAAGGATGTGCTGGTGAATGATTCTTGGATTTATACTCAAAAACTACCTTTACAAATTACTGGGCGTTACTATGGACTGGTGCAGTTTATCGAAGATATAGAGGGTACAGACTGCTTTCTGGTTAAACATTTTAACTCCACTTCACGCCAGTTTGATGGCCCAGAAGAAGTAGTGAGTTTCCCAGCAGTTATGGCTGATATTAATGGTTGTTTCCCTTCTACCACTAAAAATATCACCCAAAATCCTCTCAATCAACAGGGGTGGTATATTTATGGGGCAAAAAACTCATCAGGACAGTTTGTAGTTCAGTCTCTTGCACCCCGTGCTTTATTTTCCCTTCAACCTCAACAGGTTATTGTGGGGAAAAAACAGAGTTATGAGTATATCCGTCAACGCTGTTGGGCAAATATTGCGGAAGCTAAGGGTAAAATTAGCTCAGTGTTATTGTCCCCCCAGGGTGAAGGTATGAGTGAATGGGAAATAGGCGATCGCGCTCTGGTGATTCATGTTTACGGTGGTATTGGGGGAAACAAACGTGAACCAGCGGCTGCTTCTCCCATCTTTTTCGGTCATTTTGCCTATGGTATTGCTGAAGTAGTGAGAGAACCTATAACCTCAGACTTAAGATTTGATATTAGTTATTCTCAGGTATATACACATAACATAGATGGATTAATTGCAGGGGTGTTGCATTGGTCAAGGTATTTAGGCGATCGCCAATTTGGTTGGTTTGGAGTACGTCCTATATGTGATTTACTCATTAAATTTGAACCATTTACTGGTTACTATGAAATTAATGGTCAACAAGTATCGCCCCTAGACCAAATGTTACTCCAGTTAAGAGTAATGACTGCAAGATATCGCATAGGAGATGGTACAGGAGGTACTTATGTCGGGCCTGCGAATAACTGTGCTCAAGACTCCAACCAAGCATTATTTGCAAGTATTCGTAACATTGAACAATTTTTAAGGCAAAACCCCGCAATTTTTCAAGCTTTACTAACAGAAAACCCCCCCCAAGCGCGTCGTTTTCAAACCCTAATAAAATTAGGCAAAGACTTAAAATTAGTGCTGCAACCTTTTGGCGGGCCCAGAAGTGACTGGGAGCAAAACGAATTTAACTTAGGGAGTACATTAGAAGACCGACCATTAGTTAATTTATGGACAGGTTTAGGAAGTTGGAGAACGTTACTTCCTCGCCTTGCAAGTGATAATATTGTCCGCCTTTTCTTAAAATATGGAGCCACTGTTTGGGTATTGCGAACCAATCAAATTGGAGGCTACGATCCAGATATTAAACCAATAGCCCCCATTACATTTTAAGATTAACAATTAATAGTTTGACTCAACCATAAACCGCCTTATGTTTTAACATAAGGCTAATAGCAAAAGTCCGTTGAAACGGACTTTATATCTTATTTTGTAAATATTTAGTCCGTTTTAACGGACTTTAGCTATTAGCCAGGGATTTTAATCCCTGGCGGTAATGGTCATTCATGCAAAATTTAATGTAGTCAGATTTTAACCCACATTTACTTTAACCACTTTGTGCTTTTCTTCATCAGCTTTAGGGAGAGTCAAATGTAAAATACCATCCTTATATTCAGCTTTTACATCAGTATTTTGTACCTTAATAGGAAGAGGAATTACTCGCTGGAATTTACCATAACGAAACTCACTCTTAAAAGTCCCATTTTCCTCAGTTTTAGTTTCTTGTTTGCGCTCACCAGTAATAGAAATGCTATCCTTACTTACCTCAATATTAAAATCTTTAGACTCCATTCCTGGTACTTCCAACTTAAGATTTACAGCATCATCTGTCAGGTATATTTCCGCTGGTGGAGTATTAACTAAGGGGCTAGTTTCTTCCCAAGTTGGAGCTAGCATTTCATTAAATAAACGATTCATTTGGCGTTGGATTGTATTAACATCAGAAAAAGGTTGATAATAACGTACTAAAGCCATATAAATTTCTCCTTTATTGTTGTTTGTTCTTGTTTGTTTAGTTCTCATCCGTTGTTGAGTTCATAGTAACTAGCTTTTAGGAGGTAGGGAATAAGTAAAAACGAACTTTTTTAGGAGTAGTTACCGAACTTTTACCCTAAAATAATAAAGTGTGGTCAACCGAACTTTTGCGGAGGGTTGTCCCTAATTTAACTCTATAATTATCCCAAATCCTGTTTATTAATACCACAAAAAAATTAACCATTTTTTCTGAAAAATAACACAAATATTGTCATTCTGAGTCCTGAGATTTAAATACTTAAAATTACACAAAATTTGTTTTAAAAGTAATTATCCGAACTTGATTTAATCTAGTTCCAGTATGAAATTAATACCTGATGAAATTGCTCCTACATTAATATCCACAGTTAGGGAAAGAATAGCTGTTAGTGATGGTAAGGGAATCAGAAAATTAAGTAATAAAAAGTCAAGACATTGTTATAATTAAAAACCCAAAAAAACAATTTAATATTTGCCAAGGCTTCATGCTTTTAATTTTTCTTAATATTTACCGTCACTTTTAATAAATTGGTATTATAATGAGGTTGTTAAATTCTCAAAAAGATGGATTATGACTGTTTTAAAATCTTTGTTTAACTCTTCTATAGTGATTGCAACTTTAAGTTTAGCATCACCAGCTCTTGCAGTTTCCATCGACCTTACAGGTGACATTTGGGATGTCTCTGGTATAGATGATGCTGGTAATGTTTCAGATGGCTCAAAACTTGAATTTACTTCTCAAATAGATGACGGAGACAACGCCCTAGTTGAAGGATATTTTCTCTGGAGTTCCAATACTGGACTTTTTGGTACGGAAATTTTTTCAGGTACTTTCTTCTCCGATCTTAGTTTGGAACTTACTGGTACTGAAATACCTGGACAATCTGAGGGTGTGGCACTGGGATTTTATACTGGAACAGTTACGGATGAAGGTAATATGATTATTGACGGTAAGTGGGATAGTGTACCAGGAGGACCAGAAGTAATACCAGGAACATGGTCAGCAACCAGAGATGATAATGTTGCAGTAATACCTGAGCCATCTTCTATTTTAGCTTCTTTAGTTGCATTAGGATTTTTAGGCGGAAAATCAGCTTCATCAGCACTAAAAGACAAAGATAAATAACTCAATCATCTCAAACATTATTCTCTATTTTTAGGGGCTTGGTTTTCAAGCTCCTGCTATTTTTTCCTCAAGCTAAACTTGAAAAAAAAACCCCCAAAAGGGAGGCAAAAAAATCACTATTTAACAAACACTATGCCTATTATAATAACTGCAATTCTTCTATTTTTAATCACCAATTGGTTTTTCTCAGCAACTTTAGGCTTTCTTCCCGCAGATTTTTTCAGTTTCTTGACAACACTTGGTTTATATTGCCTCCTATTCCTAGTATTTATCCTTTTAGTTGGTGTTTCGGAAAATGAGTTTTTGTCGATGAAAATTTAATAACTGCAATTCCTGGTTTGCCACTTTTTCTAGCATATAAACCACATTGTCTGGTTGTAACATTATTTTGTAGTCACAAGAAAAGTACTTACATATTTAAAAACCATTGCGCCATCATCTTCCCAGTGATTTATATTCAACTCAAAAAGGCGATCTCGCAAATTCACTTCTTGTTTTTTCCCTGATGAAGTGGTTTTTTCCCATAATATTTCTGCTGAGTTAATCACTTGTTTAACCCAATTTTCCCATTGTGTCTGGCTTACAATTTCCACCCCAGTAACTGTAATTAAATACTCAGCTTGCTCTAAAATTTGAGTAGCTGCGGGAGCTTTCATATTTACTTCTTTAACGAAGTACACAGATAAATCACTTGGTAAAGAACTCACCAACCGCTCACGAAACTCAGCTACTTCCAAGCGCTCACTTAACTCAAAATCAACAATTTCTCCTGATGAAGTCGCCCTCATTACTTTTTAAGATTAACAATTAGAAAAGTTTTTCGGAGTAAAAACTTCAACTGAACCTCTCGTTCTATATTTATAATATAAAATATTTTTTAGAGTTAAATTACTGCACCAGGAGGCCAAGTTGTTACTACAAATACTATTACAGCTATCAGAGCTAATAACCCCTCAATTAAATTACCAACCAACGAACCTACCACAACTCCCAAACAAACCTTAAACGCAGTTTTGATTCTATTCCCAAAATCCAAATTACGACGATAGAGAAATTCACCGATAAAAGCTCCCAGTAAAGGACCTACAAGAATACCAAAAAGAGGGCCACCGAAAGGTAAAGCTGGGAGTAGTCCAACAAATCCCAACCCTAAACCCACAAAAGCACCTATTTGACTCCATGAACTCGCACCAGTCCGCTTTGCTCCCCAGTAAGTCGCTAAAAAATCTACCCCAAGGCTTAAGATTAAAACAATTATTACTACCGTTAAAGACCAGGTGATGTTAGCAAAACCTGTAACAAGTCCCCAAACTATAATTGAGCCTAAAATTAGGCTAGAACCAGGTACTGCTGGAACTATTGCACCAACAACACCAATTAACATGACGGCTATTAATAGCCAATAAAGTAATATTAAACCCATTTTTAATTATTCAAGTTAGTCTTTTCTATTTTACTTCTCCTAGCTTGACCGTAAGATGGTCTGATTTTTCTCCATCTTTCCCGATATTTTACCAATTTTTAGCGATGGTTTGTAGTGAAAAGGGGGGTGAGGGAACAGGTGAGGAGAACAACACTTTGACTACTCCCCGTCTCTTTAGAGCGGGGAGTAGTCAAATTTACTTAAGAATGCTTTCCCCTCCACCCCCTCGGTTAGGGATGGGGAAGGCTTTTTTATGGGAGCTTTAAATGCTGTGGAGAGACGACCATATTTATAATAGGCTGCACAAGCTCCTTCTGAGGATACCATACAAGTACCGATGGGGTTTTCTGGGGTGCAAGCTGTACCAAATACTTTACACTCCCAGGGTTTTAATACTCCTTTGAGTATTTCTCCACATTGACAAGCGATCGCATCGCTTACTTTTTGATTGGGAATAGTAAACTTAACTTCTGCGTCAAAGTTAGCATATTCTGGGGCTATTTTCAACCCCGATCGCCTTATTTCTCCTAAACCTCGCCATTCAAATTCATCTCTTACTTGAAATACTTTTCTCATTGCTTCGAGGGCGACTAAGTTACCTGTTGATTTTACTAACCTGGTATACTGATTTTCTATGGCGCACTTTCCTTCTATCAGTTGTTTTAATAATAGCCAAATTGATTGGAGAATATCCAGGGGTTCAAACCCTGAAATTACCACTGGTTTTTGATATTTATCGGCGATAATTTCATATGGTTTTGTTCCTATAATCACACTAACATGACCTGGTCCAATAAAACCATCTAGTTGTAAATCTGGGTTAGTTAATAAAGCTTCTAAGGCGGGAATTACTAATACATGATTGCAAAAAATACTGAAGTTAGTTATTTTTTCTGTTGCTGCTTGTAAAATAGTTAAAGCTGTACTTGGTGCTGTGGTTTCAAAACCTATGGCAAAAAATATTACTTCTTTATGGGGGTTTTCTCTGGCTATTTTTAGACTATCTAAAGGAGAATATACCATCCTAATATCTGCTCCTTGAGCTTTTGCTTGTAAGAGACTTTTTTGTGACCCAGGAACCCGCATAGTATCCCCAAAAGTAGTAAAAATAACTTGGGGGTTATCTGCTAGGGAAATTGCATCATCTAATCTTCCTCTAGGCATAACACAAACTGGACAACCTGGCCCATGAATTAATTCTATATTAGTTGGTAAAATTGCTTCTATGCCATATTTAAAAATTGAGTGAGTATGTCCCCCACAAATTTCCATTATTTTTAAGGGTTTTTCAGTACTTTTTACTATAATTTCACTTAGTTTTTCTATTTCCCCTATTATTCCTTTTGCTGCTTGCGGATCTCTAAATTCATTTATATATTTCATTACTTTATTTTACTCCTTTTTTTTGCTCACGGGCAAGGGGCTTAAGCCCCTTGTCTGGCTCTTTTTTTTGCTCACGGGCAAGGGGCTTAAGCCCCTTGTCTGGCTCTTTTTTTTGCTCACGGGCAAGGGGCTTAAGCCCCTTGTCTGGCTCTTTTTTTTGTGTAAAAAAAAATGGTACTTAATCATCATCTTCTGGGGGAGCAGTTAACACTTCAAAAACTGTTGTAGCGCAAGATTCACGATTAGTATCTATTGCTTTTACTCTCTCTGTAATTATTTTTGCATCTTCGGTATTTCCCATTTTTGCCAGTAAATAACCAATAGATGCATAAGCATTAAGATAAAGCCTAATTTGTTCGTCATTTTTCCGACTCATTAACAGTGGTTCCAACTCTTCCCAAGTATCAGGCAAATTTTCTATTTTTTTGACTTTATCTATTACTTTATCTGCTATTTTTAGCGCCATTTCTCCATTACTTTTATAGAAAAAATAACGATATGCTCCTACTAAAACATCTAAATTATCTTCTGCTTTTGCTAAAGCTAACTGCATATATTCTGTTGATTTTGCTGTATCTTCCCAATTTTCTGCAGCTAATAATAATAACTCTTTTACTTCTTCTTCCATTGTTTGCATATTTTCCTCTTATTTCTTTTTACCCTTAAAAAGAGTTTTGATTGTCATTAGGTTATCTCTAAACCCGCCCCTATGTCTGCCATTTCTCGTAACATTTGTAAAGTTTCCGCTGCTTCTTCAGGATCTAGACGGTTGAGTGCAAAACCAACATGAACTAATACCCATTCACCCATACAAGACTCTACAGAATGTTCTTCATCTACGATACAAGCAATATTTACTTGTCTTTTTACCCCACTAATATTGACAGTAGCCAACTTATTTTCAATATCAGTAATTTCTACTATTTCCCCAGGTATTCCTAAACACATATTGTTATACTTGATTTTAATTTGGAGTTCTATTTACACGAATTAATTGCCCTTTTACGGTGTCAAAACTAGCTAAAACTTGATTAATTCTCTGAGCCATTCTCTCTCTAATCGGGTCATCTCTACAAATAATTATACCCGCATGAGCTGTTTTTTTTCGGTGCAGTTTGATAAAATCAATTCGATTAAGAGTTATCACAGCTCGATTTTCTCTTGTTGCAAAAGCTAACACTTCTTCATCAGGTATTTTTAAATTTGATTGTCCTGCTTCTTGCACTGTTAAAATATTATGTCCCCAATTTCGTAATAAAATTACTACTTGTTTGGGAAAGTGTTCATCTGCATAAAGAAGCGCCATTATTCAGCTTCCTCATTTTCATTAATAGCAAGTTCAATTTCTTCGGGGAATGCTTCAGTATAAGCCCAAGCATTTGTCAAATCGGTGGCAGATAGAGTAGGATAGTCTTTTAGAATTTCATTATCACTCATACCGTTTCGACGTGCATTTACTAACCCCCACACAGGAATGCGGGTTTTTGTAATTCTTGCTTTCCCCCCTACTACTCCTGGAGTTTTTTCAATTCCCTGCCAACTATTGGCGAGACTTTGAGATAAAATTTGAATTGCTTCGGCTTTTTCTGCTGCAGTTAAACTCAAAAGCTGCTTTTTTAATTCTTTTAAGCTCATAAATTTCAATAATTTTCAAATTAATTAGCTCTTTTAGCTGCGATCGCCGCTTGTCCCAAACTTATCCCGCCATCATTTGCTGGTACTTGAGAATGGGTTAACACTTCTAACCCCATCCCAGTCAAAAGTTCTCTTATTTCCTGCTGGAGGATTTGATTTTGAAATACCCCACCAGTAAGAGCGACTTGGTGAAACTGATAGTTATTGCTCAAATATTCCACCATTGAGGCGAGATTTTTTGCTAACCCCAGATGAAACTTGGCGGCTATTTCCTCTTTCCCCACATTATCTCTCAAATCTCTTAACAATGCAAACCACATGGGACGTGGTTCTAAAATTGCTAACCTTTCTGTTTCTATTGTGTCAATTGTAAAAGGATAACCCTCAATTTCTTTAGATTTATTTAATAAATATTCTGTTGCTAGGGTTTCCAAATAAATAGCGGCTTGTCCTTCATAACTTACTTTATCACGACAAAGCCCTATTGCTGCTGCAACTGCATCAAATAACCGCCCACAAGAAGATGCTTGAGGAGAGTTAATTTTTTTCTCCATCATTTGCTCTAATAAAGTCAAATTTTTCTCCCGTAAAAACTCAAATAATTCTAAATCTTGATACTTTTCTAAATCATCTCCAAAAGCTGCTTTTAGATGAGCATAAGTATTGCGCCAGGGTTGATAAATTGCTTGTTCTCCTCCTATCATTGCTACAGGTTTTAAACTTGCTAACCGCTGAAAATTCCTGTAGTCTGCTAATAAAAATTCTCCTCCCCATAAATTGCCATCTGCTCCATATCCTAACCCATCTAAAGCGATACCTAAAATTGGTTTTGTGTCTCCAGAAATTCCATTTTCTACCATGCAAGATGCGATATGAGCATGATGATGTTGAATTTCATATAGGGTTAAATTTCCTGCTGCTGCTATTTCTTTTCCTAGTTTGGTTGAGAGATATTCTGGATGGAGATCAACGGCGATCGCTTTTGGTTCATGTTCTAATAAACCCAAATACAAATTGATAGTTTTTTTATAAGCTTCTTGAGCTAAAATCTTTTCTAAATCTCCTATATGTTGAGATATAATTGCTTGATTATCTCTCAATAAACAGAAGGTATTTTTTAACTCACTTCCCATTGCTAATATTGCCTTCATTTTCTAATTTCACTTTTTTATTTCTTTTTTTTTTATAATAACATTTTTCTGGATTATTTAGAGTCAAATATTGTTGGTTTTTCCATCAAAGGCGATCGCTTTTGGTCATCACTCTTATTAAACTTAAAATTTTTCCTGTCTGGTATGATATTTATTTTATCAGAATAAGGTATATTTTTTACCCCATCAAATGGAAATTATCCCAAAAATTCGCTGCTCACGTACCTTGCTTACTATTTTAATCCTCTGTTGCAATTTTATAGCTTTTTCAGCTAAAATTGAGTATAAAAGAAACAAGCCCCAAATTATATATGACTACAAATATTTATTTATCACCACAAATAGAAAATCGTCTATTAATTTTAGCGCAAGAGTTAGGAAAAAAAGAAGATGAATTAATACAAGAAGCAATTATTAACTATTTAGAAGACTGGGAAGATTTTATAACTGCAAGAAAGCGTTTAATTAATCGTCCTGAACATTATTTAACTCTTGAAGAAGTAGAACGAAATAACTAAAATTACCAACTAAAATTATTAAAACCCAACAGGTAAATTAATAGGTGCGGGAGCATAACCGCGAGCGCGACGAAGTATTTGTGGTTTTTCGTTTTTGACTATTACTACTGAATCATCTACTCGGTTGACAATTTCTCGATTATGCAATAATAAATAATCAGCAATTTTCCCTAATTTTTCCCTTGCTTCTTCATTTTTGATCCATTGAGGTTCATCTGCAAAATTACCGCTAGTAAGTACTATAGGAATGGTTAAATTTTTAAAAATTAGATGATGAATAGGAGTATAAGGTAACATAAATCCCAGGATATTTTGTCCTGGTGCAACACTAGCAGCAACTTTTTTTTTTACTTGAATTTGTAATAATACTATGGGAGCTGCTGCACTTGTTAAAATTTCTTTTTCTTTGGGAGTTACTAAACAATATTCTGCTATAATATTGATATCCCTCGCCATTAAAGCAAAGGGTTTATCAGGGCGGAGTTTTTTTGCTCTTAATTTTTCTACTACTGTTTGGTTAGTTGCATCACAAGCCAGATGAAAACCTCCTAAACCTTTTATTCCTACAATATTTCCTGTTAAAATAAGTTGAGCAACTTGTTCAAAAATATCTAACTCAGAAAAACTATGATCTGCTCCTTCTAACCAAACTTTTGGCCCACAAATATGACAAGCTGTTGGTTGAGCATGAAAACGACGATGTAAGGGATCAGAATAATCTTGCCAACATTGGGGACAAAATTTAAATTCTGCCATACTGGTATTAGGGCGATCATAAGGCAGTTTTTTGATTATACTTAAACGGGGTCCACAGTGAGTACAATTAGTAAAACCATAGCCATACCAACGACTTTTAGGGTTAAAAATTTCCTCTTTACAACTGGGACAAGTTGCAGCGTCTGGCGCTATTTTTGTGCGGATATTATTGTTAATACTTGGTGCAATTTGAAAATCAGAATAGTTGATTGTTTCTGTTATTTTAGTACGAGTAACTTTTTCTATTTTCGCTAAAGGTGGAGTTTTTATGTTTATTTTTTCCACAAATTTATCTAGGGTATTTTGTTTCCCTGTTACTTTAATTATTACCCCTTGTCCATCGTTACTCACTTCACCTTTTAAGTTTAATTCTTTGGCAATACCATATACAGTTGGTCGAAAACCCACACCTTGAACAATGCCATAAAATCTTATCTCTTCTGTTACTAATTTTTCTTTCATATTAACTAATAGTCCGCGTTGGCGGACTTTGTTTAAAGTAGGCGCGATTTCAATCGCCTGCTATATATTTTTATCAAAATATTTGCTCTCCTAATTATATTATAACAGCTCTAAGTTGGCTTGTTTAAATATAAACCTTAAGAAAAAATTAAAAATTAGCAAAAAAAAATATTTAAAGATAGAATAGAGAGTGGTTGGAAAAAGGAAAAGGAGCAGAATGTAAACCTGGATACATAATCTAGCAAAAATAACTACCAAAAAAGTACAAAGTTAAAGTGAAAAAAGCAGAGTAAGATTTGCTGGTAGCAATAAAACAAAATTTCCCAAAAGTAACTAAAATGAAAAGTATCCCGAAAAAAGGAAATTAACATGGAAAAGGAAAAAGTACCCACAGCAATATTAACCCTGACTGCAGGAGCAGTAATTACAATTTTTAGTCTTTGGTATGGACAAAATCATGGTTTAATGCCAGAACAAGTATCAGAGCAAGCACCGTTAGTAGATGATTTTTTTAATGTAATGATGACTATCGGTACTGCTCTATTTCTAATAGTCGAAGGAACAATTTTAATTGCGGTAATTAGATATCGTCAACGTCCAGGAGATAATACGGACGCTGAACCCATAAAAGGGAATTTTGAATTAGAAGCCTTCTGGACAGCAATACCAGCAATAATAGTGATCGGACTGGGTATCTACAGTGTAGAAGTGTTTCGCGATATGGGGGGTTTTGAACCAGGAGGAGCACATAATCACATGATGATGGGTCATTCCCACTCAGTAGCTGAAGTAGCCAGTCTCCCAGGAAATGCTATGACAGCACCCCTGATCGCGCAAGTGGACTCAGAAGAAATTGAGGGAAACAATAACACTGGCTATGGTTTTGGTGCAGCTCCAGTAAGGGAAACAGATGCGCCAGACTTGGTGGTAAATGTGAATGGGATCCAGTTTGCTTGGTTGTTTAATTACCCCGCAAACAATATAGTTGCAGGTGAGCTTCATGTTCCTATAGGCAAAGATGTTCAGTTGAATATTGAAGCACAAGATGTAATCCATGCTTTCTGGGTGCCTCAGTTTCGTCTCAAACAAGATGCTATCCCAGGTAAGAAAACAGAATTGCGTTTTGTTGCCACGAAAACAGGAACTTACCCTATAGTTTGTGCAGAACTCTGTGGTGGCTATCATGGAGCAATGCGAACCCAACTTTATGTTCACACCCAAGAAGAATATGACGCATGGGTTGCAGAAAATACCTACGCAGCATTAGAAAACCCTACTTTGGCACAAAATATAATTAACCCAGAAGAACAACTGCACCATGCAGTAGCTCAAGAGTTTGGTGTGAATGACAACATATTAGCCCAACTTCATCACTAATAATGGTAATGGGTGGTTATAGCAATGGACATCAAAGTTAGGACAATGGCTCAAGGCAAGGGGCTTAAGCCCCTTGTCTGGCAAGGGGCTTAAGCCCCTTGTCTGGCAAAGGCGCGGATCCATTGCCAGGAGACACTAAGAAATATGGCGATCGCTATATGCAATAAGACCAAAACCAAAACGCAAACATAACAGTTGAAAATAAAACAGCAATCATAGCATTTTATGGCACAGACAATAACACCAGAAACAGAAAATCAGGGTGTACCAAAAAAAGAACACCCAACCGCTTGGAAATGGTATCAATACTTTACTTACAATACAGACCATAAGGTAATTGGTATTCAATACCTGGTTACCTCTTTCATTTTCTACCTCATCGGTGGTTTCATGGCCGTAGCAATGCGAGCTGAACTATATACAGCAGATTCAGATGTACTTAGCCCAGAACTGTATAACGCATTTATGACAAATCATGGGACAATCATGATCTTTCTCTGGATTGTACCAGCAGCTATAGGCGGTTTTGGCAACTTTCTTGTACCTCTGATGATCGGTGCAAAGGATATGGCATTTCCAAATTTAAATGCGATCGCCTTTTGGTTAAACCCCCCCGCAGGAGCACTCTTACTGGGTAGCTTCTTCTTCGGAGGTGCACAAAGTGGTTGGACTTCTTATCCACCTTTAAGTGTCATTACCGCTAATACCGCCCAGTCAATGTGGATCTTAGCAATTGTATTTGTAGGAACTTCCTCAATTTTAGGCTCTCTCAACTTCATTGTCACCATCTTTAAAATGCGCATACCCAGTATGCAGTGGGACCAAATGCCACTTTTCTGCTGGGCAATTTTAGCAACCTCCGCCTTAGCTCTCGTCTCAACCCCAGTATTAGCAGCAGGTTTGATCCTCTTGTTGTTTGATATCAACTTTGGTACAGGTTTCTTTAACCCCGCAACAGGCGGTGATGTGGTGGTTTATCAGCACCTCTTCTGGTTTTACTCCCACCCCGCAGTATATCTGATGATCTTGCCTATCTTTGGCATAATGTCAGAAGTAATACCAGTACACGCCCGTAAACCAATTTTTGGCTATAAGGCGATCGCCTACTCATCCCTCGCCATCTGTTGCGTCGGCTTATTTGTCTGGGTACACCATATGTTCACCAGTGGCACCCCCCCCTGGATGCGGATGTTTTTCACCATCTCAACCCTCATTGTGGCAGTTCCTACAGGAGTTAAAATCTTTAGTTGGGTGGCTACTCTCTGGGGCGGTAAAATTCGCTATACCAGCGCTATGCTATTCGCCATCGGTTTATTAGCCATGTTCGTACTGGGTGGATTGAGTGGTGTAACCCTCGGTACAGCTCCCTTTGACGTTCACGTTCACGACACCTATTATGTAGTCGCGCACTTCCATTATGTACTTTTTGGTGGTTCTGTCTTTGGTATTTATGCAGGTGTTTACCACTGGTTCCCCAAAATGACAGGGCGCATGCTCAATGAAAACCTCGGTAAACTCCACTTTGTCTTGACTTTCATTGGTACTAATCTTACCTTTTTACCTATGCACGAATTAGGACTACAAGGTATGCCTCGACGCATCGCCATGTACGATCCTCAATTTGTTAGCCTCAATCAAATTTGTACCTTTGGTGCATTTTTACTCGGTTTCTCCGTTATCCCCTTCTACTTCAATGTTATTTGGAGTTGGATTGGAGGAGAAGTAGCACCTCGTAATCCCTGGCGTGCTTTAACCCTAGAATGGCAAACTACCTCTCCACCAGCCATTGAAAACTTCGATGAAGAACCCATTTTATGGGCTGGTCCCTATGACTTCGGTATTGATACAATCAGTGCTGATAGTGATGAAGATGTAGATGATATGCTCGCAGAAGTTAGTACAGGTAAGTAATAACCTTTGATTTTTGATTTGGCCCAATTTTTGTTATAACCCCACCCTAACCCTCCCCTTATTAAGGGGAGGGAAACCCCCCCTTAATAAGGGGAAAATTTCCCTCCCCCCCTTAATAAGGGGGGGTAGGGGGGGTAAAACAAAAAAATTGACTATAACCTCAAATAGAAACAAAAGGACAGAAAAATGCAAGGATCAGTAGTAGAAAATACAAAGCAACCAGTTGTTACCAGCCATGCTGCAACAGCAGAACATCATGGAGAACACCCAGATTATCGTGTGCTCGGATTATTAGTATTTTTAATTTCCGAGTCATTAATGTTTGGTGGACTTTTTGCAGCTTATTTAATCTATCGCAGTGGAACAGGATCTTGGCCACCAGAAGGTACTGAAGTAGAGTTATTATTACCCACAATTAACACCATTATTCTGGTTTCTAGCAGTTTTGTTATCCATAAAGGTGATAATGCAATTAAAAAGAATGATGTCAAAGGTTTGCGTTTATGGTATGTCGCAACTGCCGTAATGGGCGTAATTTTCCTCGGTGGTCAACTTTATGAATATCTCACTTTAGGATATGGTTTAACCACCAATTTATTCTCCAATTGTTTCTATATAATGACAGGTTTTCATGGTCTTCATGTCACCATCGGAGTCTGTTTAATTTTGGGAGTTTTGTGGCGATCGCGTAGAGAAGGCCACTATGGCGAAACCAAGCACGTAGGCGTAGAAATGGCAGAAATTTACTGGCACTTTGTCGATATTATTTGGATTATTCTGTTTGCTCTACTCTATATTCTTACTCAGTTTTAACAAGCCAATTTGTTATCTAAAATAAAACCCGTAAGGGCTTGATTACCAAGCCCTTATCTTTGTTTATAACTTTAAGAGAAAAAAGTAATGTCAATTTATTTAGAACAGTCATATATTCCCGAATTACTCGAACAAATAAACAAAACTTATTCAAATCATAATTCGCCATACACAATTAAAGGAAAAATTAAATTTATAGATTTATTTGCAGGTATCGGTGGAATGAGACTAGGTTTTAAATCTGATAAAAGTCAATGTGTTTTTTCCTCTGAATGGGATAATTATGCTCAAAAAACTTATCAAGCAAACTTTGGAGAAATACCCAATGGAGATATTAATTTAATTGCTCCCGAAAATGTGCCTAATCACGATATTTTGTTAGCAGGGTTTCCTTGTCAACCATTTAGCAGCATTGGAAAAAGAGAAGGATTTTTACACCAAACACAAGGGACTTTATTTCATTCAATAGCTAAAATTTTAAAAGCAAAAAAACCTTTTTGTTTTTTATTAGAAAATGTACCAGGATTAATTACTCATGCAGAAGGCAAAACTTTTGAAATTATCTTAAAAATACTAGATTCTTTAAACTATGATGTGCGTTATGCAATTCTGGATGCTGCTCAATTTGATTTACCTCAAATTAGAACGCGAATATATATTGTTGGGTTTCAAAGAAATTATTTAAAATCTAGAGTAGAATTTTCTTTTCCTCAAGGGAAAAAAAATAATATTTATATAGATAGATTTATTGAGAAAAATGCTGAAGGCTATTCTATTAGTCAACATCTGCAAACAACTTATTTATTTAAAAAAAATGATGGCAAACCACAGTTAATTGATCGCAATTCTAAAATTAAAGTAAAAACTTTAGTTTCTACCTATCATAAAATTCAAAGATTAACAGGTACATTTGTTAAAGATGGCGAAACAGGAATTAGATTATTGACGCAAAATGAATGTAAAGCTATTATGGGGTTTCCTCCAGATTTTGCTTTTCCTGTATCCCGCACTCAAATGTATAGACAACTGGGTAATTCTGTAGCTATTCCTGTTATTAAAGCAATCGCCAATGAGATTTATAAAGTAATTTATAATAATTGCGTTTTTATGGTATAAATATGGTAGAAGAAAAAAAAATCAGCCAAGAAGAATTTATTTTTCAGTTTTATAAAAATCGTCCTAATGAAGATATTCATCACAAAGAAATTGTTGTTACTGTTACTGAAGAATGGAAAAAAAAATATGGGACTAATTTTGCAGATCCTGATAGAGCAATTAGAAAACTGTATGAAAAAGCTAAATTAATTAAAGTAAAAAAGGGGGTTTATAGATACGATCCTAATTATCTTGCTATTCCACAATCAGAAGTTTTTCCCAAAACAATTAAAGAACAAATTTTTAAGCGAGATGGATATAAATGTGTAATCTGTGGTCAAGGGAAAAAAGAAGGATTAGAAATTCATGCAGATCATATTAAACCAAGATGTGATGGTGGCGATAACACAATAGAAAATGGGCAAACTCTTTGTAGCCGTCATAATATGTTTAAAAAAGATTTAGGACAAACAGAAACAGGTAAAAAAATGTTTATTAGACTTTATGATCTAGCCAAAAAAGAACAGGATCAAAAACTTGAAACTTTTGTTAAAGAAATTTTAGAAGTTTACGAAAAATATGATATAAATGGTCATATATCTTGGAATAAGTGATTAGCAAATTAAAACAACATATAGTTACTAATCCTTTTATTTCATCGCCTCAAATAAAGCAGCTAACGTCATATTTTCTTCAGAATTAATGTGCTTATCCAGTAAAGCAATTTTAACCGCAAGAGGAAAAGCGATGTGGGGGGGCGGGCGCAAATATATTTTTTAATTCCATAGACGCGCCCGCCCCCCCACAAGGAAAGGGGCTGCGCTCTCAATTGAATAAAAAATAACAGGATGAGCGCAGCCCCTTTCCTTCGCCGCCACATCAGGCTCAATTCCTTTAATCAAACCATCCAAAAATTGAGGAACTTTCAGAGCAGATTTAATTCCCAAAATCATAGTTTCATCTAACTCCAAATCCTCTAACTCTGGCTTAATTTCCTCCCAGTTTACCCCTTCATTTGTAACTTAATTTCCTGAGATTTACTCATGGAAAATTTAACATCTGAACTTTTCTTGGCGATCGCAAACATCAGGTTTACCCACAGTAAGAGCAACTTGAATTTTATCTTGATCGGAAGCTAAATGAGTTACTTGAGCATGAACTCCCAAATAACCCAACCAGCGAGCAATAATTTCAATCAGAGTTAAACGAGTCGCTTGAGAATTAGCTAGTAAACTTCTTTGAGTTTGTACTAAAGATTTAACGATTTGTGAAAGCATTAACTTCTCACCAAATTAGTGAGCAGTTATCAGCTAATTATAACTGATAACCACTTGTTAAGTTAGCTTATTTCAGGTTGCAAATTATTTTGTGAACTTCGTTCAGAAGCAACCATATTTGCAATAAACTCTGGTAAATCATCCAAATCATCTGTGGTAGCAGAGGAACTCAAAGGGGAAACAAAACTATAACAAGGGTCACACTCACCCGTATCATAAACTTGAATCACCCATTTATCTGGGTATCCAGGCACCTCAAGTTCCACAATATACCAACCTTCTGACAACAACCGAGAAGTTTTAACCTCAAACCATTCTTGATCAGACTCAGGTATTTCCCAATCAGAAAAGAGAAATTCTAAAGCTAATTGTTCCGCTTCTGTTTCAGTCAACATCATCATTATTGAGCAGGATTTTCAGAGGTGGACAGTTCGGGATATAATCCCAATTGATGAGCTAATTGACGCGCAATAAATACTAAAAACTTCGCACCATCATTATTCCCTTCATGGGTTAACATAGTAGCCACTTGAAGCAACATAGAAATAAAACCCTCATCAATTAAATCAAGATGTTTATCTAACACATCAGGTTCTTTTCCATTAGGACAACGCATCAATTCATCAATCAAACCTAGATACAATTCTTTTCTTTGGTCGCTCATTTTATTTCCTCAATTATGTTTACTTCAAAAAAAAAATAACTTACTTAATTCCCGATCGCCATTACATAGAGAACATCCTTATCCGTAGCCAAAAACTCTTTAGTTTCCTCATCATAATAAGCCCCTATACCACTACAGCCAATACCTCGATAATTACTAGCAAGATAAACCCTTTGTCCCATAAATCCTGCTAATTGAGAAGCAGTTTGATAATTCTGATAATTTGAAACCAGAAACAAGGCAACAGCACTATCTTTAGCAATTCCTTGATTTATACATAAATATCCTGCCTTTTCACTAAAATCTCCCTTACTAATTAACTCATTACCTTTATATATTCCTGACTCCATCCCCTCCACTCTATTTACTAGATAAAAAAACTCCAGATCCTCCCAACTTACCGTTGGTATTGGTTGCAAAATATCCTGACATATCGCCAGAAAATCAGCTTTACTTATAGAATTACGCCGAAAACACCTTACAGACCTTCTGGCTATTATTATCTGAAAAAACCTGTCTTTATCATAATTAAATTGAGGATAAACTAGAGACTGAGTTTTACTTTTTGGTGCTATTGTTTCTCTATACCCCCGCTCAATAAAGGGAGAAGATTCAAAATAGTCAGTTCCTGTAACAAAAGGCAAATTTAATCTAAACTTACGGCAATTTTTCCCCTCATATTCTCCCACAACCACACAACCAGTAACAAACTCCTTATTTTCAAAACCCAAATCCTCATTTAATCCCAACTTATCAAAATCAAAAATAACTTCCACCCTTTGATTATAAAAATAAGCAGCAGCTTCTATTGCTCCCAAATGATGACCACTATCTAAAAAACAATATCTCAAACTTCTATTTTTATATTTCCAACTGGAGCGAAAATAAACACAACTAACTAAAAAGATCAACCCCTTAACCTTTTTTCCTGGACAGATATATGCTTCCAAACCATCATCAATTAACTCATATATCAGGGTTAAAATATTCTTAGCAACTTCCAGATGATATAAACCATCAATTATTCCCTCAATTCCCCTAATTTGCACATACATTTCTGTTGGATACAACCCCCCAGCAGAAGGAATAACCCTAAGTTGAGCAGTCCAATTTTTATATACTTGTTCTAGGGTAATTGTGCTAGTTAACCGAATTAACTCATGGGTAGAGTTATCTTGTTTTAGCGGGTATCTGCGGTAAAATTGAGGATAGGTTTTATAAGCTACTGGTTGAGTAGAAGCATCCACATAATTTGGGTCTAACTTTACCGAAAAATAAGAGTGGTTAGTTTGAGTATGATATTCTTTTCCTACTGCTTTAGTTTGAAGCATTTTTCAACAGTTTTAACCCTTCTATAGTACTAGCAAAATCAATAGCTCGAAAATCATCTAAATTCTTTAAATTAGGATTAGCTCCAAGTTGTAAAAGCAACTTTAGTACTTCTATTTTCCCCGCAGAAGCAGCATACATCAGCGCAGTTGCACCATTATCATTTTGATTATCAATATTTATTTTTGCCTCACACAAAAGAGTGATTAAATCATAATGATTGCCAAAACAAGCAAACCAGAGAGCATTATTTCCATCATTATTTTTCAGATTAATATCTGCTCCCGCTTCAATTAATTCTTTGACTATTTCTATTTCCCCCATTCTGGTAGCTTTCATTACAGCAGAATCCCCATTTTCCCCTTTTTTATTTAAATTTTCGGGACTATAGCCATTAGTTAGCAGCCAACTCTCGGTTATTTCACTCACTTGTTTAATCATCACCTTTTCCTCTAGTCTTTTTTTAAGATAACATCAGCTTTGGCTTTCATTTCTTAAAATAATATTAAAAAGTTCAGAGTGAGCAAAATATAAGTTATTATCAGCAAAATCACTCATAAAGGATGTGCGTAAAAATAAAATAACCAGTTCAAATTTCCCCTTCTAAGGAGCAGGGCGGTTTCATTCTCCAAAAGAAAAATCTATTTTATTAGAGATAAAAGCGAGCAGGAAAATAATAATTCAATTTTCCCTAATCGCAGCGATTGAAATCGCCGCTACATAAACGAAGTCCGCCTGCGCGGACTAAACTATTTACATAATTGAGATGCACCCATTTGCAAGTGCCTAAGATGAGAAAATAGATAAAAAAAAATGAGAAATAAAATAGTTATTTATCTAATTTGTGGAGCGATCGCCCTCTTAATGCTCTTTCCCCTACTCTGGTTGCTCGCCACTTCCCTCAAGTCACCAACAGAAGACATATTCAAATTTCCCCCCCAACTTTTCCCGAGTCAACCAACTTTAGAAAACTTTAAAGTAGTGTGGCAAACTTATCCTTTTTGGCGCTATTTAATGAATAGTACAATAGTAGCCAGTCTCACAGTAACGATCAATTTATTATTTTGTGCCTTAGCAGCTTATCCTCTTTCTCGGCTAAATTTTCGAGGGAGAGAAGTCATTTTTAGCCTAATAGTTGCCACAATTATGATACCTTTTCAAATAGTAATGATTCCCCTATATATTCTCATTGTTCAACTAGGGTTACGCAATAACTATTTAGGAGTAATTTTCCCCAACCTCGCCTCAGCATTTGGCATATTTTTATTACGTCAAGCATTTCAAGGAGTACCCAAAGAATTAGAAGAAGCTGGGCGGATGGATGGATGTTCAGAATTAAGTATTTGGTGGCACATAATGCTACCCGCCATTCGCCCAGCATTAGTAACATTAGCCATTTTCGTATTTATTGGCGCTTGGAGCGACTTTCTCTGGCCCCTCATTGTCCTAGATCGCCCAGAATATTATACTCTTCCATTAGGTTTAGCTACCCTTGCCAGTTCCTTAGACCTTAACTGGCGTTGGATTGCCGCAGGTTCTATAATTTCTATTATTCCCGTCCTGTTATTATTCGTCTTTCTCCAACGTTATATTATCCCCAGCGCCACCAGTAGCGGTGTAAAGGGATGAAACCATTTTAGTCATTAGTCATTAGTCCTTAGTCCTTAGTCATTTGACTAATGACCAATGACTAAGGACGTTTTGACCAATAGACCTGTTGCGAAAATTTTTAAACCCCCCCTTATTAAGGGGGGGGGGAATGTCTGTTTTTTGGTAATTTTCCCCCCCTTATTAAGGGGGGGTTAGGGGGGGGTTAACACTACTTTCGCAAAAGGTCTAATGACTAATGACTAATGACTAATGACGTTTTGACATTAGACCATCTAAGCGAAAATTTCAATATCCGTTGCGATGGAGAGAGCTGGTTGGGTAGTCAAAACAGCTATTTTTGTACCTTCAAAGAAAAGGTCTTTCCCGACATAGGTAAAGTAATCTGCTAGATTACCATCAACAGGGATACCAAAACCAGAGGCGCTCACTGAGATTTTATCCACTCCTGGAGCAAAATCTAAAATTTGATCGACTTTGTCTGCTGCTGCATTAAACACAAACCGATCATTTCCGCCACCACCAGTTAATTTATCTGCTCCTGCATTACCAATGAGGAAATCATTACCACTGCCTCCAAGCAGGCTATCTGCACCCGCACCGCCCATGAGCATATCATTTCCTGCATCACCTTGTAGCCAGTCATTTCCTGCTGCTCCGTCGAGCATATCTTTGCCACCTTTACCGTAAACTTTGTCGCCTCCTGCTTGACCATACATTACATCATTTGCCGCAGTTCCATTGAGGGTATCATTCGCTGTTGTACCGTTCATGGGAGTACCAGCATAGTAGTTACCGAAGTTAATGTTTGTAACAACTTCTCCTGAATCTACATCTACCTCGTGTGCTTTGGGAATACCATCCAAACCACCTTTTTCAACCAAACCACTGACTTTTACATCATCTACGTACCAACCTTCGTACGCATTTACAGTATCATCCAGTGTGTCAAACTCAAAGCGAACCTTAATGTTGCTGCCTGCAAACTCAGATAGATCAAAAGTAGCTTTTGTCCAACCTGTAGTCCAATCTGCTATTTCATAGGCGTTAGAGGCTACTTCTACAAACCCTTTATCATCTTCTTTTACTAAGACTTTTGCCACATCATAATAAGGTGCGTAGTATTCTGTCTGCAAGAAGTAGTTAAAGGAGAGCTTTGCACCTACAAAATCTGTTAAATCAATCCAAGAAGAGGTAATCCTTCCGCCATTATCTCCTCTATCATAATTACCACCACCGTCTGGACCTTCTCCTGTTCCATAATAAGTACTGTCGTCTGCAGTGTGTCCCTCTTGATTGCCCCGACCAGTTGATAGATGCCACAGTCCATTTTTGTAATTATCAATCACAAAGCTATCTAGATTGGGGGTTCCATCTGCTTTGCTAAAGTCAGCTTCAAATATTGGAACTTCTGCAACTTCTGTGCCAGTAACTTTTACATCATCTACATACCAGCCTTCATAATCGTTAAGCCAAGCATCCACTGTGTCAAACTCAAATTTCACCTGGATTTGACTACCTTCATATTCT
>Ga0209594_1000384_pt1 | contig 28200 bp, 31 predicted proteins | sample AshMeaCrysSpring_FD_184126 | JGI IMG/M metagenome (GOLD analysis project Ga0209594, IMG submission 184126) | Groundwater microbial communities from Big Spring, Nevada to study Microbial Dark Matter (Phase II) - Ash Meadows Crystal Spring... | ecosystem: Environmental > Aquatic > Deep subsurface... | reverse complement strand
TGCATGATGCGGTCGAGGTCGGGGTGGACGATCATGGTCCGCTCCCGGTCGGTGACGAAGATGTAGCCGCTGCGGCCCAGCTTGACTTGGGCGATGTCGGCCAGGAAGTTGCGGCCCAGCAGGTTCAGGCTGCCTTCGAGCATGCCCACGAGCTGGCCCTGCGCATCCAGCAGCGGCGCCGTCATCATCATGGCGGGCTGCCCCTCGGTGTAAGTCGAGACGTAGGGCTTGGAGATGTAGGGGTTGCGCGAGGTGACCGTGGCCTGGAAAAACTCGCGGTAGGAGATGTCCCGGCCGCGCCGGCCGGGCTTGTAGGGACTCTCGGCGATGACCTTGCCGTCCGGGCTGATGAGGAACAGACCGTTGTCGAACAGGGTGTGCAGCGCAGTCATGTTGTCCAGCTGCTTCTGCGCCTCGTCTGGGCGGGTGAGCGTGTCGTGCGGCAGATTCTGGGCCGAGGCCACCAGCGCGGTCTGGGCCATGCGCAGCTTGGCATCCAGGCTCGCCGCCACCGACGAGACCAGCGTGTACTGCTGCTCGTACAGGGTGTTGCGGAACTGGTGCTCGAAATAGCGCAAGCCCAGCACCGCGAGGATGCTGGTAAAACTGATGAACACCAGCACGGTGGCCAGTGCAACCCGGGTCTTGAGGCTGAGGCGGCGTAAGGTCAGCAGCGGCATGCAGGACTAACTCGGACGGAGGATCCGTTGTTCTTTTTGATGTGTGTGGCGCCGCTCCGACAGGCGCCTCCCTTTGGTGCACTGCAATATTAGCAGTGCATAGGGCCGCTCAGAGCGAACAGTGTCGACGAAACGCCACAGAGTGGCCGGGGCAGGTGGTGCGGCGGCTCAATCGGGCGCGTTGTCGGCGCGCTCGTCGAGCTGATCGCGCTTGGCGTCGACCTGGGCCCAGGTGTCGGCATCCGGCGGGGCCGGGCGACTGCGGGTGATGACAGGCCAGCGCTTGGCCAGCCGGGCATTGAGGGGGATGAAGTCCTGCTGGTCGGCAGGCACGTCTTCTTCGATGAAGATGGCCGCCACCGGGCACTCGGGGATGCACAGTGCGCAGTCGATGCAGTCGTCCGGTTCGATCACCAGCATGTTTTTTCCCGCGCGGAAGGCATCGACCGGGCAGACGTCCACGCAGTCGGTGTACTTGCAACGGATGCAGGACTCGGTGACGACGTGGGTCATGGCGGGCTTACGCTGTGGCGGGCGGCGCCGGTTCAGCCATTGGAGTGGCTGCGTGCGCAAGCTGGTAGCCGTACCACAGGCTGTCGGCGATGCGATGGGCGAGTTCACTGGCGCGCGCACGCAAGGCGGCATTGGGCAGCTCGGCCAGGGTGGCGTCAAACAGGCGCAGCCAGTGCTGGAACAGCTCGGCACTCAGGCCGGGCAGGGCAGCGTGCACCGGCATGGGTGTGCCGCGAAAGCGCCGGGTCCCGCGCAGCGCAGAGGACCAGAAATCCGTCAGCTTGATCAGGTGGGCCGGCCAGTTGTGTACGTGGGCGTTGAAGATCGGCGCCAGCTGCACGTCCTGGCGCACACGGGCATAGAAGGTCTGCACCAGGGTGGCGATTTCGGCCTCTGAGCAGAGCTGTGGGTCAGGCATGTGTCGCTCTCAAAGATTCATTCGTCATGAATCTTATAGGGGCCGACCGCAGATGTACAGCCAAGGGCCTGTTGCGGGCAGGGTTTCCGGGCTCAGCCGGCGTCGATATGCTGGCGCGCCTTGTCCAGCCAGAGCTGCAGGCTGTCGAGCAGATCCTGTTGGCTGAAGGAGCAGCTTTCTTCAGCGAACAGCGCACTCGACTCCAGCCGGTCCAGCAGGTTGTGCAGCACCTCGGCGTAGCGCGGCGGCAGGGCTGCCAGCAGCGCGGTCTGGGCGCGCGCCGTGTGGCTGAACTGCGCGGGACGGATGTCGCCGCCGCGTAGCGCCGCGAGTGCCTCTTCCATGGGGGCCAGCAAAGTGGGTGTCATGGATTCTTAATCCAACTTGGCACCGGACTTCTGCACCGCAGTGGCCCAGCGGGGCATCTCGGCAGCCAGGAAGCGGGCGAAGTCGGCAGCGCCGAGGTAGGCCGGGTCGGCACCTTGCGAAATCATGCGCTGGCGCAAGTCGGGCTGGGACAGCACCTGGCCAAAGGCATCGCTGAGTTTTGCGACCACCTCGCGCGGCGTGCCGGCCGGTGCCAGAAAGCCATAGAAACCGACGACCTCGAAGCCCTTGAGGCCGGATTCGATCACGGTCGGAATGTCAGGCAAAGCCGGGTTGCGCTCGCGGCTGGTGACAGCCAGCGCCCGCACCTTGCCCTGCTTGTGGTAATTGGCGGCCTGCGGAATGCTTTCGGCCATGAACTGCACCTGGCCGGCCATCAGGTCGGTGAAGGCCGGTGCGCTTCCGCGGTAGGGGATGTGCACCAGGTACAGGCCGGTGGCGGTCTTGAACATTTCCGGCACCAGGTGGCTGATACCGCCGTTGCCGGCCGAGCCGTAGTTGATCTGGCCCGGGCGGGCACGCGCGTAGTCGATGAACTCCTTGAGCGAGGTCACCGGCACCTTGGGGTTGACCAGCAGCGCCAGCGGCTGCATGGCGGTGCGCGCCACCGGCACGAAATCGCGCAGCGTGGCATACGGCAACTTGCTGTAGAGCGCCGGGTTGATGACCATGGTGCCGGTGTTGGCCAGCAGCAGGGTGTGGCCGTCGGGCGCGGCCTTCATGACCTCCTGGGCGCCCACGGTGCCGCCGGCGCCGGCCTTGTAGTCGATCAGCACCGGTTGTCCGAGCGCGGCCTGGAGCTTGTCGGCCAGCAGGCGGGCGTGCTGGTCGAGCGGACCGCCGGCGGGAAAGCCGATGATGATGCGTACCGGTTTGGTGGGAAAGCTCTGGGCCGCGGCGGCCAGGCAGAAGCCCAGGCCGAGGAGCAGAAGGGCAAGACGTTTGTGCATGGTCAGTGTCCGAGGATCTTGGAGAGGAAGTCGCGGCTGCGCTCGCTCTGCGGATGGGAAAAGAACTCGTGCGGCGTATTTTCCTCGACGATCTGGCCCTGGTCCATGAAGACCACGCGGTCGGCCACCGCGCGGGCAAAGCCCATCTCGTGCGTCACGCACAGCATGGTGATGCCCTGGTTTGCCAGTTCGGTCATGACGTCCAGCACCTCCTTGATCATCTCGGGGTCGAGCGCCGAGGTCGGCTCGTCGAACAGCATGATCTTCGGTGTGAGGCACAGGGCGCGGGCAATGGCCACGCGCTGTTGCTGTCCGCCTGAAAGCTGCAGCGGGTACTTGTGCGCCTGCTCGGCAATACGCACACGCTCGAGCTGCTGCATGGCGCGCTCGACCGCCTCCTGCTGCGACAGACGGCCGACCTGGACCGGCGCCAGCGTCAGGTTCTCCAGCACCGTGAGGTGCGGGAACAGGTTGAACTGCTGGAACACCATGCCCACCTTCTGACGCACCGCGTGAATGGTCTTGAGGTCGTCGCCCAGTTCGTCGCCGTCGACGATCAGGCGCCCCTGCTGATGTTCCTCCAGCCGGTTGATGCAGCGGATCAGCGTCGACTTGCCGGAGCCGGACGGGCCGCAGATCACGATGCGCTCGCCGCGCGCCACCGTCAGGTCGATGTCGCGCAGCACGTGGAAGCTGGGGCCGTACCACTTGTTGACCTGCTCGAAGGTGATGATGGGTTCAGACATGTTGAAGAAAGGCTGGGTAACGGCTCAGCGTGCGCGGCCGCGGTTGACCTGCTGCTCCACCCACAGGCTGTAGCGCGACATGGCGAAGCAGAAACCGAAGTAGATCAGGGTGATGAAGAGGTAGCCTTCGAGCTTGAAGGCACGCCAGTCGGCGTCGGAGTTCAGTGCCAGCCCGAGCGCGCCGGTGAGCTCGTACAGGCTGACGATGGTCACCAGCGAGGTGTCCTTGAAGATGGCGATGAAGTTGTTCATCAGGCCCGGCACCACCATGGCCAGTGCCTGCGGCAGCACCACCCGGCGCTGCGTCTGCCAGTAGCCCAGGCCGAGTGTGGCGGCCGCCTCCAGCTGGCCGCGCGGGATGGCCTGCAGGCCGCCGCGGATGACTTCGGCCATGTAGGCGGCGGCAAACAGCGTGATGCCGGCCAGCACGCGCAGCAGTACGTCGATGGTCAGCCCCTGCGGCATGAAGAGCGGGAACATGAAGGAGGCCATGAACAGCACGGTGACCAGCGGCACGCCGCGCACCAGCTCGACGTAGACGGTACAGACGGCCCGGATGGCCGGCAGTTCTGAACGCCGCCCGAGTGCCACCCCCAGCGCCAGTGGAAAGGCCATGGCGATGGAGAGCGTGGACAGCAGCAGCGTGAGCGGCAGACCACCCCAGCGGTCGGTCTCGACCCGGCTCAGGCCGGCGACGTTGCCGTACATCAGGGTGAAGAAGACGGCCAGCACCAGCAGCCAGAGCGCCGCCAGCCACGGCCGCCAGCAGCGGCGCAGGCAGCTGGCGACCAGCAGCGCCAGCATCAGCGTGGTAGCCACGACGGGGCGCCACTGCTCATCGAACGGGTAGCGGCCCAGGATGATGAGGCGGTATTTCTCGGCCACCACGCCCCAGCAGGCGCCCATGCCCTCCGCACGACAGGCCTCGGCGTCGGGCCGCCACTGGGCGCGCAGCACCGCCCAGTCGATGAGGCCTGGTAGGGTGGACAGCAGCAGCGCCAGCAGCACGAGGGTGGTAAGAGCGCTCAGCGGGTTGCCGAACAGGTGGGTGCGCAGCCAGTGCAGCAGGCCGCCGGGCGGTGGCGGGGCCGGGCGCGCCGGGATGAGCTGGAAAGTCTTCGTCTTCATCTCGACGGAAGTCTTTCGCTGAAAGGGTTTCGGGTGCCCATCGCCGAACGGGAAACGCCGTGGAACCGGCTTTGCCGGCCCACTGGCGTTGCCCCCTGCAAGGGGGGGAGCGGAGCGACACGCAGTGCGCGTAGCTTGGGGGTGTTCAACTTATCTCTCCTGTAGCGCGGCACGCGCGTTGTACCAGTTCATCAGCAGCGAGGTCAGCAGCGAGGTGCAGAGGTAGATCGCCATCACGATGGCGATGCACTCGACGGCGCGGCCGGTCTGGTTGATGGCGGTGTTGGAGATCGAGACCACGTCCGGGTAGCCGATGGCCACCGCCAGCGAGGAATTCTTGGTCAGGTTCAGGTACTGGTTGGTCATCGGCGGGATGATCACACGCAGCGCCTGCGGCAGCAGCACGCGGCGCAGGGCCTGCGCGCGCGACAGGCCGAGCGCGGCGGCGGCCTCGGCCTGGCCGCGCGGCACTGCCGTGATGCCGGCGCGCACCACCTCGGCCATGAAGGCCGCGGTGTAGAGCGTCAGGCCCAGCAGCACGGCCAGGAATTCCGGCGTGAGCGCGAAGACGACTTCTGGCGCATCGGCCGGGCCGGCGAGCCAGGCCAGGCCGTTCTTGTCCAGTGCCAGCGGACCGGCCGTCCAGGCCTCGCCAATGGCCGGCAGCGCCTGCGCCAGCACCAGGTACCCCATCAGCAACTGCAGTAGCAGTGGGATGTTGCGGAACAGCTCCACATAGGCCGAACACAGACCGCGCAGCAGCAGGTTGTGCGACAGGCGTCCCACGCCCAGCAGCGTGCCGAGCAGCGTGGCCAGCACGATGCCCGCCACGGCGACGCGCAGCGTGTTGCCTAGGCCGACCAGAAAGGCACGCCAGTACGGTTGCTCGGCATCGAAGGCCAGCAGGCTTTCGCCGATGTCAAAGCCGGCCGGCTGCAGCAGGAAGTCAAACCCGCTCTGGATGCCGCGCAACTGCATGTTGTGCGCCGTGTTGCTGGCCAGGAACCAGACCAGCAAGGCAATCAGCGCCACCGCCAGCACCTGCCAGACCACACCCCGCACCGCCCGACGACGCCAGGACCAAGATTTCATGTCAGAGACGATTTTGGATAGAAATGTTTGCGGTTGCGTGCCCGCCCCTCAAGCCAGAAACGCCGTGGAACCGGCTCCGCCGGTCCACTGGCGTTGCCCCCTGCAAGGGGCTGAGGGCTGCGGCTCCAAGCCTGCCTGCGCAGGCTTGGACAGACCGAAGAGCCACAGCCTCTGGCGCGGGCCTGTCTGGCGAAGCGACACGCAGTGCGCGCAGCCTGGGGGTGTGTCACCGTATCGGCATCGGATACATCAACCCGCCCTTGCTCCACAGGTTGTTGGCGCCGCGCGGCAGCTTGAGCGTGGATTTGTCACCCGCGTTGCGGTCGAAGATCTCGCCGTAGTTGCCGGTGGTCTTGAGGGCGCGCACCAGCCACTCCTTGTCCAGGCCAAGCAGTTTGCCAGTGTCTTCGCCGGTGCCCAGCAGACGCTTGACCACCGGGTCGTCGCTGCCCTTCATCTGCTCCACGTTGGCCTGGGTGATGCCGTACTCCTCGGCTTCCATCAGGCCGTGGATGACCCATTTGACAATGGCGAACCACTCGTCGTCACCGCGGCGCACCATGGGGCCGAGCGGTTCCTTGGAGATCAGCTCGGGCAGGATGACGTGTTCGGCCGGGTTCCGGGCTTCCTTGGCGCGGATCGAGGCCAGGCCGGAGGCGTCGGTGGTGTAGGCCGCGCAACGGCCGGAGAAGTAGGCGCCGTTGGCGGCGTCGAGCTTCTCGAACACCACCGGCTTGATGCCCAGCTTGTGGGTGCGCGAGTAGTCGCTCATGTTCTTCTCGGTGGTGGTGCCAGCCTGCACGCACACGGTCTGGTTCTTCAGCTGCTTGGCGCTCTTGATCTTGCTCTTGGCCGGCACCATGAAGGCCTGGCCGTCGTAGTAGGTGACGGCCGTCATGTGCAGGCCGAGCGAGGCGTCGCGCGTCAGCGTGAAGGTGGTGTTGCGCGACAGGAGGTCGACCTCGCCCGACTGCAGTGCGGTGAAGCGCTGCTGGGCGTTGAGCGGCACGTATTTCACCTTCTCGCCATCGCCCAGCACGGCCGCAGCGGCGGCACGGCAGATGTCGACATCCAGGCCGTTCCACTTGCCGTTGGAGTCGACCGCGCTGAAGCCGGCCAGGCCGGTGTTGACGCCGCAGACCAGTTGGCCGCGCGCCTTGATGCCATCCAGCGTCTTGCCGGCTAGGGCCGGGCCGGCCAGCAGGGCCGACGCGGCCAGGACCAGGGCAGCAAGTCGCACAAGGGGGTGTTTCATGGGCAGTTCTCCAATAAGACCGGTGACGTGTGACCAGCGCGCAATGTAGCGTCTGGCCACCCGGGCAGTATCAGGGTAAACGATGGCAGCGCGGTGTACGAGGAGGCCGCACCCGGGTGAAGCAGGCAAGTCCCGTGCCATCGGTGGCCGGGGCCGGCGGGTCGCCTGGGTGACGCGATGTGGGGCATCCCCGCTGCACGCCGCGCGCCGATCGCGCTAGGCTGTGCAGCCAGAGGAGACAAGAGCCCATGCCCGCCCACCACAAGTTCTGGCCGTCGCGCCTGCCCCACGCCATCACCCCACCGGCCACCTCGCTGTGGGACAACCTGGCCACCAGCGCCCGCCGCTACCCCGACAAGGCGGCCCTGGTCTTCTTCGGGCGGACCTTCAGCTATACGGAAGTGCTGCAAAAAGCAGAGCAACTGGCGGCTTTCCTTCATGGGCTGGGCGTGCAAAAGGGTGACCGGGTGGTGCTCAACATGCAGAACTGCCCGCAACTGGTGATCGCCCACTTTGCCATCCTGCGCGCCAATGCCGTGGTGGTGCCGGTCAACCCCATGAACAAGGCCGACGAGCTGCAGCACTACATCACCGACCCGGACACCAAGGTGGCACTGACCACGGCCGACCTGGCGGGCGAACTGGCGCGCGCCAGCGACGCCTTGCCGCCCGGTCAGGGGCTGGCGCACCTGATCGTGACGCACTTCACCGATGCCTTTGACACCAGCGTGCAGGGTGAGGAGGCGCCGCCACCAGCCTGGCACGACTGGCTGCTGACGCGCCATGCCCAGCCGGTGCTGGCCGGCGGTCAGGTGCATGCGTGGGACGCGGCGCTGGCCGGTGCGCAGGCCGTGCCGGCGCTGCAGGTGGGGCCGGCCGACCTGGCCTTGCTGCCCTACACCAGCGGCACCACCGGGCTGCCCAAGGGCTGCATGCACAGCCACGCCGGCATCATGCACAACGCCGTGGCCAGTGGCCTGTGGGGCAGCGGCACGGCGGAGAACGTCACGCTGGCGGCGGTGCCGATGTTCCACATCACCGGCATGGTCAGTGTCATGCACGCCAGCATCTACCTGGGCGCCACGCTGGTCATCATGCCGCGCTGGGACCGCGAGCTGGCCGGGCGTCTGATCTCGCGCCGCCGTGTCACCCACTGGACCAACATCCCGACCATGGTGATCGACCTGCTGGCCAGCCCGAATCTGGCGCAGTTCGACCTGGCCAGCCTGGTCTACATCGGCGGTGGCGGTGCCGCCATGCCGCAGGCGGTGGCGCAGCGCCTGTATGAGCAGTTCGGCCTGCGTTACGTCGAAGGCTACGGCCTGACCGAAACCGCCGCGCCTTCGCACACCAACCCGCCCGATGCACCGAAGCAGCAGTGCCTGGGCATCCCCTTCATCAGCACCGATTCGCGCATCGTCGATCCTGAGACGCTGCAGGAGTTGCCGGTGGGCGAGGCGGGCGAGATCGTGACCCATGGGCCCGAGGTGTTCCAGGGCTACTGGAAACGACCCGAGGCTACGGCCGAGGCCTTCATCGAACTCGATGGCAAACGCTTCTTCCGCACCGGTGACCTGGGGCGCATGGACGAGGACGGCTACTTCTTCATGACCGACCGACTGAAACGCATGATCAATGCCTCCGGCTTCAAGGTCTGGCCGGCCGAGGTGGAGGCGCTGATGTTCAAGCACCCGGCCATTCAGGAGGCCTGCATCATCGCCACGCGCGACAGCTACCGCGGCGAATCGGTCAAGGCGGTGGTGGTACTGCGGCCGGCGCAGCGCGGGCAGGTCAGCGAGGCGGATCTGATCGCCTGGTGCCGCGAGCACATGGCGGTTTACAAGGTGCCGCGCGTGGTGCAGTTTGTCGACGCCCTGCCCAAGAGCGGCAGCGGCAAGGTCATGTGGCGCGCGCTGCAGGAAGCCGAAGCCGCCTTGGCGCAGAGCGAAAAGTGACTTCAGGCCTTGCGGGAAAAGCGCTGACAGCTCACTTTTTGATAGCGGGCTGGCCGATGTGCTGGCCCGCGGTGACGCCCATCGAGACATAGATGCTGGTCAGGCCCTCCATGCCGACCTCGGCCGCTTCCACCCAGTCCACCGGCACGAACAGCAGTCCGCCGCCGACCGGCACCGGTGCGGTCGGCACCAGAACGCCGTAATACGGCTGGCCGTCCAGCAGCACCGGTGTGGGCGTGGACAGCAGGCCCAGCACGCGCGTGCCGGGGGTGGCGGCCGCATCGTCCTGGCGGCCGCCGAAGTGCAGCCATACCGGGCTCATGGATTTCAGACCCTCGTCCTGCGGCCGCGACACCAGCGCCACCAGCTTCTGCATCACGTCGTAGACGGTGCGCACCACGGGGATGCGCTGCACCACCGCGTCCACCATGCGCGCCAAGCCGCGCTCCAGCCCGGTTTCCACCAGCAGGCCCAGCAGGTAGACGCACAGCACCAGCAGCAGCATGCCCATCAGGTAGCCGGCGATCTCCGAGCCCGCCACGCCCAACCCGACGTAGGTCAGCAGCTGGCCGAAGGCACTGCCTGGGCCGAGCCAGTCCGACAGCAGGCGCAAGGCCCAGGCCAGCATCAGCAGGGTCGCGGCCAGCGGCAGCAGGGCGAGCAGGCCGGTAAGGAGGGTGCGCAGCGGATGGCGGGGCTTGAAGTTCATGGGGCAACTGTAGCGTGCGGCCGTGGCATCCCGGTGACTTGCCGGCACAATCGGGATCTGATCTGAAAAACTGAATCGACATGGTGACCTCCCAACCCGCAACCGAAGACCGACTGGGCAAGCCGCTGACCGGCTGGCGGCTGCGCCTGTACACCATCATCTTCGAGGCCGACACACGGGCCGGCCGCCTGTTCGACCAGTGGCTGATCGTCCTCATCCTGATCAGTATCTTGGTGGTGATGATGGACAGCGTGCAGACGCTGGCCTCGCGCTACCACCAGATTTTCCTGAGTCTGGAGTGGCTGTTCACGGCCATCTTTACGCTGGAATACATCGCCCGTCTGGCCTGTGTGCGCCATCCGCTGCGCTACGCACTGAGTTTCTACGGCATCGTCGATCTGCTGGCGCTGCTGCCTACCTACCTGGCGCTGCTGGTGCCCGAGGCCCATGCGCTCATTGACGTGCGCGTGCTGCGTCTGCTGCGGGTGTTTCGTATCTTCAAGCTCACGGCCTATCTCGTCGAGTACCAGGCGCTCGGCCGCGCACTGCGCGCCAGCCGGCGCAAGATCATGGTCTTCATCACCGGCGTCCTCATGGTGGTGCTGGTCATGGGAACGTTGATGTATGTGGTGGAAGGGCCGGCCCACGGTTTTGCCAACATTCCGACCGGGGTCTACTGGGCCATCACCACCATGACCACGGTGGGCTTCGGCGACATCACGCCCAAGACCGAACTGGGGCGCTTCATCGCTTCGTTGATGATGCTGCTGGGCTGGGGCACGCTGGCGGTGCCGACCGGCATCGTCACCGCCGAGATGACGGCGCAGCGCGTGGCGCGCACCCCCACCACCACCCGCACCTGCCACGAGTGCCTGACCGAGGGCCACGTACCCGAGGCCAACTACTGCCTGCACTGCGGCGCGCGGCTGCCGGCGTACGAGACGGAAGTCGACGCTGCGCGCTGAGGCGGGTGCGCCCTACCAGGTGCTGACCAGCGCCGGCTTGGCCGCAGGCGCGGCGTCGGTGGAGCAGCTGTCGCCGCAGCCGTGCAGCTCGGTGGCCGGCAGGGCCTCGGGCGCGGAGACCACGCCAGTGAGCGGGTCGTAGCCGACGCGGCGCAGGTGCAGCGCCAGCGCGGCGTCCATGCTCTGCGCGTGTTGCGGGAACCAGAGCGCGAGTTCCGAGGCCATCTCACGCACCACGGCGAGCGCACCCTGGCGGCCCTGCGCCAGACCTTCGCGCATCACCTTGAGCACCACCTCGTGCTGCATCGAATGGCAGTTGGAGGACGCAAAGCGGGTGGCTTTCATCCAGGCGTCTTCACGGCCGAAATGGTCGTCGGTGTGTTCGATCAGTTCCTGCCAGCGCGCCAGCAGGTCGGCATCGGCGGCCGCGTCGACGCGGGCGAGCAGGTCGACGAATTCGCGGTGGGTGTCATCCATCAGGGGCAGGTCCAGTACCAGGGCCTCGGACCATTGCAGCGCAGCCATGTGTCAACTCCAGAGTAGAGCCCGCAGCGTAAGCGCTGCGCGGGCCGCCCAGGTTGACCCAGGTCAGGAATCCGGAGGGAATTGGCCCGGAAGCAGCGTGCCCAGGGCTGCGCGGGTTAAGCTTGCAGCCTCATGCCCCAAACCCTGTTTGCGCCACCGGCGGTGGCCCCTTCGGTCCTGAACGACACCTTGCGCCAACGCGGCTTTGCCGTGTTGGATGCCGCCGGTGTGTGCACCGCCAGCGGCTGCGCGTTGCAAGAACTGCAGGCGCTGCTGCCTTATTGGGATGACCTGCCACCCGACGCCTTTCTGAAGGACGGTGGGCGCTACCGGCGCCGGCGACACTCCTGTTTTGTGGTCGATGGCCAGCAGGTGCGCCAGGTGCCGCACCGCGCCCACTGGCAGCCGATCGAGTACAACGCCCTGCATGGCGGCATGCAGCGCCTGTTCGAGCCCATGGCGCCAGCCATGTTGCAGCAGCCGGCGTGGCCAGGCCTGTTGCGCTGGCTCGGGGCCGTGGCATCCGGCCTGCGCGGGCCGCAGCCTTGGTATGTGGAGGCGCACCCGTTTCGCATCGACACCACCGACGGCATCGGCCGGCCCACGCCGGAAGGTGCGCACCGCGACGGCGTCGATCTGGTGGCGGTTTTCCTGCTGGCGCGCGAGGGCGTCAAAGGGGGGGAGACGCGTGTGTTCGAGGCCGAAGGCCCCAACGGCCAGCGCTTCACGCTGAGCGAACCGTGGTCGCTGCTGTTGCTGGACGATGCCCGCATGATCCACGAAACGACGCCGATCCAGCCGCTGGCCGGGGCCGGCCACCGCGACACGCTGGTGGTGACCCTGCGCGCCGGCGGTTTTCAGGGCGAGGCATGAAGCGGATGCTTGATGTTGCGCAAAATGACGCAAGTCAATTCAGTGCATAGTGGCACCTGACAAGATAAGGAGGCGATCCATGTTCAAGCACATCCTGGTCCCAGTGGACGGTTCCGAAACCGCCCAGAAGGCGGTCGAGAAGGCCGCGGGCTTGGCCAAGGCCTTTGGCAGCGCGGTCAGCGTGATCTACGTCATCGACCCCTATCCCTTCACCGGCCTGGGCAGCGACTTTGCCTACGGCCAGGCCGAGTACCTGAGTGCCGCCACCGCCGAGGCCGAGCAGGCCATCCAGTCGGCACGCCAGACCCTGACGCAAGCCGGCATCACGCCGACCACCAAGGTGGTGGAAGAGCACGCCACCTGGCGCGGCATCCTCGACGCGGCCAAGACCTTCGGGGCCGATCTGATCGTCATGGGGTCGCACGGCCGTCACGGCTTGGAGAAGGTGGTGCTGGGCAGCGTGGCGCAGCGCGTGCTGTCGCACGCCCACCTGCCGGTGTTCGTGGTGCGCGACTGATCAGCTCTGCCGGCGGGCCTGCATCTGCCGGCCCATGTCGGCCAGCGTGGTCTCGTCCATGTGCGAGCGGGCGGCGGGAAATGCCAACCCTTCCTCGCTGGTGATGTGACCGCCATAGAGCGCGCAAAACGCCGCCGCAGTGTCGTGCGTGGCGCGGTCCGGTGGCTCGGTGCAGCCGGGTTCGCACCAGCGCTGCAGCGGCTGGCGCAGTGCGGCCCATAGCGTCTCCATGCGCCGGTGCTCTGCCTGCAGCCGCTGCACCAGGGCGCGCAGTTCCGCATCGCCCGCGGCCAGCAGCAGTGGAAAAACATGTGTTTCCTCGTCGGCGTGGTGCAGCGGCGCCGCGATGTCGAAGTAACGCAGCACGTCGGCCGCGGCGGAGCGGCTCTGCGCATCGTGGCCGTGTTGCGCGATATGGTCCAGCAAGCGGCGCAGCAGGTCCAGGCTGCGCTGCACGCGTGCGTGACAGGCTTCCAGCATTTCAAACGGCTGCTCAAAGCCGACGGCCGGCGCCTCGAAGCCGGGCAGGGCGGTTCCCATGCTTGGCTCTCTCTCAGCCCGCCGGCCTGGCTGTCAACTCGGCCAGTTGTTTGCGCAGCGCCTTTTCCTCGGTGAAGCGCGCCGTGGCGTCACGAGCCACGGCCAGTGAGCCCAGCATGTGCCCCTGCGCGTCCTTCACCATCTCGAAGCTCATGTCGACGTAGATGGATTCCAGGCTCTTGTGCAGCGAGCGCGTGATCATCGAACTGCGCCCGGGCTTGACGCCGCCGCGTTCGATGGCCTGCTGGAAGCCGTCCCAGTGCGCTTTGCGCATGCGCTCCGGGATGATCAGGTCCAGGCTCTGGCCGATGGCCTCCGCGGCCGACCAGCCGAACACTTTCTCGGCACCCCCGTTCCAGACCCGGATGATGCCGTCCAGGTCACAAAAGATCACCGCTTCCGGCATGCTTTGCAGGATGGCGGCGGCGGTGGATTCAGGCGCGATGGGCTCGGACATGGGGGGCGAGACGTTGACTGGAGATGTTCGCAGCGTAGCCCAAATGTCAGCTCAGTCCAATAGCTCATCAGAACTAGACGGAGGACTAAGGCCATTGCCGGATACCCTCGGCCCCGGCTTGACGTAGAGAGGCAATCGCCGTCTATCTAGTTGACGAAGGCATGTGGAATATAATGCGAATCGTTATCGATAGCATTTTCATTGTCGTCTGATTCTTTCCGTTTTCAGCTCTTGGCTTCGTGCGTCTCTGTCTCTACCTCATGAATTCTCCATCCCCCTCTTTGAACCTACGTCTTCGTCCCAATGTTCGCGCGGTCTATCTGGCTGTGAGTAGCCTGTTTCTGGCGTCCGGTTTGACCTCTGTTGCTCAGGCCCAGCAGGAGGGGACGCTGGCCGAGGTGAAGGTCACGGCCAGCGCCGATGCGTCTGCCGAGGGGCTGACACCCAACTACGCCGGCGGCCAGGTAGCGCGCGGCGGGCGGGTGGGCTTTCTTGGCAACCAGGACATCATGGACACGCCCTTCAGTACCACGGCGTATACGTCGGAGTTGATCCAGGACCAGCAGGCCAGAGGTGTCGCCGATGTGCTGCTTAATGATGCGACGGTGCGATCGGCTCGCGGCTTTGGCAACTTTCAGGAGTTGTACATGATCCGGGGCTTCCCTGTGCCCTCGGATGACATGGCCTACAACGGCCTCTACGGCATGTTGCCGCGCCAGTACCTGGCCGCGGAACTCATGGAGCGGGTCGAGGTGCTTCGTGGTGCGAACGCCTTCCTGAACGGGGGGGTGGGCAGTGTGGGCAATGGCGCAGGCTTTGGCATGGGCGGCGCGGTAAACGTGTTGCCCAAACGAGCGGGCCGCGATCCGCTGACCCAGCTAACGGTGGGCGCTGAGAATGGCGGGCACGCTCTGATCGCCACTGATATTGCGCGTCGATTCGGCGCCGACCAGAGCACGGGCATCCGCATCAATGCTGCGCGTCGCGGCGGCGAAAGTGCAATCAAGTCCGAGGATCGAGAGATCAGTCTGCTGACCGTTGGCGCGGACTACCGCAGCCGGGACGTTCGTCTGTCGGCCGACTTAGGCTACCAGGACTTCAATTTCAAATCGCCTCGCCCAAGCGTGACACCCAGCGGCGGTATTCCCGATGTACCCAGCGCCAGCACCAACTACGCCCAGCCCTGGACCTACTCCAAGGAACGCTCGGTGTTTGCCACGGCGCGGGCCGAATTCGACCTGAGCGATGTGGCCACAGCTTGGTTGGCCGTAGGAATGCGCAATGGCGACGAAGACAACCGCTTGTCCAACCCCACGGCGACGGCCAGCGGTTCCACGACCGCACGTCGCGCCGACAATGTGCGACAGGACCAAGTGCGTACCGGGGACGCCGGGGTGCGGACGCGCTTCAGCACTGGTTCTGTGCAGCACACGGTGGCGCTGACCGCGTCGATCTACCAGCTGCAGTCGCGCAACGCCTATGCATGGTCCGGTGTCGGTACTGTCGTCAACGATCTTTACAACCCCACAACGGTTGCAATGCCCACCGGAACCACTACCTCCGGCGGATCGATGAGCGCGCCCGGGGTTACGCAACGCTTCGAGACCAGCAGCCTGGGGGTGGTCGATACGGTCTCGATGGCGCAGGACCGCGTGCGTGTCACGCTGGGCTTGCGGCACCAGCAGCTTCGCGACAGAGGCTATGCCTACGGCACCGAGGTCCAGAACTCGGACTATGACAAGAGCCGTGTCACGCCCATGGCTGGCCTTGTCTACAAGATTCAACCTGCGGTCTCGCTGTACGCCAACTATATCGAGGGTTTGAGCAAAGGTGAGACAGCCGGATCGACCAACAACAGCCTGCCGGTGACCAACGCCGGTCAGTCGCTGCAGCCTTACGTGGCCAAGCAGAAGGAGGTCGGTGCCAAATACGATGGCCAGGGACTGGGTGCAGGTGTGGCCCTGTTCTCCACCTCCAAGCCCTTCGGCATGTACGACGGCAGCAACACCTTCGTCGAAGGCGGCGAGCAGCGCAACCAGGGGCTGGAGTTCTCACTGTTCGGTCAGGCTGCGCGTGGTGTCCGGTTGCTTGGCGGTTTGACACTGCTGGACGCCAAGATCATGAGTAGCAACACTGCCTCACAGATTGGCAACCGCGCCATCGGCGTGCCCGCACACCAGCTCAACCTGGGGACGGATGTGGATGTGGCTGGTGTACCGGGCTTGGCCTTCAACGCGCGCGTGATCCATACCGGCGGTCAGTATGTGAATGCCGACAACACGCTCGGCATACCAGCCTGGACGCGTCTGGATTTGGGGGCGCGCTACGTCACAAAGATCGACCGGCAGGCCGTGACCTTCCGTGCCCGTCTGGATAACGTCACCGATCGCGCCTACTGGGCATCGGCCGGCGGCTACCCGGGCTCCACCTACCTGGTGCAGGGTGCCCCGCGCACACTGACCGTCAGCGCCACGATCGACTTCTGATGAGCAACCGCGCGCGTCGTATCTGGGGCTGGCTCCACAGGTGGTCCAGCTTGGTCTGTACGGTCTTCATGCTGCTGCTGTGCCTGACTGGGCTGCCCCTCATCTTTGCGGATGAGATCGACGAACTCCAGGGCAAGGGTTTTGCACAGGCCGAGATGCCGGCGGACACGCCACGCGCCACGGCAGATGCCGTGGCGGCGTCGGCTGTGGCGCGCTTTCCCGGCAAGGTGCCGCTCTATCTGTTTGCGGAAGAGGATGCGCCCGATCTCTGGTACGTGAAACTCGATACCCGTGTCGACACCGATGAAACCAAGGCAGTCCTGGTCGGCGTGGACGCTCGTAACGCCGAGGTGCTGGGCGTGCCGGAGTTCGGCAAGGGCTTCATGTCGGTCATGTACCGGCTGCACGTGGATTTGTATGCCGGGTTGTGGGGCAAGCTCTTCCTTGGGGCCATGGGCTTGCTGTTGGTGGTGGCTCTGGTTTCGGGCATCGTTTTGTATCCACCCTTCATGCGCAAGCTGGATTTCGGGACCGTACGTCACGAGCGCGGCAGCAGGATCCGTTGGCTGGATCTGCACAACCTGCTCGGCGCGGTGACCCTTTGCTGGGCGCTGGTGGTCGGCGCGACAGGGGTGGTCAACACCTGGGCGGAACTGATACTCAAGGCTTGGCAGAGAGAACAGATGTCGACCCTTGCGGCGGGCCGGGCCAGTGTGATCCTGTCCGGTGACGTTCAGCGAAGCAAGTCGGATCGTGATCTTCCGACTGCGCAGTTTGTGCTACGGCGAGCACTCGCTGCAGAGCCGGACATGACGCTGCGGATGATGGCCTGGCCCGGCACCTTGTTGAGCACACGCGATCACTACGCCGTCATCCTGCATGGCAATACGCCTCTGACCAAGCGCCTGCGGCAAGCCCTGCTGGTGGATCCAAAGACGGGGGATGTATTGCGCGCCAGTGCGCGACCTTGGTATGTGACCATTTTCCAACTGTCGCAACCGCTGCACTTTGGCGACTACGGCGGCCTGCCGCTCAAACTCCTTTGGGCGATGCTGGATGTGCTGACGCTCGTTGTGCTGGGCAGCGGTCTGTACCTCTGGATCGCACGCCGGCGCTGGCGCGCGTCTGACGCGACTTCTGTTTCCTCCCGCCATGAAGACACTGTTGCAAATACTCTATAAGCCTACCGTGTTGGCCGTGATGACGGCCGTGGCGCTGGTCGCGGCGCTGGTATCCGACGAGAGTGGGGATGTGATGGGATGGATCGGCCTGGCTTACGTCTGCGGCGTCGGTCTTTACTACGCCTTCAGACGCCGGCGTCCGGCCTAGCCACACTGCCCCACAAAACCGCAGGCGGTGCAGAAGTCGCAACCGTCCTTCTTGATCACCGTCGGGTTGCCGCACTCCGGGCAAGGGCGCCCTGCCAGGGCGGCGGTTTCCTCGTCGCCTTGCGGAGTTTCCAGCACGCCCATCTCGCGCAACGGGAAGCCGTCTTCGTCCAGCACGCCCAGCATGGCGTAGCGGTGGATGATGAGGCGTGCCATGTAGGCCACGGTGGACGGCCAGGTCTGCTGACGGCGTTCACCGTGCGGCAGGCCGGGCACGAAGGCCATGAAGTGGCCCAGCGGTTCAGCGTAGTTGAGCAGCTTACGCAGCTTCATGCCGATCCAGGCCGGGTCGACCACACGCATGTCGAGCGAGAGGATGCGCGCCAAGCCGTCGAGCGCGCGCGGGTAGTTGCCCGACAGGCCGACGGCGCAGGGGCGCGTGACCGGCTGACCGTCCGGGCCCGGCAGGGTGACCTCCTTGAGCATGAGCGTGAAGGCCTCGCCGGTGCCCGGGTTGTCGATGTCCACCGCCCAGGCCAGCGTACCGGACGGGCCGGTCTGCGGCTCGGCGCGGCTGAACATGGCGTCGATCACCGGTGTGCTCACCGGCGTGGCGCGCTCACGCCAGACGCCGAGTTGCTCGCAGCGCCAGCGGATCACGGCCGCGGTGGCGGCCACCACGCCGGGGAAGAGGCGCATCTCGCCGTGCGGCGGGAAGGGCATCTGGAAGGCGCGCTCCTCGGCCACGGTGGCCAGCGCGTCGAGCTTGAGCTGCAGCCAGGCCGGGTCGTTGGCGCGCAGGTCCATGGAGAGCGTCTTGGCCAACGCGCCCAGGCCGCGAGGCTGCTCGGAGCCATTGACCCAGACCTCGAAGGGCTGTGGCCGCCCGCCTTCTTCGGCCACCAGTTCGCCGACGAAGAGTGCAAACTCGCCGAAGGGGTGGTGCACCATGAAGCTCCAGGCCGGGTTGCCGGCCGGCAATTCGGGCCGTCCCGGCCAGCGCAGGGACGAAAGCACCGGTGCCGGCAGGCGCTCCAGCGCCAGGCGCCGGTTGGCATCGTCCAGCTGCATCGGTTCGGCCGCCGGGGCCACGCTCAGCACCGAACCCAGCACGGCATTGGGGCGGTAGGTGGCCAAGCCCTTGAGGCCTGCCTGCCAGGCCTGCAGATACAGATCCTGGAAGTCGGCGTAGGGGTAGTCGGCGGGCACGTTGACGGTTTTGGAAATGGCGGTGTCGATGTAGGGCGCGACCGCCGCCACCATGGCCGCGTGGTCCTGTGCGCTCATCTCCAGCGCCGTGACGAAGGCCGGCGTGAGGGCCGCAGTCTCGCCCTTGAGGTGGCGGTACAGGCGCCAGGCGTGGTCTTCCACCGCATATTCCTTCAGGCTGCCATCGGGCATGCGCTTCTTGCGTGTGTAGTGCCAGCTGAAGGCGGGCTCGATGCCGTTGCTGGCGTTGTCGGCGAAGGCCAGGCTGATGGTGCCGGTGGGCGCAATTGAGAGCAGGTGCGAGTTGCGCAGGCCGTGGGCGCGGATCTTGTCCTTCAGCGCGGCCGGCAGGCGCGAGGCGAAGGCCGGGCTGCTGAGGTAGAGGTCTGCGTTGAAGAGCGGGAAGGCGCCGCGCTCGCGCGCCAGTTCGTTGGAGGCTTCGTAGGCAGCATCACGCATCACTTCCGAGATGCGGCGCGCCATCTCGCGCGCCGGCGGCGTGTCGTAGCGCAGGCCGAGCATCACCAGTGCATCGCCCAGGCCGGTGAAGCCCAGGCCGACGCGGCGCTTGTTGCTCGCCTCCTGCTGCTGTTGCGGCAAGGGCCAGACCGTGACGTCCAGCACGTTGTCGAGCATGCGCACGGCGGTGCGGCACAGTTCGGCGAAGCCGGTGAAGTCGAATTGCGTGTGGTCTTCAAACGGGGAGCGCACGAAGCGCGTCAGGTCGATCGAACCCAGGCAGCAGCAACCGTAGGGCGGCAGCGGCTGTTCGGCGCAGGGGTTGGTGCTCGCTATCGTTTCGCAGTACGACAGGTTGTTGTCGCGGTTGATGGTGTCGAGGAACAGCACGCCGGGTTCGGCGTGGTCATAGGTGGAGCGCATGATCTGCTCCCACAGGTCGCGCGCACGCAGCTTGCGGTACACCCATACACCCTTGTCGGGGCGCTGGTAGGCGCCCTCGGCCTTCTGCGCTTCGCCCGGTTCGGCGCGGTGTACCAGCTCGATCTCGCCATCAGCCTGCACCGCCTGCATGAAGGCATCGGTCACGCCGACCGAGATGTTGAAGTTGCGCAGATCACCGGCATCCTTGGCGTGGATGAACTCCTCGATGTCCGGGTGGTCGCAGCGCAACACGCCCATTTGCGCGCCCCGCCGGCTGCCGGCGGACTCCACTGTCTCGCAGGAACGGTCATATACGCGCATGTAGCTCACCGGCCCTGAGGCGCTGCTGCGCGTGCTGCCCACCCAGGCGCCACGCGGGCGGATGCGCGAGAAGTCGTAACCCACGCCGCCGCCACGGCGCATGGTCTCGGCCGCTTCCATCAGTGCCACGTAGATGCCGGGATGGCCGTCGTCATCGTGGGCGATGGAGTCGCCCACCGGCTGCACGAAGCAGTTGATCAGCGTGGCCGTGAGGTCGGTGCCGGCGGCGGACTGGATGCGCCCAGCCGGCAGAAAGCCCTGCTGCAAGGCATGCAGGAAACGCCCCTCCCAGTGGCTGCGCTGTTCCGGCGCCTCGACCTGGGCCAGCGCACGGGCCACACGCTGGTTCACCGCCAGGATGGAGGTCTCTTCGCTCTTGGCGTATTTCTCCAGCAGCACTTCCTCGCTGATGCTCTGCACCGGCAGTTGCGCGGCGGTCTGGGTCGGGTGCGTGGTGTCGCTCATGAATCCTCCATCAAAGACTTCACCGGAATGCTAGGGGCGTGCCGATGTGGGGTTTTGACCTGCCACAAACCTTGCACGCCCCCCATCCAACCGTTGTTTCGAGGGGAACACCCTTGCCAGTGTGGCACGCCCATGACGAAAATCAAGCCATGAACATCTCCACATTCGACGATCTCCTGGCCGCGGCGCAGCAGCAGACCGAACCGCAGCGCCTGCTGCTCGTTTTTGCTGGCGCCGAGTTGCCTGCGGACAGCACGCCCGAACAAGCGGCCCGATTTGAGGCCGGTCAAGGTGGTGCCCTGGTGCCGCTGATGTGCGTGGACAAGACGCCGCAGGAGCTTGTCTCCTTTGCGTCACTCGCGCAAGAGGCCAGCCAGTTCGGCCAGCCCTGGGCGCTGGTCTTTGTTGCCGGCCTGCCCGATGGCCGCGATGTCGAGGCGCCGCTGCAACGCATGGTGGAAGACATCAAGGTCGGTGCCTTGGGTCAGTATCTCCCTTTCAACACTGCGGGCGAGGCGGTGCGGCTGGGCTGAACCCGCCGTGACGTGTGAGCATGGAGGCCCCCAAACTGCGCGTCGGCCGGCCCATCACGCCGGACGAGTTCGAACTGCTGGACGACGAGCAGCTGCTGCGCCTGATCCCCAAAGCGTATCGGGAGTATTACCCTGGCAAGGACTTCTGCGCCGACGGTTTTTTCTACCTGCATGACGGCACGGCCTGGAGTTTCTACAAGGGTGGTTTTCTCGATGAGTAGCGCAGCGGTGCGCCGCCCGCAACCCGATGCGCACAACTGACAACGTTCAGGACCCAAGGAGTCATTCATGTCAGCAGGCGATTGGAAAGACCTTTACGCGGCCGCCGTGGCGGGTGATCTGCCGCGCGTGCGCTACCACCTCAGTGCCGGTGTGAATCCCAACTACCAGCACCCGGAGGTGCTGTGCACGCCGCTGGTGGCCAGCCTGATCCACGGCCATGACGAGGTGGCGCACTGCCTGCTGGTACATGGCGCTGACCCGCAACTGCGTTCGGAGTTCGACGACCTCACGCCCTTGCAGGCGGCACGTCGGTACGGGCGAGCGGACTTGTTGCGGGTGTTGCAGGAACGTGGGGCGACCGAGCCGCGCCCATCGTTCTGGCGGCGCTGGCTGCCGATCTGAAGCTCATACGGGATCGAGCGTGCTTCAGTCTCCGCGCCGCAGCCAGCTTCGCGCCTGCTTGTACAGACCCCAGCCCCACCACAGGCGCGTGGCCCAGGCCAGGGCACGGCGCGGGCGCAACACGGCCAGGGCCAGCAGGGCACCCAGCGGCCATTGCGGATGGTTGCGCAGCCAGCGCGCGCCGCTGACGGCCTGATCGGCCAGGGCCAGCGGCTGCTGCAGGGCTTGGGACTGGTGCGCCAGCGTGACGCGCAGCTCAGCGCTGCGGATCAGCAGGCGCTGTTGGCGCGCAGCCAGTGCTGCATCGCGCGAGCGCGTTCTCTGGCGCATGTCACTCGGCCTCGTCCAGACCAGCGCGCTCACGGCTCAGCGCGGCGCGGTCGCTTTCCAGTTCGGCCACGCTGGTGGCGAACAGGCCGCCGGGCGCACGCAGCCGCGCGCGCGCCTGTTGCAGCACCCAGAACCCGGCCCCGAGGAAAAGGAACGTCAGGGTACCCAGTGCGAGCACTCGATGTTGCTCCCACAACAGCACCACGACCAGGCCGCACAGAAACAGCAGCCCCATGCCCAGCAGCAACAGGGCCAAACCGGCCCAGAGCACGGCGTCGAACAGGCGCAGTTTTTCCTCTTCAACCTCCGTGCTCAGCAGCTCCAGCCGGACGCGCAAGGTCTCGACCCCAGTGGCCAGCAACTGGCGCACCGAGGCAAACAGGCCGCCGTCAGGGGTGGCCATGTGCTCAGCGACGGCCGATCAGCAGGCCGATCACCAGGCCGATGCCGGCGGCCACGCCGATCGACTGCCACGGTTTCTCGTGCACAAAGGTGTCGGCGGCCTGGCCGGCAGCCTTGACCTGGGCCACGGCTGCGCCTTGCAGCTGAGCCAGCTCGGCCTGCGCCTTCTGCAGGCGACCCTGGATACGGCCACGCACCTCGGCGGCGCTGCCGCTGGCCTGGTCGGCTGTGACGCGCAGCAGTTCCTCGGCGTCGGCGATCATCACGCGCAGATCGGCCATCAGTTTGTCCTTGTGGGCGCTGGTGAGTTCAGACATGCGGTCCTCCATAGGGGCGGGTTGAAAACTGGAAACAAGCATAGCCGCTTCCCATGCCGCTGGCATGACGCAGATCAAGAAGCCGTACATGCCCCGAGGAGAGTCTGGCAGCTCTGTGGCCCCAGTCGATCAGAATGGCTCAGCCAGCGCGGGCGTAGCTGGCGTCGATTTCGTTGAACAGCGGGCTGGCCATGCCGTCGTCGGCATCCTGGTAGGGGCCGGTGCCGCTGTGCGGGGCGGTGGAGGCGGGCAGGAACTGCCCGGTCCTGACGTCGAAGACATGCACCTCGCCGTCCTCGATCACGTAGTGCCAGCCGTGCAGGGCCAATTTGCCCTGCTCGACCCGTTCGCGCACCATGGGGTAGCCCATCAGGCGCTCGAGCTGCAGGATGACGGCGCGTTGTTCGGTGCGGCGCAGCGCCTCGGGGGAAACCTGCACCGGCAGCACGGCTTCACGACCCAGTTCGAGCCAAGCCGCCAGGTTGATGGCCTCGGACGGCACGCCCTCGTAGAGCGCGCGGATGCCGCCGCAATGGCTGTGGCCGCAGACCACGATGCGCGAGACCTTGAGGTTGAGCACGGCGAACTCGATCGCCGCCGCCGTGCCGTGGTAGCCGGTCCAGCGGGCCTTGCCCAGGTAGGTGCCCTCGGCACTGCCCGGCTCCGCGAGCACGGGCAACATGCCGTCGTGGGGCGGCACGAAGGCCGCCACATTGCGCACGATGAACAGGTCGCCCGGGCCGGTACCGGTCAGCAGGTAGGGCACCAGCCGCGAATCGGAGCAGCCGATGAACAGGATGGTGGGATGCTGGCCATGGGTGACCAGATCCTGGAACTGATCCTGGATGCCAGGGAAGGTCTGGTCATGAAAGCGGCGCAGCCGCTCCAGCAGTTCGTCAGGCATCGGTGCGCTCTTTACTGGACCAGCGGAGTGTCGGCGGCATCCAGCTCGACGCCCTCCAGCTCGGCCTGGCCAGCGAGCAAGGTCAGGTACTGGCGCAGCGCTGTGTAGTAGGCCTGCTGGCGTAGCGTCATGGCCACTGCACCCTGCACGGCTTCAAAGGGCTGGTCGGTACCGGTCTCGCGCTGCTGGACGTCCACCACGTGCAGGCCGAAGCGGCTGTGGACCAGTCTAGGCAGCACGCCGACGTCGGTCTGTCCGAAGATTTCGCGCGCAAACTCGGGTGCGCAATCCTGCGCCGTCAGCCAACCCAGATCGCCACCCTCCTGACCACTGGGGCAGTTGGACAACGTGCGTGCGGCCTGCGGGAAGGGGTCGTCCGTGCCGTCGTGGCTGCGCACGTCGAGCAGGGCGCCTTCGGCTCGCTTGCGCAGCGCCGTGACGTCAACGCCCGGCGTCACGGCGAACAGGATGTGGCGCACGCGGGCGCGCTCGCCGATCCGGTAACGCGCCGCATGCGCGGCAAAGTGACGGCGGCAGGCTTCCTCAGACGGCTCGGGCACCTGCAGGCGTTGCTCCAACAGCTGTTCGATCGCTTGGACGGCTGCTTCGCTGGGCACACCGTCGGTCGCGACGTCATCTGCTGCCAACAGGCCGGTGCGTTGCGCGGCCTGGCGCAGCAGCTCGGTGCAGGCGCGCTGGCGCAGCTCGTCCTCCGTCAGTCGTTCGCCGGGTGCATGCAGCGCCACGCCGTTGACGCGGGCCAGCGGTGCCAGCGTGGCAGCGTCGGTGCCGGCACAGCCGCACGTGGAAGAGCAGGGGGTGTTCATGCAGATCTCCTCAGACGCGGGCGCCGGGCTGGCGCGGCAGGTTGTGGCCGGCCGGCAGGTTGAGCCGGCGGCTGCGCACCACCTGGTAGGGGCGGGCCAGGTAGGCGACCGAGGCAAAGCCGCTCCAGACGTGCACCAGACGGGTGAAGGGGAAGATCAGGAAGATGCTCATGCCCAGAAACATGTGCGCCTTGAACACCCAGCCGGCCTCGGCCAGAAGCTCTACGGCGCCACCGCGGAAGGTGACGATGCGCTGCGCCCACTCGGCCAGCTTCATCATCATGCCCCCGTCCAGGTGCTGGGCCGACAGCGGAATGGTGGCCAGACCGAGCGCGAACTGCAGCCACAGCAGGAGTAGCAGCACGATGTCGCTTGCTTTGCTGGTGGCACGGATGCGCGGCTCGGACAGGCGGCGGTGCAGCAGCAGCGTGACGCCGATGAAGCCCAGCAGGCCGAACAGGCCGCCCGACACCATGGCCATCAGCTGCTTGGCGCCTGCCGTCATGAAGGGCTCATAGACGAAGTGCGGCGTCAGCATGCCCACGGTGTGGCCGAAGAACAGGAACAGGATGCCGAGGTGGAACAGGTTGCTGCCCAAGCGCAGCTGGCCGGCTTTCAGCAACTGCGAGGAGTCGCTCTTCCAGGAGTACTGGTCGCGGTCAAAGCGCACCAGGCTGCCGAGCAGGAAGATCGTGAGGCAGATGTAGGGGTAGATGCCGAAGATGAATTGGTTGAGGTAGCTCATGATCAAACTCCTTGCGCCACGTTGCGGCGTTGGGCTTCGTTCTTGACGATGCGAATCGGCTGCGGCTGGCCGGGCTTGGCTTGGCCTTCGGTGGAGCAGCCGCCAAAGGCTACCGGTTCTTCCCAGCTGTCGTCCAGCGGTTGCTCCTCGGCGACCTTCACCGCCTGGGCCCGCTCGCCCGCGATCTCCAGCAGCGCGCCCAGCACGCTGGCATAGGGGCTCTCGCGCTTGAGCAGCGCGCTGAAGATGGCCTGCAGGATGTGCGTCATCTCACCGAGGAAGGCTTTGGCCTCCTTCGCCGGCTGGGTGGAGACGAACTCCAGCACCACCGGCAGGTAGTCGGGCAGTTCGCCTTCGGCCAGGTACAGGCCGGCCTTCTCGTAGGTCTGAGCCAGGTCGATCATGGCCGGGCCACGGTCGCGGCTGTCGCCGTGCACATGCTCGAACAGGTGCAGCGAGGTGCTGCGGCCGCGGTCGAACAGCTGCACGTAGTCGGCCTCGACCTCGATCGGGTCACGGACCGTCAGGCTGCGCATCAGCGCCTCCAGTTCGGCCTGCCGGGCGGCGCCAAGTGCGCGCTCGCTGGCGAGCGCGGCCTGCAGCTCGCCCAGGTGGGCGCGCAGCTCGGCGTCGGGGTAGGACAGCAGGCGCGCCAGCACGCGCAGGGTCAGGGTGGCGTTGTTGGACATGATCAGACCTCCGCCTTGATGGGGATCGTTCTGCGTTTGGAGCCGCCGAACAGGCTCGCATCGCTGCTGCCTTCGGAGCAACCGTTGCCGAAAGAGAAGCCGCAGCCGCCGCGCACGTCGAAGGTGTTCTCGGCGTATTCGCGGTGCGTGCTCGGGATGACGAAGCGGTCCTCGTAGTTGGCAATCGCCATCACGTGGTACATGTCTTCCACCTCGGCTTCGGTCATCTGCACCTGCTGCAGCGCTGCCGTGTCGACACGGCCGTCCACGTGCTTGCTGCGCTGGTAGGCGCGCATGGCCAGCATGCGTTCCAGGGCGCGCTCCACCGGCATGGTGTCGCCAGCCGTCAGCAGGTTGGCCAGGTACTTGACCGGAATGCGTAGTTGCTTGACGTCCGGGATCTCGCCATTGACGCCGATCTGGCCGGCGTTGGCGGCGGCCGTGATGGGCGAGAGCGGCGGCACGTACCAGACCATGGGCAGGGTGCGGTACTCGGGGTGCAGCGGCAGCGCCACCTTCCACTCCACGGCCATCTTGTAGACCGGGCTCTTGCGCGCGGCTTCCATCCACGCATCGGGAATGCCATCGGCGCGCGCCTGCTCGATCACCTTGGGGTCGTTGGGGTCGAGGAAGATATCGAGCTGCGCGTTGTAGAGGTCGCGGTCGTGTTCCACGCTGGCAGCTTCCTGGATGCGGTCCGCGTCATACAGCAGCACGCCGAGGTAGCGGATGCGGCCGACGCAGGTCTCGGAGCACACGGTGGGCTGGCCGGCTTCGATGCGCGGGTAGCAGAAGATGCACTTCTCGGCCTTGCCCGACTCCCAGTTGTAGTAGATCTTCTTGTAAGGGCAGCCGCTGACGCACATGCGCCAGCCGCGGCACTTGTCCTGGTCGATCAGCACGATGCCGTCTTCCTCGCGTTTGTAGATCGAGCCCGAAGGGCACGAGGCCACGCACGCCGGGTTCAGGCAGTGCTCGCACAGGCGCGGCAGGTACATCATGAACGTGTTCTCGAACTGGCCGTAGATGTCTTTCTGCACGCTTTCAAAATCGCTGAAGTTCTTGTCCTTCGACCGCTTGCTGAACTCGCCGCCCAGAATCTCTTCCCAGTTCGGGCCCCATTCGATCTTCTCCATGCGCTGGCCGGTGATCAGGCTGCGCGGCCGGGCGGTCGGCGCGGCCTTCATCTCGGGCGCCGACTGCAGGTGGTCGTAGTCGAAGGTGAAAGGCTCGTAGTAGTCGTCGATCTGCGGCAGATTCGGATTGGCGAAGATCTTCATCAGCAGCTTCCACTTGGCCCCTTGGCGCGGCTCGATGCTGCCATTGGCCTTGCGGACCCAACCGCCGTTCCACTTGTCCTGGTTCTCCCACTCCTTGGGGTAGCCGATGCCGGGTTTGGTCTCGACGTTGTTGAACCAGGCGTATTCCATGCCCTTGCGACTGGTCCAGACGTTCTTGCAGGTGACGGAACAGGTGTGGCAGCCGATGCACTTGTCCAGGTTCAGCACCATGCCGATTTGTGCGCGGATTTTCATGGTCGTTCTCCTCAGGCGTGCACGTTGGTGGTGGCGGTGGCCGGCGTGTCGAGCCAGTCCACCTTGTTCATCTTGCGCACCACGACGAACTCGTCGCGGTTGGTGCCGATGGTTCCGTAGTAGTTGAAGCCGTAGCTGAACTGCGCGTAGCCGCCGATCATGTGCGTGGGCTTGAGCACGATGCGCGTCACCGAGTTGTGGATGCCGCCGCGTGCGCCGGTGATCTCCGACCCCGGGGTGTTGATGATCTTCTCCTGCGCGTGGTACATCATGACCATGCCCGGGTTGACGCGCTGGCTCACCACCGCCCGCGCCGCAATGGCGCCGTTGATGTTGAAGAGCTCCACCCAGTCGTTGTCCACGATGCCCGCTGCCTTGGCGTCGTCCTCGCTGAGCCAGATCACCGGGCCGCCGCGGTTGAGCGTCAGCATCAGCAGGTTGTCGGTGTAGGTGGAGTGGATGCCCCACTTCTGGTGCGGCGTGATGAAGTTCAGCAGGATCTCGGTGTTGCCGTTGGGCTTGACGCCGTGGATGCCTGCCGTGGTCTTCAGGTCCACCGGCGGCTTGTAGCTGGACAGGTTCTCACCGAAGGCCAGCATCCACGGGTGGTCCAGGTAGAACTGCTGGCGACCGGTGAGGGTACGCCACGGAATCAGCTCATGCACATTGGTGTAGCCGGCGTTGTAGGACACGGTCTCGCTCTCGATGCCACTCCAGGTCGGGCTGGAGATGATCTTGCGCGGTTGGGCCTGGATGTCGCGGAAGCGGATCTTCTCGTCCTCGCGGTACAGGGCCAGGTGGGTGTGGTCGCGGCCCGTCTGCTTGCCCAGGGCTTCCCAGGCCTTCACGGCCACGTGCCCGTTGGTTTCCGGCGCCAGCTGCAGCACCACCTC